>ENA-ORXT01006250-ORXT01006250.1-marine-metagenome-genome-assembly--contig:-NODE-6250-length-11165-cov-5.125902_pt1 | contig 11165 bp, 6 predicted proteins | sample MGYA00237868_ERZ511482 | MGnify/ENA metagenome assembly ERZ511482
TTATCATCGCCGTTGCAAGGATTTACCGACTTTCGGTTCCGTAATGCTTTTCAAAAGTATTTTGGTGGAATAGATACGTTTTATGCGCCCTATATTCGGCTGAATGGCAAGATGGTCATCAAACCTAATTACGACCTCGATATTCAACTCAAAAATAATGATACCTTAAATGTCATCCCACAGATCATGACCAACGATGCAGATGAGTTTATTTTTGTAACGAAGTTTGTACAAAGCCTCGGATACAAAGAGCTCAACTGGAATTTGGGTTGCCCATATCCAATGGTCACTAATAAATGTATGGGCTCCGGACTCATCAATGATCCCGATCGTATCGACCGAATCCTTGATCGGGTACATACCGAGACCGATATTGTGGTTTCTATGAAAATGCGCATGGGTTACGAACACCCGCTGGAGATCATCAATAGCTTTCCCGTCCTCGGAAAGTATCCACTAAAAAATATCGCTATTCACGCCAGAATCGGCAAGCAACTTTATAAAGGTGGGGTAGACCTCGATGGTTTTCAACGTTGCGTAGATCACAGTCCGCACAAATTATATTATAACGGAGACATTACCACCGTAGCGAGTTTCCAGGAAATGACTGCACGATTTCCGACAATTGATCATTGGATGATGGGCCGTGGATTAATCGCTGATCCATTTTTACCCCGCATGATCAAAAATCAAACAGAAGCATATCCCGAAGACCGATTTGAAATCTTCAGTAAATTTCACGACACCCTTTTTTCCGCTTACGAGCAAAAACTAAAGGGAGACAAACAAGTGATTATGAAGATGACTTCCTTTTGGCAATATTTTGCGACACCACTTTCTAATCCTGTAAAGATTGTCAAGAAGATCAAAAAGTCAAAAACCATCGAAGCATACGATGCTGCCGTTGCGGAGATTTTAGAAAATGAACGCTCGGTTACTTGTTAACCGTTTAGTTGGTTTTTAACCACTTTCTAAATAGACTTGTTAAAGGGTAACAAGTCTAATAAAGAAATCCTTCTTCTGCTGATGGAAATTTCCTTTTCTGAAAAGCCTAATTTTGCAATACCATTCCCGCTATCGTTGATGGTAAATATTCAACTCGGGACTACTCAGCATCGAATACTTTGATGGCTTTTACAATGAGAAATATAAAAATGAAAAACGTAAAAACGTAGAGCCAAGGCATGCCTTGGCTCTACGTTTTTACGTTTTAACGACTCGCAAGCGAAGCGTTTTAACATCCTCCCTTACACCTTCTCCAAAATCGTCGCATACCCTTGTCCCACACCTACACACATCGCTGCCAACGCATACTTTTTATTCTGTTCGTGTAATTCCAACGCTGCGGTATGTAAAATTCTAGCACCAGAAACACCGAGTGGATGACCGATCGCAATGGCACCACCATTGGGATTGATGCGAGGATCGTTGTCGGCTAATCCGAGCTCGCGGGTGCAAGCGAGTACCTGTGCAGAGAAAGCTTCGTTAAGTTCGAGGATGTCCATATCTTTCAGAGAAAGCCCTGCTTTTTTAAGCGCTTTTCTGGAAGCACCGACGGGACCGATACCCATGATCTTAGGTTCCACTCCAACTACACCGGAGCTAACGATTCTAGCCAATGGTTTTAAGTTGTATTTTTTTACCGCATCTTCAGAAGCAATTAACAACGCAGCGGCGCCGTCGTTGAGGCCGGAGGCGTTACCAGCGGTTACGCTACCACCATCTTTTTTGAAGGCAGTACGTAGTTTACCTAAAGCTTCAAGTGAGGTGTTAGGTCTGATGAATTCGTCTTTAGAAAAAATAATCGGGTCCGCTTTTCTTTGTGGAATTTCTACCGGGACAATTTCTTTTGCCAGGCGTCCACTGGCCTGCGCTTTGGCCGCTTTCATTTGTGACCAGTACGCAAATTGATCCTGATCGGCTCTGCTAAGATTGTATTTGGCCGCAAGATTCTCGGCGGTGACCCCCATGCCGTCGGTGCCGTACAACTGCTCCATTTTCGGATTGATAAATCTCCAGCCAAAACTACTGTCGTGCATTTTTGCGTCGCGACCAAAAGCTTTGGAAACCTTAGAGATAACCCAAGGTCCGCGCGTCATATGTTCGACGCCACCGGAGATAATCAAGTCGGCGTCTCCGGTCTTTATCGCTCGATTGGCGTGGATGACGGCAGACATTCCCGAGGCACAAAGTCGGTTGATGGTTTCACCAGGAACAGACCACGGTAGACCTGCAAGTAGCAGCGCCATTCTGGCGACATTGCGATTGTCTTCGCCCGCCTGATTGGCACAACCCAAGATGACTTCATCGTAGGCATCGGTGGGGATATTTGCGAATCTTTCAATTAAAGTTTTGATGGGGATAGCGGCTAAGTCGTCGGTACGAATGGTGGACAGACTTCCACAAAAATTTCCAAAGGGCGTTCGGACGCCGTCTACTATATAAGCTTCTTTCATGATTTTAATTTGGTAAAAAAGACCAAGATAATCAAATTTTGGTTTTAGAATAGGCATTATTTGACCCAAAGCCTTTTTCGATAAACAGGATAAAATAAAACCCTATTATTTAGTAAAACCCCTATTTAAGAAATAAAAAAAGCCTTCTTCCGCAACTGCGAAAGAAGGCCTTTTTCTAAAAAAATAAATTAGAAATTATTTATTGTGAACCACTACAAATTTCTGCGTCTGCATTCCTTTGGGGGTAACAATATTTGCAAAGTAGAATCCAGCAGATAAGTCTGCGGTATTTACAGTTTCTAATTGCTCACCAGCTACGCTTTTTAGTTCTCTGACCAGCACTACCTTACCGGTAAAGTCAGTGATCTGTAACATGACTTCCGTTGCCTCTGGCGTAGTAAACCCTATGTTTAGGATTTGGTTGGCCGGGTTAGGGAATAAACGCATGGCTTCGATTTCTGTCGTAGCTTCATTAAGTACAGTTCCTGCATTTCTCGCGTTACCATTGGTACAGCCTGTCAAATATACATCGTCGATATAGACATAATCGGCATTGGAAGAAGCATCACAACGGAAACGGAAGCGAGTATTGCTGGTGAAATTTCCAGTAATAGACACAAATTCAAATTCTCTTACATTGTTAGAAAAATCAATGCCGCTAGCCCATGTTGATACCGTCTGCCACGCACCGTTATCTAGTGACACCTGCAACCAGAAATCTTCTCCATTTTCCATACTTCTGGGGTAGTAGTTAAATTCGACATCGACCTGTTCAAAACCAGCTAAATTAATTGCATCGGTCGTTGCTACTGATGAGGTGGTATTGTCTCTTAAGCGAATACTTCTGATACCTGTGTTAGCATAAGTAGAAGAACTGGAAAGTGTACAATCAGTGCCACCGTCATTCCAGATACCCCAGCCACCTTCAAAATCAGTTTCATCAATTACCACTTCCGTACATCCACCACCAGTGTTACAAGGTGCACAAGGACCACCGCAATCTACGCCAGTTTCTCCCTGGTTTTGGATGCCGTCATCGCAATTAGCCGCGGAGCTACCGCCAAAGCAGAAGGAGGAAGTTTCGGATTGACCAAAGCTTCCACCGGAACCTAATTCATTTCCATTAGTATCTTTAATTGTGTAGCTGCCGTTTCCATAAGCACAACAAATACCATCACCGTAAGTATCGTTGATGGTTAGATCATAGCAACCGTCTGGTAAACAGAAGTCTAAACTAATAGAAGATCCGGATGCTTGATTTCCATAATTGCCACCTGCGTCAACTGAGGTACCGTTATCAGTAGTAAGTATCCAGCTGGTTTCTTGTGAGTAGTTGTCAAAAGTAATAGTAAAGTTAACTTCATTGTCTGAACAACCAGTGTTACAAGGAGCACAAGGACCGCCACAATCTATACCAGTTTCTCCCTGGTTTTGGATACCGTCATCACAAGTAAGACAAGGGGTACAAGGACCGCCACAATCTACACCAGTTTCTCCCTGATTTTGGATACCGTCATCACAAGTAAGGCAAGGGGCACAAGGGCCACCACAATCTATACCAGTTTCCCCTTGATTCTGAATCCCATCCGTACAAGTGGGAGCAGGGCCACCGCCTAAACAGAAAGCGGTCGTTTCGGAGCTGGCGAAGCTTCCACCGTTTCCTAATACATTTCCGCTACCATCTGTAATGGTATAACTACCATTGCCATATTGACAACAAATTCCGTCACCATAAACATCGTTGATCGTCAGGTTATAACAACCATCGGTTAAACATAAATCTAATGTTAGCGTAGATCCATCTGCCTGATTTCCGTAAGTACCACCCGCATCAATAGAAACACCCGCATCTGTGGTGAGCGTCCAGCTGGTTTCTTCCGGATAGTTATCAAAGGTGATGGAAAAGTTTATTTCGTTATCATTACAAGCAACGGCACAAGGCGTACAAGGGCCACCACAATCAACGCCCGTTTCTCCCTGATTTTGAATGCCATCATTACAGCTAGGACCGTTGGCAGCACCACAAGCACCAGAGTTAAGAAGGCTGGCACGAGCACCGCCTGTATCAAAAATGGCGCGCATACGATTCTTTTGACCATTGGTAAATAAATTCATACAACCATCATCCGAATAGTCCATATAATTTTGCACCATATCGAGGGAGCTACAACTTACGTGGTTAGAAGCGCAACCGTAGTTGGGTGCATCGGAACCAGGCGTATCCGCAACAAAATCATCTGCGTTACAATTACCGTCCCCCCAGATGTGTCGGAGATTGAGGTAGTGACCGACTTCGTGGGTCATGGTACGACCGAGGTTAAAAGGAGCAGTAGCCGTTCCGTTCGTTCCGAAATATTGATAGCCATTCACGACCCCATCGGTCGCAGGATTACCACCAGGAAATTGTGCATATCCCAGGATACCACCTCCGATATTACAAACCCAGATGTTTAGATAATCAGCGGTTGGCCATGGATTTACGCCACCTGAGCTGGCTGATTTTACAGAATCGTTGGTACCGAACCCGTTAACATTGGTAGCAGTACGGGTGATCCCGGTAGTGGCGCTTCCGTTAGGGGCGACCGAGGCGAGACAAAATTCAATTTCAGAGTCTGCTGCCTGTGACCAAATATCATTGGCGTCACTATTGAGGCGTCGGAAGTCATCATTAAGGACCGTAATTTGCGACTGAATTTGTGCGTCACTGATATTTTCTGTACTGGTACGGTGAACAACGTGTACAACTACTGGGATGGTAATCGTACCATCTACTGCTCTTTGCTGTGCACTGTTGAGGTAATTTTGGGTATGCTGTTCAATTTATCGGAGTTTTTCGGTACGTTTTGGGTCTTGCTGTTGTTGTTCCAGTAAGAGGTCATGCGAGGGGCAGTTACGTTGTTGAGCAGTCATTTGGAGGCTGAAGCTGAGGCATAAAGCCAGGATCATTAGTTTTACGAATAAACGTGAGGTCATAAAATTAAAATTTTATAGAAGTTAGTAAAATGCAGGCGAAATCGGTGTCTAAATTGTTAGACGGTTAGTTAAGTTGAGTGGAGAGAATGTTATTTTTTGTAGGAAAGGTCTATTCTGTCTTTAAATTCTCTATAATAGCTTTGTAGAAACATTAAATTGTTATAGAGAATGTAAATATAATAGATTATTTTAATAAAATGGTGAGATACAGTATATTTTTTGTTTTTTTTGGGGAAAAGTAAAGCAGAAGGGGGGGGGGTTCATTAAACAGTGTCTAGTCAATTACGTCAATTTGAATAATAAAAATTTACCATTTATAACTAAATGTTAATCAGTAAAATAGTTAATTAGTCTCTTGTTACGCGATGCTAGCGTAAGAAATAAGACACAGCTTATTAAACATTCCCGCGGAAGGTATTTTTACCTCTGTATTTAATTCTGACAAACATAAGTATTTGAATTATTGATTTACTCATGTTTGTCAGAATCAAAAAAGAAATTATTGTTTTATTAACCTGAGTGATTTTACTTTTCCGGCAATTTGTAATCGAATAAAATAGACACCACCGACTAATTGATGCGTCTCCACGTGAACTTTATGTTCACCCGAGAATAATGGTTTATTAAGAACCGTTCTGACAGTTTTACCTAGAATATCTACCAGATCTACCCTTACTGAGTCGTTTTGCTCCATTTCAAAATCCAGTGTAAAGAAATTACGGAATGGATTGGGGTAAACCTGAGCGTTGAGAGATGCTACAATTTCGTCTTCTGTAGATACAATGTTACACGTATTACAAATCGGAAAATATTGAAAGTCAGGAGGCAGTAATTCTCTAACCTTTGCTTCTGGTACTTCAAACCAGTCCATCAGAATGGAACCATATACCCAACGGAAATCATATTGCATAGGGACTCCTTCTTGCGTGGCTACGGAGCTGCTGATAAGTGGGTTGTCACCGATAACGCCGCCATTGACACAATTACCAAAAATCATCATTGGTCCGGCCGTACCGTGATCGGTACCATCACTGGCATTGGATTTAATTTGTCGACCAAACTCGGAGAACGTCATTCCGATTACGCGCTCTTCTAAGTTAAGTAATTTCAGATCTTCCTGAAAAGCAAAGATAGCATTAGAAAGGGTAGACAGCAGGTTTGCGTGTCGTCCGGTAGTTGGATCATCTCCCACCTGGCCACTATGCGTATCGTATCCTCCTTGTTGTAGAATAAAAACCTTGGATCGTAGTCCTCCCGAAATCATACGAGCTACCACCTTCAGTTGATTAGCCAAGGTTGTATTTGGGTAGTCGTAAAGATTAGCACCTGCGTTGGCCGCAACGGTGACCCTTTCCCCATAAACATTTGTTTTTTTGTAAGTATCAATAATATAACTCAGTTCTTCTCCGTAGCAATTTTCGGGAATAGGTGGTTCTATTCCGACGCTTAATCCGCCAACATTATCGGGGTCTAAGATAGCGATGCTAAAATTTCCTCCTGCTCCCTGACAGGTTTGACTGACGGAGCGGCCCATCGTAACTGCAAATGGATCCGGACAATCTGCTGAAGGATAATCCTCTGGATAACCGGGGAAACTATCATCTAAATATCTTCCCATCCATCCGGTGGAGACATTACTAGTAGTTTCAATTCCATTGTTCCAGATATCTGCTGATCGAAAATGAGAACGATTGGCATCGGAATATCCCGCATTTTGTACCACTGCCAATTGTGCGTTGTCGTACAAACTTTTTAAGCCTTCCATAGACGGATGTACACTGATGGTATCGGTCATTGGAAGTAATTGATTTTCTGGTACGATAATGTTGGACCGTGCGTTGGCCAAGTTGTCATATCCATCGAGGGGAAAGAAAGTTTGTAAACCATCATTACCACCATTTAAATCTATGATAACCAGGACACGATCGCTGTCACCATTAACTAACTCGCTCATTTGACGAGAAGGAAGCGCAGCCAATTGAAATCCACCAAAAAAAGTGGGAACCGTAATTATGCTGGAGCGTTTGAGGAAAGATCTTCTTTTCATAGGATTTTTTTAACTAAGGTGAAATTCTGGAACGTCCATCATGGCAGAGAACAAATCATTTAATTTCAAAGATACGGCCATACGAATTTCGTCGTTGGTTGGATCATTTAGATATTCACCGTATTCAACGGTCCATTCGAAGTCGGGTAATCCCGGAATTAGAATGTTTTTGAAAAAGGCTTTTTGTTCGTCGGTTAGAGGATTTGGATAAAATAACTCACTTAGGTCATCCATAAGTTGATTAACATCCTGTGGGTTTGAAAGGGTAGCGATATAGTTGAGTGGATCAATTCCTACTAGTCCAGCCTGTAATTGAGCTAATTGTGGATTTACTTTTTCGATCAATTCTTTTCTTAAACCAATACTCGCAGAGTTAATCCAGTCTCGGTAAAAGCTGGGTGCTTGGTGATAAGCTCGCCATCCGGCTACACTGGGAATTTCAAATAATTTCATACCCAGATTGAAAGATTGTCCATGAATATATTTCCAAAAGGTATATTCTTCTAAAATGTCATCTGGAACTTTACTATTTAGTGATTTAAAAATAGAATAAAAATGATCGTATGGATTCTTAATCATACAGCCATGGACATCTTCGCTAAAGAAATGTTCGCTTTTAAGTAGCGCTTCCAAAGCGGGTCGGATTTCATAGTTATTGTCCAATAAAATCTGGGCCATTGGCGCAATAACTTCAGCTTCTACTTCCGGCGTTAATCGGTAGTTGACAAACCAAATGTATAGTCTGCGGCATATGTGGTAAGCGACTTCCTCTTTTCCGAAGATGATGTCAATTACATCTTTGTATTCGTTATCTCCCGTATTCGGTATTTGTTGATTATCAAAACGGTGCGAAAGTTCTTTTGTAGAGCTATTATGAAAAAAGGGAATAAAAGACGCTTGCCAAGTGTTACCAGTCCACGCATACCAACCAGTTAAAGCTTTAGCTATTTCCTGAACATCTTGTTCTGTGTAGGTAGTATAGTCACCTGGAGCTGCGACGGGACCTTTTCCGATCGTGAATAATTCTAATAACTCGCGAGCATAATTTTCATTAGGAGCGAAGCTGAGATTTTCCGTTCCATTAAGGAAAATAAGCATCGCTTGATCTATGGTTATATCCTTGGTAAGCTGTCGAAAATCTCCCCAGGCAAAATTTCTAAGTTTTTCTAGATAGTACCAGTTCATATTTGGTCGTCCCTCAATCCCTACTACAAAATGGTTGTGCCAGAACATGACCATTTTTTCAATCATAGACTGATCTTCGCTATGCATTCGACGAAGCCACCAGCCATAGGTGCTAGAACGTCGGGCACCTCTGATCGCACCGAGGTTATTGTTATCAATTGGAAGACCTACCCAAGAAGTTCCATTGGGTGCAGCAGGATCTCCATTAAAATTATAATATATCGGCGGTTCAACCGTCGGATTACTAAACAAAGTCTCCATCGAACCTTCCAGCCCTTCCGCTACGGCCTGCTCAATCCGGGTGCGACTGGGTCCATAGAGCGTTCGACGGAGTAGGTGAGCTGCTTGGGCAAAATTCCAAGGTCCAGTATATGGTGTTAGCATAGATTGAGATTTTAGTAAATGGACAACCATTCGAAGATTACGAACAGTGTTTAGCTACAAAAGTTGCTTTGTAAATTGAAAGTATACCTGAATAGGTAATATAGTTGTAGGTTTAAGGAAAAAAGGAGCAATAATAATACGAAAAGTCAGTTTTGAAGCGCTTTAGACCTGTTCATTGGCAACAGCGCGTTCTAGTCGAATTAGATTATACAAATATACAAAAAAATAATAAGTTAAGTATAGCTTTTATACGGCCCTAACTTCATTACCCGTTCCAGCAATCACAACTTCTCCACTATTCCTTGGATTTAGTAAATTTTTTTATTCTTGAATTCAACCCTTCAATAACTCCAATCGCTCCAACAACCACGCTTTTTCAATGATATCATCAGTCTGAATGATATCTGCTCTCAATTTTTTCATTGTTTGAGAACTATTGGAATGGTAATTAAATAGTTTTTTGGTATACTTAATCAAATTGAGATAATGGCTTTTATAATAACTAAGTTCTTTATGACGATAAATATAGTTTTTAAAGCTATCGAAGAGCGAATATAACGCCTCTGTTTCTCCCATATCGTAATAAATTTTTAACAGCATTCTACGAGCAGACATTTCCATCATTGTTTCATCAAAGGTAACACTCCTTAAAATCTCCATTACCTGGTCATAATTTTTCTTTTTATTGTGGTAGTTCGCTAGATTGAATAAATAAAATTGCTCGCGAATGGGAAGCTTTAAATACGGCTTATACTGGTCAATAAATATGGCTACCCAATCATAGGCTTCCTGATTGAGTCCTGCCTGAACTATATTAATATAGGTCTTTCCATTTAGTTCCCCATTGTCAAAAAACGCCTCGGTAGAAAGCCCCTTCTTATATATTTCAAATAATTCTTTTCGGTATTTCTGTTTATTTTGATTGGCCTGCCAGATACAATGGTTAACGGCTAGTACGTACAATTCGCTCAACTCTTTTTGCTGAAATAAATGTCCGGATTCTTCAATTGAGGTTTTAAATCCATCAAAAAATTGATCTTGATTGGTTTGACTCAGCATCTGATAAGCATTATAGTAGATTCCTATGACCGGAATTTCCAAAAAGGATGTATGGATCTTGAGAAATAAAAGGATTTGTTCCAATAACTTATTGCTATTATCGGTACGGGTAACGGTTTCGAAGGTAAGCCACATGCAACCCATCTTTAAAGTGGTCGCAATAAGATAGATATCTGCCGAACTATTCATTTTTTTTAAAGTTGCTTCTACCTTTGATAAATGAACTAGATTGCTATTATAGCCAGACATATTTTGATACCGATCATAGTAATACTGCGCATCTCGGATTGGTTGGCTTTCCAGTATCTGCTCACTTCGAAGTACCTCTTTTTCAAATCGCTTTAACTTCTTTTCCTTAAAAGCCAAAGCAATCATTTGTTGTTGCCTCAAGGTATCGGAGTTTAATTGTTCTACCGCGAGGAAGTATTTGACTAGTTTATATAAAAAAGAAATGGTATAACGCATCTTTTTATCATCGTAGACAATTCCTGGAAATAGCTTCTTGTAATAATACTCCTTACGGTCTGCTATTTTACCCTGGCTATTAGCGGATTTTATCAAAAGATCACAAAATGGAATGAGTTCCTTACGTGTATTGTGGTAAGGGGAGCGTATAAATTTTTGTAAAGATCGTTTTTCAACTAAGGAGAGTTGAGAAATTATCTGAAATAATTGACTCTTTTGCATAAGTATTTTTTGACAAAAATGAGGACTTTATTTATGTAAGTAATTGCTAATCAGATTGATAAAGAGTGTAATTTTATACATTTTTTTTGACAAATGCTATTATCTGTTGTTGTTTTAACCCTCTAATACCCCCATATTTGTAATATAACTAGACGACTTACTTACAAAATGATCTAAATTATGAGCTTTACTAACTTACATTCTGACAATTTTGGGCTGTTTCTACGGAAGACAGTGTTGTTATTGGGGTGTTTGTTACCAATTCTGCTTTCTGCTCAGACCTGGGAACGTTTCTATGATTTTTCAGAAAATGATTTTCTTAAGTCTGCACTGGTTACGGAAGATGGTGGGGTTATATTTTTTGGACATTATGT
>ENA-ORXT01006251-ORXT01006251.1-marine-metagenome-genome-assembly--contig:-NODE-6251-length-11165-cov-2.391685_pt1 | contig 11165 bp, 12 predicted proteins | sample MGYA00237868_ERZ511482 | MGnify/ENA metagenome assembly ERZ511482
AACCCGGCAGCCAGGCCGCATTCAGCACCAAGCCATCAAGACCGCCTACCTGCTCGGTGAGGATTTTCGACATTTCAAAGTAGTCGTGTGCCGTAGCACCTGCCATGTCTAGCGGGTAGATCGCTGGTTCGGGAAAACCTGCGTCAGTAATCTCATCGTAAACTTTTTCAAGCTTAGCAATCGTCTTCCCCAGCAAGACTACGGTTGCGCCATAGCTAGCATAGGCATTGGAGATTGCCCGACCAATACCATCACCCGCACCAGTAACCAAAATGACTCTCCCCTCAAGCGAACCAGCTTGAGGAACAAAATTTAATAAGGCTTCAGACATTTGAGCTCCTTTCAGTGTTACTCGTTATCCTGATAATAATAGTCGTAAGCTCGCTGCATTTCAGTGGTGAATCGCCAAGCATCGGAATAAGAAAGACCACTATTTTCAGGGATAATCACCTTCACGTACAGCTCTTTACCATATCTGTTTTTTAATGAAGCTAAGGTATTGGTCATACCTCGACGTGTCGTTGTGGCAAAACCACCCTGCGCAGAATCACGTATTTTATAAACCTCACGACCACCCTGCTTGCTAAACCATACCGAAACTACATGTTTACCTTCACTTGAGCGCGCTGGACGCATTAGTTTTTGATACTTGGTGTCTAGTGAATCAAACTCAGTCTTTAAGGTTTCAAGCCTTGCCTCATCCTGAGCACGCAAGTCAGTCAACTGAGCCATTTCTTCACGAAGCGCCTCTAAAGCTGCCGCTTCATCTTGCTTTGCCTGCTCCAATGCAATCACTTCAGCACGCATGTCAATCAGCTGCTTTTCAGTTAGCTGTTGGTTTTCACGCATATCTGCCAATTCTTCTTCGCTTAGTTGCTGGCTGTCGCGCAGTTCTGCTAATTCTTTTTCACTGAGCTGCTGACTCTCACGGCTTGAATCCAAGGTTGCCTCGGTTTGACGCAGTTTTTCCTGCAAATCAGCCAGCTGCGTATCACCATCTCGTTGAATAGCAACTAATGCCCCATTAGCGCGTTCCAGTGCTATTTCCATCGCGGCAATTTTACTAGCACTGTTTGCTGTGGACGCTTGCAGAGAAGCCCGCTGCCCTCGCAATTCCAACTCTTCCGCTTTGGATGCCTCTAGCGCAGCCTTTTGCTCTTGCAGCGCTAACTGTTCCGCCTTAAGTGCTGCTTGCTGCTCCAACACATTTTCTTCTGCCGCACTCAGCTCAGACAGGATAGTTTTATTGTCTTGTTGGCTTGTCAGCAACTCTGCTTGCTTCTGATCAAGTGCGGCTTGTAAACGCAACACCTGCTGCTGGCTGGTTTCCTGAATGCCCTGTAAGTTGGTCAGAGCTTGCGCTCTCATCGATAACGTCGCTAACTGCTTATCGCGATCCGCTTTTAAGGCATCAACCTGTTCGCTGGTCAGCGCTAGCTGTTTTTCACGTTCCTGAACGGCTTTCAGACTCGCTTCAAGCTCCTGCTCAATCTTAGTTACCTTGGTCAAAATCCTGGTTAATTCTTCTTGCAGCGCTTCGTTGGCCACCTGTTTATCGACGGCCACTTTACTGGCATCGACCAATCGTTTCTGCAACATCACCATCTGATCTTCGAGCGAGTTGTTCTGAGCTTCCTTATCCAAAGCCTGCTCGGCAGCTAAACGCTCAGCCTGAATACTCTCTTTTAAGTCAGCCACTAGCTTGAAATTATTAGTAATCGCCATGACCGTGACTAACAGGAACACCATGGTGATTAACATCATAATATCGGTGAATGACGGCCAGAAACTCTCGTCTCCATGATCCCGCTCAGGAAATTGATGGTAGTCGGGATATCCACTTCTCATCGCTTTGCTACCGACTGTTTAATGGTTGGTATGTGATCTCCCGGTGAAACTGCTCCCGTGGCTTTAGCATTAGGCGTTGGCAATCTAAAACCTTCTCTGAGCAGCTCTTTGAACTCTTGTAAGGTCTCATCACTGACTCCACTGCTTTTTGACTGGCGAAGCACCGCAGCATTTAAATGATCGGCTGCGGTAATGAAGTGCTGCTGCACCTCAGTGAGTCGTTCAGTTGATTTATTTAAAGCAATGGTCAATTCCCCCACCTGACGCAATAGAGATGATTCGGTATGCATCAAATTGGGAAGCAAGTGAGTTGCGGTCATACTCTCAATACCATTTAGTAGTTGAGCACGCGCATTATTGAGTCGCAGATAGAAGTAGGCATAAATCACAAAACAAACGATGGCGGTCATCGTGGTACTCAAGGCCGAAGACATACCGCCAATGATCATCCCCATCTTGTTGGCACCTTCCGGAGAGTCCAACAAACTAGACGCACCAATCAGTGCTATCGACAGTGAGACAACCGTCCCGAAGACACCAAGCAATATCAGGATACTGTTAACATAGCGTACCAAGGTGAAACGACTTTGCTCAGATGTGCTGAGGTTTGAAGCAAGCGCACCCTGATCAACCGGATTTCCCTGACGCGCCATTTCCTGCACGTGTTGGTAACGGTTTACTGCCAGCGCTTCATCGGGTAAATCACTGGTCGGATCATTCACACCATCATTAGCTGACTCGACCAGCCGCTCTAAAACACCGTGCTCAGTGCTATACGATAGCAGCAGCGAAATGATTCTTAGCATACCCAGCAAGAACAGAATAATAATTACACCGTTGAGCAACCAACCAACCGGATTAATTTCTCCTGAAAGATATAAATCCGCAATATTGTTACGCTGCCAAAACAGGGCCACAGCTAGTAACACCAAAAACAATACGATCTGGAATAAGGTTGATCTTGCGGTATTTCTACTAATATTCACGTGCTTCTCTCTATAATTCGTCAATGATTCGTCAGTAATTACTTGCAGGACTATTTAATTAGCCCGCGTCAAATCGAGTTCAATGGTTGATGACTCATGCAACCAATCCAGTATTTCCTGTGGGTATTGAATAATACCATTTGCGCCCCAGTTCTCTGGTTCATCTCCGGCTTCAATATAGCCATAACTAGCCAGCAAGGTCACCATGCCGGCTCTGTTTCCGGCAACAATATCGCGCTCAGCATCGCCGACGTAAATACACTCGGTGGTCAGCAAGTCGATTTCGCCAGCAGCATGAAACAGTGGCTGTGGATGAGGTTTACGCTGAGGCAGTGAGTCGCCGCTAATGACAACACTGGCTCTTGTATCCAGCGCTAACGCCTTCAGCAGTGGCTCCGTTAAAAATGCCGGCTTATTTGTCACTATTCCCCACAAAATTTCGTGCTCTTCGAGAAACGTTACCGTTTCAGCCATGCCATCAAAAAAATCTGTATCCACACACAAATTTTCTTCGTAGATAGTGAGGTAGCGCTTACAGCGTTGCGCAAATTGTTCGGCCGACTGCTGCTCACCAAAACCGATTGTTACTAGCGCCTTTGTGCCATTTGACACGTGCTGGCGGGCAATAGACGGATCGACCGTTGGTACACCTTCTTCTTGAAGCAACAGCTGGAGGGATCTTACCATATCAGGAGCGGTATCAAGCAAGGTACCATCCAGATCGAATAATACAGCGCGTGTCGAGAACGGGGAACTTGTCGGCATTTTTTATATCTTTAAGTTGTTGTGTAAAGTGCGTATAAATTTTTTATAGAAATAACCAGCAGCTACATCATAAATTGAGGAACATACTCGTGAAACTGTTTTTTTTAACTAAAACCCTGTTTTTGACTATTCTTGGGACGATCTTTTTGAGCGGATCAGCGCTAGCCTTCACCGAACTCGATGGTAAGAAGACTACCGTTGAAGAGCAAATAGGCGGCGGTAAATGGTCAGTAGTCGAAATTTGGGCATCCGATTGCCATGCCTGCCGCCAGCATATGCCTGAAATGGTTAAGTTTAATGGCAAAATGGATAATCTACGACTTCTGGGTATTTCTCTGGATGGTCAAAGTGGCAAGCCTAAAACAAAAGCCATGATCAAAGAATACGGTATCCCTTTCAAGACTATCATGAGCAATCCAATCGAAGTTAATGCCTGGATGGAACTGATCGCCAAAGAAGGCTTGATCGGCACCCCTACTTTTATGATTTTTGACCCTGATGGCGCTTTGGTTGGCCTACAGCCTGGACAACTTTCGACTAAGAGCATGGAAAAATTCATCCGTTCCAAGTCAAAGTCCTAAGCCGAACCATAGGTTTAAAGCGGTTTTAAAGCAGTAATCAAACAGCCGAATATGCTATCGTTTATGTCCCTGATATTTTAAATTTCTTGAGGCATAAGCGATGCGCAATCCTACTATAAAAGCCATTCTGTTCGACATGGATGGCTTGCTTCTTGATACCGAAAGTATCTACACTGAAGTCACCCAAATGATTGTTGGACGGTACGGCAAGGTATTTGATTGGTCGGTGAAGTCTCATATGATCGGTAGGGATTCCTATGATGCGGCAAGTTATCTGGTTAAAGCATTGGGTCTGCCGTTTGAGCCTGAGTTTTATCTCGAAGAGCGCACCACCCTACTCAACGAGCGTTTTCCTTTCGCAAAACCTAAGGCTGGGGCACCTGAATTAATTCAAACGCTGTCTGAAAAAAACATCCCGATTGCGGTCGCAACCAGCTCCAACCAACACCACTTTGAGCTTAAAACCAGCAGCCATCAAGACTGGTTTAAATACTTTGATACGGTAGTAACCAGCAATCACCCCGATGTTAAGCAAGCTAAGCCTGCCCCCGATATTTTTCTTATCGCAGCCAAGATACTGGGATACGAGCCAGAAAACTGTCTGGTGTTTGAAGATGCGCCTTCCGGGATTCAGGCAGCCAATGCTGCTGGTATGCGAGTTATCGCTGTACCTGACCCGAACATGAGCCATGCTGCTTTTCAGGATGCCACCGCCGTTATCGATTCTTTATCTGAGTTTGATGTTGAAAGTTGGTTATCAACATAACTCACAATTGCCTGAAAGAGCTACAGAAAAACCTCTGCTTTTTACTATGCTTAACGTAATTTAGGAGTAGCAGTACTATGGTTATGCGCAGATAAACTTCGCAAATAACCCACAGTTAATATTGTAAGCGATACGCACTGACCCTATGATAGTTAGGTACTTAAAACTATCAAACAAGGACACATCTATGAAATCTGCCAAAAATTATTTAGACGCCGCAAATGAATCAGTACCAACGCTTACTGCTAAAGAAGCAATAGCACTTCACGGCTCTAACGCTGTATTTGTTGATGTGCGTGACTCTTCTCAGGTCGCAGAAACTGGAACCATCGCAGGCGCTCAGCGTATCCCACGCGGATTTATAGAGTTTGCAGCAGATGATGCAACCCAGTTTCACAACCCGGCGATGCAAAAAGATGCTGATATCTATTTGATTTGTGCCGCAGGTGGTCAGGCTGCGTTGAGCGGTAAGACTTTGCAAGAAATGGGCTATCAGTCTGTGACGAATATCGGTGGCATTGGTGATTGGAAAGATGCTGGCGGCCCTATGGAATCCTAATCGGTTCATAATCGGTTTAAATACGTCACACCACCTAGTTTCTCCATATGTTCGAGAATCCAGGCGTGGCGTTTTTGTAATGTAGGACTTGGTTCCAGGGCATTCGACTTCGCCGGTGTAGGGAGCACAGCAGCCAGCATAGCCGATTCTTCTTTAGTCAGCTCTTTTGGTGCTTTATCGTATAGCTTTTTACTCGCCGCTTTCACACCGAATGTTACGGGCGCAAACTGTGCCACATTCAAATACACCTCAAGAATACGTTGTTTAGACCACACTAGCTCTAAGGAAAGGCTAATAAAAACCTCTACTCCTTTCCGCAAATAGCTACGTCCATTCCAAAGAAACAAATTTTTAGCAACTTGCTGGGTAATGGTACTTGCGCCACGAATCGATGAATCCCCTTTTCTGTTGAGGATAGCGTTGCGCATTTCAATAAGGTCGACACCCCAATGATTGGGAAAGCGCTGGTCTTCGGCTGTTATAACGGCCAACACTAAGTCTGACGGGATATCTTTCCAGTCAATCCATTCGTAATTCGCTTTGCTATAAATCTTCGGCTCAGCCTCGTGCAATGCATTTTGATGATAAATAAATGCAGAACTCGGTATCGGAACCCAGCGAAAAACAAATAAAATTAATAAGTAAAACAGAACGATGCCGCACATCAACCAAAGTAAAAGCCTTATCCCCCGCATCATTCTTTTTGTTATTAGAGTCATGTCGCTATAATGCAGTAATTCGGCCTATTCGAGCAACTTTTTTAAGCATGAAGATTAAAATACACAGTGAAATCAATCAAATTTCAGCCAAAAAATGGAATTTATTGGTTGAAGACAACAATCCATTCATGCGTCACGAGTTTTTAGCTGCACTTGAAAACCATGGTTGCGTTGGGCCTGAATATGGCTGGATACCTTGCCATATTGGCATTTATGAAGAAGATCAGCTGGTCGCTGCGATGCCGCTTTATCAAAAATATAACTCTTACGGCGAGTTTGTTTTTGATCACGCCTGGGCAGATGCTTATAAACGCAGTGGCATGCAGTACTTCCCAAAACTGGTGTCATCTATCCCCTACACACCTGCTTCGGGCCAGCGTTTGTTGAGCAATGCAGAATCACCAGAGGAGCACTATAAACTCTTGATGCAGACCATGGCACAACTGGCCACGGACAATAATTTCAGTAGCTTTCACTGCCTGTTTCCACGTGCCGATCAATTGGATTGGTTGGCGACATTAAATCTAAATGGTTCGAATGTGCTGTTGCGCCATGACTGTCAGTTTCACTGGAATAATCAGGGCTATGAATCCTTTGAAGACTTCCTAATGAAACTCACCGCTAAGAAGCGTAAAAACGTCAGACAGGAAAGAAAGCGCATGCAGCAATCTGGTGTCAACTTGCGATTATTAGATGGACACACAGCAACGGAAAAAGACTGGAAAGATTTTGCGTATTTTTACAAAGTAACGTTTGAAGAGAAATGGAGCACGCCAACGCTAAATGCAGGATTCTTTAAGGAAGTCGCTGAGAAACTACCTGACCAAGTGTTCTTAGTACTCGCTGATCTTCCTAGCGGCGAGTGTATAGCAGGTTCGCTAATGTTTCGCAGCGATACCCGGCTTTATGGGCGGCATTGGGGTTGTACGCATCAAATCGATAAGCTTCACTTTGAGGCTTGTTATTATCAGGGCATTGAATATTGCATTCGCCATGGTTTGCAAGTTTTTGAACCTGGCGCTCAGGGCGAGCATAAAATTGCTCGTGTCTTTATCCCCACAGAACCCCGCTCCGCGCATTGGTTGAATAACTCCCCCTATCAGGATTCCATCGCTCAATACGTTCAACACGAATGTGCAGGCGTTACTGAATACCGGGAGCGGTTGAAATCCCCTTACCAAGAGACAAGCTCATGAAACCTTACTCTGGTGCATGCGATCAAAACCGTGACCCAATTCTCAAGGTGCTAAAAGAACTGCTGGCAACTGAGTTTGCAACAACTGACGTTAAGATTTTGGAGATAGGCTCCGGTACCGGGCAGCACGCGGTTTATTTCGCTGAGGCTCTGTCCAATGTGATCTGGCAATGCAGCGATCAACAGCAATATCACGCGGGCATTCAGGCGTGGTTGGATGATGCACAATTACCCAACTTGCTGCCACCAATCAACTTAAACGTTAGTGAGGATATCTGGCCAAGCCATGAGTTTGACCTACTTTACTCAGCCAATGTCATGCACATTATGCACTGGCAAAATGTGGTTGATCTTTTTTCGAAAGGTGCTAAGTGTATAAAGCCCGGCGGTTTGATGGTGTGTTATGGGCCGTTTAATTTTGATGGGAAATATACCAGTGCCAGCAATGCGCAGTTTGACCAAAGCCTGCGTATGCGAGATCCGGAAAGTGGCATTCGTAACTTTGAAGATTTGCAGCAGTTAGCCGAGGAAGCTGGCCTAACATTTATCCACGACTATGAAATGCCCGCAAATAATCGCATTTTGGTCTGGCAGAAATAATAAAGCCATCGGGAGAATTTACCGATGGCTTTATACAGACTCCTCATCACTGGAGGAATTTGTAGAGGATTTATACGTCGCTAACTAACCGGCAATATCCTGACCGGTCTTTTCCCAATCTGCCAAAAACGCAGCTAAGCCTTTATCTGTCAATGGGTGCTTAACTAAGGCTTTCAGAGTTGATGGTGGAATTGTTGATACATCGGCACCGATCAGCGCAGCAATTTTCACGTGACTAACCGAACGAATCGACGCAACCAGAATCTCAGTTTTGAAATCGTAGTTATCGTAAATCGTGCGGATTTCCTGAATCAAATCCATACCATCGGTACCAATATCGTCAACACGACCGACAAATGGTGAGATATAGGTAGCACCAGCCTTTGCTGCAAGTAGTGCCTGATTAGCCGAGAAACATAGTGTGACATTGGTTTTGTGACCAGCATCCGTTAGCGATTTACAGGCCTTTAGACCATCCAAAGTCAATGGCAACTTGATACAAATATTATCAGCGATTTCACCCAATACAGCGGCTTCTTTCATCATCTGATCATATTCAGTCGCAGCCACTTCAGCAGAGACCGGACCATCCACAATGCTGCAAATTTCTTTAGTCACTTCAATAATATCCCGACCTGACTTAAGAATGAGTGAAGGGTTAGTTGTGACCCCATCAACTAAACCCAGCGCGTTTAACTCTCGAATATCATCAACATCAGCCGTATCAACAAAAAACTTCATATCTAAACCTTATAATTTGTTACAGTTAAAATTCCTGACCCTCTAGGCCTTTGCTTTACGCATCACTTAATGAAATACCGTACGCGTCTATGCCAGATGATAGCGAGGATTGATTACCAACAAAAGTAAATCCGTATCCGGGCATCAGTTAATGCACCGTTTTTAGTATTGTTTTGTGACATTAACAAGGTCGGACAACACTTAACGTTTGGTAATCTCAATTTCTAAAAAACTAGTGCAAAATAATCATTTAGCCTGTGTAATTATTAGTCAGGCTATCTATGGATATCAGCTTAAAATTACAGGGGTTTAAAATTTATGAAACGTATCACACCAGTTATCCTGACAGCATTCTCAGTATTAGCTTTATCTTTCTCTGTCTCGACTTTTGCAGACAATGTCGACGACGATGGTTTTGTTGTATTTGGCGAACAAACCACCGACGCGGCGCCAAACGCCAGCAGCGAACCCTCCGAGCAAACGCAAGATGCCAGCACAGCAGTTGCTGAGGAGACTGCAAGTTCTGAGTCCTCTGCAGAGCAAACTCAGGAAGTTACTCCGGCAGCAAAGCCGAAGGTAACCAAGAAAAGCGCTAAAAAAGCCAAAAATAAGCCGCGCAAAAGAGCAAAACGCGCTGTGCGTAAGAAACGTAGCGCCAGGACTACTCGCGCTCAGCGCAGTAGAAGCTTAAGAAGAGCATCAAGCTATCGAGTTAAAAAAGGGGATACGCTTTACCGAATCTCAGTAAGGTCAGGCACCAGCCTGAACCGCCTTATCCGCCTGAACAAACTTCACGGCAGTAAGAAGCATAAAATACAAGCGGGCCAGAGACTCCGTCTCCGTTAATAGCAGATTTTCCAAGCTCAATGCCAGTGGTATGATTTTCGTCTACCACTGGTCTATACCCATACACTACGTAACCTCTTTAATCGCAGGGTACAGCGCTTTATAGCGTGCATAACCTTGCTGATATCGCGCCTGAAGTGTCGCTATCGGCTCTACAATTCTTTGTATTTCTGGTGCGTGACAAATTTCCTGCGGATCTAAACTTTCAGCCGCGCACAGACCTAGCCTTGCCGCTCCAAAAGCTGCGCCCTGCTCGCCGCCTTTAGCTATCAACAGCGGGCGTTCAATGACCGATGCGATGATTTTTAACCAGATCTCTGATTGAGAACCACCACCAACGGCAAAGGCACTTTCAAAATCAGTTCCTGCTTGCTTTAACGCAGCTTGATTATCTTTGAAAGCGTAAGCAACCCCTTCTAATACCGTTTGGGTCATTTCATTCACGCCATGAGAATGAGTGAGTCCAGTAAATGTTCCTCTTGCGCCAGCATCATTGTGCGGTGTTCGTTCACCGCCTAAATACGGCAGGAAGGTTGCGGGTGATACGCTGTTGGGTGTACTACCAAGTGCTGAGGTCAATGCTGAAGCTGATTTCCCAGTAATCCCTGAGAGCCACTGCAAACTGTCTGTAGCACTTAAAATTACCCCCATTTGGTGCCAGGTATTGGGTAGAGCATGGCCAAACGCGTGCACTGCGCTATCGGTATTGGGGGAAAATTTGTCATTACAGACAAACAGAACACCTGAGGTGCCTAGTGAAAGAAAAGCCCGTCCTGGAGTCACCGTGCCCATACCACAGGCGGCAGCGGCATTGTCCCCCGCACCACCAGCCACTACAACTGACTGAGCGATGCCCCACTTCTTCTGGAGGTCTGAGCGCAACAATGCTGAAGACTCGCTGCCTTCGACTAATGCAGGCATATGGGATTGATTGAGCCCAGTTGCAGCCAATAACTCATCCGACCAAGTGCGGTTTGCAACGTTTAGCCAAAGTGTTCCCGATGCATCTGACATTTCAGAGACAAACTCTCCCGTCAGCCTGAAACGTAAATAGTCTTTGGGCAGCAAGACTTTGGCAATCTGCTCAAATATTTCAGGCCGGTTTTCTTTTATCCAAAGTACTTTGGGGGCGGTGAAACCAGGCATGGCGATATTGCCCGACAATTCGCGGCTGTTTTTGCAGTTCGCTTCAATGGTTTTGCATTGTTCTACCGAACGAGAGTCATTCCATAAAATCGCGGGATAAAGTACCTTATTATTTTTATCCAATAACGTCGCACCATGCATTTGCCCTGATAAGCCAATCCCTTTTACCTGACTCATCGCAAGACCGTTTTCAGCAGCCAATTGATCCATGGTTTGACAGGTTGCTACCCACCAACTTTCTGGATCTTGCTCCGACCAACCACCCTGAGGACGCTGCACAGTCAGCACCGCACTCGCACTAGCGAGCACCCGCTGATCAACATCCATTAAAATGGTTTTAACTGACGATGTTCCAAGATCAATACCCAGATACATGATTAACATGCCTCATTTTAAAATAAACGTATATATAA
>ENA-ORXT01006253-ORXT01006253.1-marine-metagenome-genome-assembly--contig:-NODE-6253-length-11162-cov-3.684799_pt1 | contig 11162 bp, 9 predicted proteins | sample MGYA00237868_ERZ511482 | MGnify/ENA metagenome assembly ERZ511482
ATATATAAACCAGAAATACTAATAAATACTCCTGCTAACAAAAAGGCAGAATGAACAATTTTAGGTAACAAGACAACTCCTAAAGCGGTCCCAATCATCATTACTGCCAAGATGCCAAAAGAAACTATCTGTACTCCTTCAGCTAAATTCACTTTTTTCTCCTCTATTTAAATTGTTTAATTCACGTAGCCATAAGGATGAAAAGATCAAGTATTTTTGATTTTTTCTTATCCTTTATCCTTCCTTTACTGCTTCTTCTTTTGGTTTAGCTGCTTCTATCTCTTCCAAGATATCCTCTGGACGCTTTCCAGTACGTTGCGCTCCCTTTGCCAAACCATGAGGCTCAGTTTCGCCTTTAGGCAGATAAGCGAATTCTTTGAGAGGAGTCACCATAGGGTCTTGAGTTACCTTGTAGGGTAAACGTCCCAAAGCTACGCTGTCATAATTCAGCTCATGACGCTCATAAGAAGCCAGTTCATACTCTTCTGTCATAGAAAGACAGTTGGTAGGACAATATTCAACGCAGTTACCGCAGAAGATGCAGACTCCAAAATCAATACTGTAGTGGTTGAGTTTTTTCTTCTTCGCCTTCTTGTCAAATTCCCAATCAACTACGGGTAAATTAATTGGGCAGACACGAACACAAACTTCGCAAGCAATACACTTGTCAAATTCGTAGTGAATTCTACCGCGATAGCGTTCGGAAGGGACTAGTTTTTCGTAGGGATATTGAACTGTGACAGGACGACGGGACATATGATCGAAGGTGACAGAAAGTCCTTGACCAATATATTTGGCAGCTTGCCAACTTTCCTTGGCGTAATCCTGTACTTGTTTGAGAATATTAAACATGGTGTTAATTGAGATTTTTACTGAATGTTTTTAGGGTTTAATTAGCCACCAAAAGCCATCGGAAAAGATAATTTCAATGCAGCGGTAATTAAAAGATTTGCCAGAGAGATAGGCAATAAAAATTTCCAACCCAAATCTAACAGTTGGTCAATACGAACACGAGGTACAGTCCAACGTAGTAAAACAGCAATAAATACTAAAAAGTAGGCTTTGATTAAAGTCATAACAATACCCAAAGATGCAGTCAATACTTGCAGCCAAGGTGTGGTATCGGCAACTCCAATCCAATCTGCCAAACGATCTAAAGGAATAAAAAATTCCCAACCACCTAAATATAAAACAGCAAAAACTAAGGCTGATAATACCAGGTTTACATAAGACCCTAGGTAGAAAAGAGCAAATTTCATTCCTGCATATTCTGTTTGATAACCCGCGACCAATTCTTCTTCAGCTTCAGGTAAATCAAAAGGCAAACGTTCACACTCAGCCAAAGCTGCAATCCAAAAGATGATGAAGCCTACTGGTTGTCGCCAGATGTTCCACCCCAAGATTCCATAGCCTGACTGCTGTTCGACAATATCCACCGTACTAAGACTATTAGACATCATAACGATCGCCAGTACAGATAACGCTAGAGGAATTTCATAGCTAATTGACTGTGCAGCAGCCCTCAAGCCACCCAATAAAGCATATTTGTTGTTGGAGGCATAACCAGCCATCAGCAAGCCAATTGGGGCAATACTAGACAGGGAAACCCATATAAAAATTCCCATGTTGAGGTCTGTGACCACTAAGTTTTGCCCAAAAGGAACGATGAGATAAGACAAAAACACAGGTACTACTACCAAGACAGGCCCCATTGTAAATAACCAAGGATCTGCTTTAGCAGGAATAACATCTTCTTTGAAAACTAATTTAATACCGTCGGCAACTGGCTGTAATACTCCTAACGGCCCAGCATATTCTGGCCCGACTCTTTGTTGTGCAGCAGCAGATATTTTTCGCTCCAGCCAAACAACTACTAAAACTCCCACAGTTGCACCAATAATCATCAGCAACATCGGCAACGGTAGCCAGGCAGCTTTGGCTAAACCAATGGGAAGCCCAAAGTCTTGTAGAGTTTGGATAAAACTTCCTTGTAAATCGATTCCTGAGTTCATTTTCTATTTTAAGGAGTTAACTCGTCAATTAGTTCATAGAATAACATTCTAGTAGCTCTGAACAATATTAGGATCGAAGCATGTATACTATCGATCAAACCTGGTAGATCAATCTTCTTCAGCAACTACGGGGAAATCGCCCGATTTCTCTGAAGGAATAGCGGCAATGATCGCATCAATCACCTTGGAAATGGGAACAACTTCCAAGCCAAGATCGGCAGGAAAACTTTGACCTTTAGGCACGATCGCCTTTTTAAAGCCGAGTTTAGCTGCTTCTTTTAAACGTAACTCCATTTGAGATACTAAACGCACCTGTCCTCCCAAACCAACCTCTCCAATTAATACGGTACGAGGATCGACTACACGATCGCGAAAACTGGCGACAATAGCGATCGCTACTCCTAAATCCGCAGCAGGTTCACCTACCCCCAAGCCACCCACCGATGCCACATATGTATCGAGCTTAGAAAGAGGTACACCGACTCTCTTTTCCAACACCGCTAAGATTTGCTGGAGACGACTGTAATCAATACCTGTAGTTGAACGACGAGGAGAAGTATAGCTAGTGGGACTAACTAAAGCCTGAATTTCTACTACTAAAGGGCGTGTTCCCTCACACGCCACGACAATTGATGTACCAGGAGAAGGTTCATCACGATTGCCTAGAAACAGTTCGGAAGGATTTTCTACCTCAACCAAACCCCTTTCTGCCATTTCAAAAATGCCAATTTCGTGGGTAGCCCCAAAACGATTTTTAACCGAACGCAATAAACGATGAGAGGCATAGCGATCGCCTTCAAAATAGAGTACCGTATCTACCAGGTGTTCTAATACCCTTGGTCCTGCGATCGCTCCTTCTTTGGTCACATGACCGACAATTAGCATGGTAATGTTCTCTCTTTTACCCAGCTGCATCAATGCCGAGGTACATTCTCGTACTTGCGCCACCGAACCAGGAGAAGAAGTCAAAGCAGCAAAGTGTAGGGTTTGGATACTATCAATCACTGCCACTTGAGGCTTTAACGATTCAAGTTCTCTGAGAATTTCCTCCAAATCAGTTTCTGGCATCACATAAAGATTATTTTCTCTCTTCTTATCAGCTTTGCCGTTTTTTTTGCCATTACTATTTTTGCTAACTTCTTCTGATTCTGTTTCCTCTTCCCCCACATCCAAGCGGGATGCTCTTAATTTCACCTGCTGTCCTGATTCCTCTGCCGAAACATAAAGAATGCGAGGTAAATTGTAAGAAAGTTTGTTAGCTACCTGTAATAGCAAGGTAGATTTACCAATGCCAGGATCGCCCCCAATCAATACCAAAGATCCAGGAACAATGCCACCGCCTAAAACCCGATCCAACTCGTTGTAGCCAGAAGGGAATCTTTCTTGAACGTCATTATTAATCTCAGAAAATTTTAAAGAAGCTCTTGGTTTAGCAACTCCTGATGTTTTACCATTAGACCTAGTACTAGACTGCCATCCTCCTCCTTTGGTATAGCCTCCCCCACCAGGAGCAACTTCGACTGGATCTTCAGAAATTGTGCCAAATTCATTACACTCTTTGCACAGTCCAAACCATTGGCTATACTCAGCAGCGCATTCATTGCAAATATATATTTGTTTAGCTTTGACCATCTTCTTAAGAAAAATTAGAGATTTAACGAAATAAAATAATAAGTTAGTAAACTTTATAGGTAATACAATATTGATCTTAAGAAGTTTCAAGACATCCAAAGATAAATTAAATCTGGAAATACTCAGAAACGATGAGAATTATGAAGATAATCGCCGTACACTAGACAGTTAGTCCCATTGGACAACAACAAGGAGATAATCTAGATCTCAAGGTAATAAAAATTTAACTTAAATATCGTTAATCTTACTTAAATAAGGAGTTTATAGTAACTTGGAGACTAATAAAGAAAAAATTTTAGTAGTAGATGATGAGGCTAGTATTCGTCGTATTTTAGAAACTCGTCTTTCAATGATTGGTTATGACGTAGTTACTGCTGCTGATGGAGAAGAAGCTTTAGAAACTTTCCGTACTGCTGAACCTAGTTTAGTTGTCTTAGACGTGATGATGCCCAAGTTAGATGGGTATGGTGTCTGTCAAGAACTACGTAAGGAATCTGATATTCCTATTATTATGCTAACTGCTTTGGGTGATGTGGCAGATCGCATTACTGGTTTAGAACTTGGTGCAGATGACTACGTAGTTAAACCTTTTTCGCCCAAAGAATTAGAAGCAAGAATTCGTTCTGTATTGCGTCGTGTAGAAAAAAATGGCGCACCTGGCATTCCTAGTTCGGGCGTAATTCACGTCGGCTCGATCAAAATTGATACCAATAAGCGTCAGGTATATAAAGGCGATGAGCGTATTCGTTTGACTGGCATGGAATTTAGCCTGTTAGAGCTATTGGTAAGTCGTTCTGGCGAACCCTTCTCTCGTTCGGAAATTCTGCAAGAAGTTTGGGGCTATACTCCCGAACGTCACGTTGACACTCGCGTCGTAGACGTGCATATTTCTCGCTTACGAGCCAAATTAGAAGACGATCCTAGCAATCCTGAATTAATTCTTACTGCAAGAGGTACTGGCTATCTGTTTCAACGTATTTTAGAAGCAGGAGAAGAGTGAATTGAGGGATAAAAAGCTCAAAGCCTAGAGCTTATAGCTTATATCTTTAAAAATGCGTAAACCAGACACTAATTATGTATTGAGATTGCTACCTTTCTTTGCCGGAGGATTGGGAGGAATTCTGCTGTTGATCAATCGTTTGTTAACAGCTCAAATTACCGATTCTCAGGCACGCTCAGATGCTTTGGGCGTAATTGAAGGCGCAGTCTTAATTTTAGTGGGTTTACTCTGGCAGCAGATTCAGGCGAGAACTCCTGACACCGTGACTTTGGTGGGAGAAACTGGTTTGGAGATCAATCCCCAACTGTCAGACGCAGCTAAAACGGAATTAGCGTGGGCATCTCATCTGTTAATCACCAATACGGTAACGCGATCGCTTGTGGTATATTACGATGAAAAAACTATACTCAGGCGAGGCGTATTGGGCATAAATCCTGAAGTAAAACCAGGAGCGATTGTCGAACGAGTATTAGACAAAGGCAAGCCCGTATACCTAGTCAAATTAGCTTTGTATCCAGGTAGGGTTGAGTTTGATTATCTACCAGAAAATACTCAAGGAGTCATCTGTCAGCCTATTGGTGACAAAGGGGTATTGGTTTTAGGTGCAAATGCACCCCGCAGCTATACCAAACAAGACGAGAAATGGATCGAAGGTATTGCTGATAAGTTAGCTGTAACTTTGGGGTAACAAAGTGTTTAAAGAAGAAGAGTACCCGTAACCCACGCTCTATATGCTAGTTATACTCCCGAAACTTCCATTAATTCTTCTACAGTAGAGCAGTAGTTTTCCAGCCCAAAACTGGCGGGGGTAACGGGATTACTATAGGTAAAATGGCGATAGTCTAAAGAGAAGCGACTCCAAGAATCCATTTGAATACGGAATATTTTAATAAATATATTAGTCAACCAGATATATAAAGGGAAGCGTAAATAAACTCTTTTATTAAAGTAGCTGCTAATATCGGCGATCGCTTGGTCGACAGTTATGGCTGAATTACCCAATACTAAACAGTCCACTCCCGATTTTGGTTCTGACTCCAAGGGATGAAAATCAGGATTTTCTACTAGGTAACTAATTACTCCTGCAATATCTTGGGCGTGAATAAAGTGAAAACTGCCATCTACACTAAACCACTTGATTAAATCAATCCATTTAGTTACATCGGTAATGCCAGAGCTTAAATGGGAATAGGGTTTGTCTTTGTCACCACCAAAAACTAAAGTAGGGAATACGCTGATAATCTTATCTGCGATCGCAGTTTTTTCTAATTGAGAAAAGCACTGATATTTAGTGCGAATATAGTCATGACCAAATTGACTAGCAGGCAACAGCAATTTATTATCTTTATCTAAGATACTAGCAGTAGAAAAATAAATGACTCGTTCACAAATATTAGGATTGAGTAAATTTATCAAACCTATAGTTTTGACTACATTGATGTCATAGGTTTCTCCTTGCCCTCCCCAAGCTGTCGCGGCTACAATCGCCACATTGATATCTTTAAGCAACAGGTCGCTATATTCCTCAATGCGCGACATATCACCCTTCAGGATATGAATTCCTGGGCGAGCATTACAGTCAAACTGAAGCTTGTCAGGATTTCTTACCAGCAAATATAGTTCATGATTAGTATTTTGAATCAATGCTTCGGTCATATAGTGACCAATACAACCACTTGCGCCAGTAATAAAAATCCGTTTCATATATTATGCCTAATGTAATTAGCGGTGAGAAAGGCGGTTTGAGACAAAGGCTTTATCACCCGTTTCGCTGCATAAACCGTATGTAACGCTCACCAAGAAGCTTCGTTCACAATTTTAAAAGTCACCAGCTGCTTTATTCGCTTTTGCCTCCTCCAAATCACAATTAGGGTACTTCACTTTAACCAATCTTGTCGAGTATCTAAGATAAGCGTTGTTGTCTAATCACAAACAAACCAATCTAGTTTTTGTTCATAATTGTTAACCAGAAAATTTCTGGCGTGACAAATTACCTAATAATGACTGATAAGTCTAAATCAGACTCAAATTTAAAAGCTTTTTTAGGATTAAGGAGAAATTTAAGATGACTTGGACAACAGCTTTGGCAGCAAACGACCTGGCTCCTGGCGCAAGACAGGTGGTAAAACTAGACGAGCGATCGCTTTTATTATTAAACGAATCAGGTACAATTCATGCAGTAGATAGTGTTTGTCCTCATTTAAAACTATCTCTTAAAAAAGGCAAAATTACGGCCAATGGTGGTTCTTTAGTTTGTCCTTGGCATCGTAGCGAATTTGATTTAACAACTGGTAGCGTTAGCAAATGGTGTCCTTTTCCTCCCGTGGTAGGTAGTGTCTTGGGCAAAATATCTTCAGAAAAGACTTTAGGGATTTATCCTACCAAAGTAGAAGATGGACAAATATTAGTAGATGTATCTGCTTGATTAAAACAATGCGATCGCTTTTACTCTTTAAAATAATGCGATCGCTTCCTCGTTGGGTAAAGAGTAATTACTAATTACTCTTTACCCAACTTCAACACTGCCATAAATGCTTCCTGGGGAACATCTACCGTACCAATAGACTTCATCCGTTTTTTACCTTTGGCTTGCTTTTGCAGTAGTTTTTTCTTACGGGAAATATCACCGCCATAACATTTAGCCAAGACATCTTTACGCAGTGCAGGAATATGTTCACTGGCAATTATCTTTGCACCAATGGCTGCTTGGATTGGTACTTTAAACTGATGACGAGGAATCAATTCTTTGAGCTTTTCAGTTAATGCACGACCAACATAGTAGGCTTTGTCTCGATGCACAATTGTAGATAAAGCATCTACAGGATCTTTGTTGACTAATATATCCAGCTTAACCAAATAATCGGTGCGATAACCTAGCATTTGATATTCCATACTGGCATATCCTTTCGTGCGCGACTTCATCTGATCGAAAAAGTCGGTGACAACTTCGGCTAAAGGTAGCTCATAAATTAGACAGGTACGATTTTGGGTAAAGTACTTCATGTCTTTAAAAATGCCTCTGCGAGTTTGGCACAAGTCCATTAAAGTACCGACATAAGTTTCTGGGGTGATGATCTCTACCTTAATAAAGGGTTCTTCGATTTTTTCCCTTTGTTGAGGATCGGGTAAGAGACTGGGATTGTCAATTTCCATCACTTCGCCATCAATAGTAGTGACGCGATAGATTACCGAAGGTGCAGTGGTAATTAGTTCCAGATTATATCCTCGTTCTAATCTTTCTTGGACAATTTCCATATGGAGTAAACCCAGGAAACCACAGCGGAAACCAAAACCCATCGCGCTCGATGTTTCTGGTTCATAAGATAGAGCAGCATCATTGAGCTTTAGTTTATCTAAAGCATCTCGTAGATCGGGATACTGATCGGAGTCGGTGGGAAACAAACCACAAAATACCATTGGTTTGGCTTCAGTGTAGCCAGGAAGAGCTTCTAGTGCAGCCTCGTCAACTAAGGTAATAGTATCCCCGACACGGGCATCTCCCACTGCTTTGATAGCAGCCGCAAAATAGCCTACCTCTCCTGCATGGAGTTCATCTACTTCAATCTGAGTGGGTGCCAGAATACCCAATTCATCAATAACATATTCTTTACCTGATGCCATCAGACGTACATTATCGCCCCTTTTGACCTTGCCATCCATCACGCGGAAGTAAACCACAACTCCGCGATAAGCATCGTAATAGCTGTCAAAAATCAAGGCTCGTAGAGGCTTGTCTACCGTGTCTGCTGGAGGCGGTACTTTTTGAACGATAGATTCTAAAATATCGTCTACGCCCAAACCTATTTTTGCCGAAGCCTGAATAATATCAGTGCAGTCTAAGCCGACAACCTCTTCAATTTCTTGAGCAACGCGATCGCATTCTGCGCCTGGTAAATCAATTTTATTGAGTACGGGAATAATTTCTAAATCATTTTCTAGTGCCAGATAAACGTTAGCTAGAGTTTGAGCTTCTACCCCCTGGGAAGAGTCAACCACCAGCAATGCACCTTCACAGGCTGCCAAAGAACGAGATACTTCATAGGAAAAATCTACGTGACCAGGAGTATCAATTAAGTTTAAAACATAATCTTGCCCATCTTTGGCAGTGTAGTTCATTCTCGCTGCCTGTAGCTTGATGGTAATTCCTCGTTCTCGCTCTATATCCATGTTGTCGAGAAATTGTTCTTTCATCTTTCGTTGTGCCACAGTGCCAGTATCTTGCAACATTCGATCGGCCAAGGTAGATTTACCATGATCGATATGGGCAATGATTGAGAAGTTACGGATACGAGAGACAGGAACGTCGGTCATAAAAATTAAGTTAGATTAAAAATATTTTAAAATGGCTATTAGTACATTTATTCTTGTTGCTCAAAATGGCAAATATAAATAGAACCATAGCTTAAACTATTGTAATGTGCATTTTTACTTATTTTCTAGCAAGATTACAGATATATATTGTTTTACTATTTTGTTTTGATTTTGAATAAGCCCAGCAGGTAAAATAAAATAGAATTCAACCAGCGAGTCCCAATATGAATGATGATCTGAGCAAATCAGAAGAATCTTCTTTCTCCAATAACGAAGAAAACGACTTATCCCGCGAAGCTGCAAACCCAGACAAAATAAGAGTATCTATCGATCTAGATTCAGAAATATTAGAGCGAATTAAGCACCTGACTGGCGAACCTAGTAAAGTAATTGAAACGGCTATTAAACAGTGGCTTAATGGAAAACGAGATGGAGAAACCGACCTAACTCGTACTTTTCGGCGTAATCCGCCAGTGCCGCCTCAAGGAGAATGGAACGATTAAGCCAAAAAAGGTTTGAAAAATGTGAATATTGGGAATATTAGGAAAAGCCTAATCTCATCCCGACTTAACTTTATATATAGGTTATAGTTCAAAGAAGAGTTCCACTTTAAACCTGGTTTAGATTAAAATCTAACTCCTTCGCTCATGCTCCCTAGATTTAATTCAGAACGATCTAACAGCAATATCGCTATGTCAGCCAATGAAATTAAATGGCAACAGCTAGGAGCAGAATTAGTATTCACTCAAGATATTGCAGGAAATTATCTTTCCTTTTGGTGGGCAAAAGCAAGAGAATACGAAATACAAGACAGCTTTACAGTTCAAAATAGTGATAGAGATCGCCCTACAAGTTTGTTTAACACTATTTTTGCTCCTGTCGATCCCCAAGCCTATCTAGAAAAAATCCGACGAGTCATCAAGCGTCGTTTACCAGAACAGTGTTACTGTCTGTTTCAATGTGGGGCAACTTTTCATTCCTTTGAGCTGGTAATTAGTCCTGTTCTCTCGGCGAACATAGAACCCCAGGCAGTCTTGGTTATGGGACACCTGCTCGAAGAAGAGGAAATGTTTTCCTTTGCTCAAAACGAAACCCCCGCAGCTATTTATAGCTATCAAAAATTATTAAATCAGGTGGTGGGAAAGATTCGCCGTAGCCTTGATTTGGAAACTATTTATCAACAGACAGTCAACAATGTTGGTGCAACTTTTGCAGCTAGTCGCTGTTTAATTTTGACCAATCACAACAATATTGCCAAGTTATCAGTAGAAGCAGAGTATTGTCTGGACAAATATGATTCGATTACAGAGCATCAAATTAGTTGGCAGCATGAAATTCAGTTGCAGCAGGCTCTATATGATAATTACCCTACAGCCATAGATTTTCTGCAACCCGATGTTCTTCAGCGAAAGTCTGAATTAGTAGTATCTACTAACTGTAATAGCGAAGATAATGTTCTTATTTGTCTACAACAGTGCGATCGCTATCGTCATTGGACTACTGCCGAAATGGAAATGCTCAAAGAAATTGCCGAACAGGTAGAAGCGGCAATTTCTTTGGCAAAGCTATATCGAGAAGTAGAACAAGCTAGTATTCAAGCAGAAGAAGCAAATCGTCTCAAAAGCGACTTTCTGGCGAACACTTCCCATGAATTACGCACCCCTCTCAATGGCATTATCGGCTTTCTCAAGCTGCTTTTAGAAGGGATGGCAGATAATGCAGAAGAACAACAAGAGTTTATTGAAGAAGCCTATAAGTCTTCAATCCATTTGCTGAACTTAATTAATGACATCCTTGATATTGCCAAAATTGAAGCTGGCAAAATGGATTTGGAGTTAGGCGAAGTAGAACTGGATGAATTATTCCAAAATGTCGATAATATAATTCGTAACCAAGCAGAACAAAAAAAACTAACCTTTCAGTTTAAAAATCCTGCAACCATGACTCCTGTAACCCTTTATGGCAACTATCAGCGTCTACTCCAGGTAATGCTAAACCTCGTAGGTAATGGAATCAAATTCACCCGTGAAGGAGGCATTATGATTAGTGCGGAGATCAACAATAAAAAAGTTGAATCTCAAGGAATAGAATTACCAGGAATGGTAAAAATTAGCGTTGCCGATACAGGAATTGGGGTATCCCTAGAAAAGCAGAACAAGTTATTTGAAAACTTCTATCAGGTAGACGGTTCCCGCACTAAATCCTAT
>ENA-ORXT01006254-ORXT01006254.1-marine-metagenome-genome-assembly--contig:-NODE-6254-length-11161-cov-9.873782_pt1 | contig 11161 bp, 13 predicted proteins | sample MGYA00237868_ERZ511482 | MGnify/ENA metagenome assembly ERZ511482
TCCAGCCCCTCGCGCACCCGCTCGACCATGCCCGCCACCGACTCGGTGGGGATCATGTCCAGCGCGTGCGCCGAGCGATTGACCCGCTCGCAGTGCGCCGACAGGTCCGGCGTGGTGCCTTCCATGCGACGCGCGCCGTCGAACACCAGCGTGCCGAGCCAGGTGCCGTGGTCCGCCGCGCCCATGACCGCCCGGTTGCCCTCGCTCCAGCTACCGTCGAACCAGGTGAGGATTCTGCGATCGGGATTCACGGGTGTTGTCGATTCGTGTGCTCGGGAGAGCTGGCGATGCTACCGCAGCGCCCCATCGAGCGTGCCCTGCAGCTCGCCGTCCACCAGCTCCAGCCGGGCACCGGGCTCGATGTCGCGCGCATCGAACCAGCCCTGGTTGACCTCCAGCGCGTAGCGCGCGGGCTGCGCGGACGGAAACAGCTGACCGGGGCCGACGTTCATGTCGACGATCTCGAGCAGGGTCAGCGTGTCGTCGATGTAGGCGATCGACAGCGGCAGCAGCGTGTCGCGCATGGTGAAGGTCAGCGGCCGCTGCTCGGGGTAGACGAACAGCATGCCGGCATCCTCGGCCAGCGTGCGCCGGTTGCCGAGCCCCAGGTAGCGCTGCTCGGGCTCCACCGCCAGTTCCACGCGCAGGACGTGCTCGCCGATCGCCATCGTCACCGCCGGCAGCGGCGGCTGCCCGCCGTTGTCGGCCGACGCCTCGCCGCCCGCCAGGCCGGCACCGATGAACCACCCCGCGACGCCGAGACACGCAGGCACCAGCCACCGTGCGAACGACCTTCTCGACCGGTCACCCGGCACGCCAAGCGGCACGTCATGCGTCATGTCACGCGGCATTGAGCAACTCCTGCAACCGTCCCCACGCCTTGTGGGTCTTCGGTCTGACACCTTCCCATATCTGGAACGACTCGGCCGCCTGCTCGACCAGCATGCCGAACCCGCCGGCCACCCGCGCGCCGTGCTCGCGCGACCAGCGCATGAACACCGTGTCGCGCGGCCCGTAGGCCATGTCGTAGGCCAGCGCCCCGTCGGCGAACAGCTCCTCGGGCAGCGGTGGCAGCTCGCCGGACAGGCTCAGGCTGGTGGCGTTGATGACGAGGTCGAACCCGCCGTGCCCGGCCACGTGCGCCGTCAGCGCGTCCAGCGAGCAGGCACCGAGCGGCACGCCCCGGGCGGCCGGGTCGTCGCCGAAGGCCTCCAGGATGGCCTGCGCGCGCGCCACGGTGCGGTTGGCGATCCACACGCCGGCGGGTCTCGCATCCAGCAGCGGACCCAGCGCGCCGCGTGCCGCCCCGCCCGCGCCCAGCAGCAGCACCCGGGTGCCGGCGATCGGGCACGACAGGTTGCGCTCGATGTCCACCCGCAGTCCCTCCCCGTCGGTGTTGTGCCCCACGATCGCGCCGTCGCGGTGGAACTGCAGCGTGTTGACCGAGCCTGCGCGCGCCGCGCTGCCGCTCGACCGGTCGCACATCGCGTGCGCCTGCTCCTTGAACGGCATGGTGACGTTGCAGCCGCGCCCGCCGTCCTCGCGCCAGGCGCGCACCACCGCCTCGAACGTCTCGGGCGTGGCCTCGGTGCGGGTGTAGCGCACGCGGCGCTGGGTCAGCTGACCGAACAGGCCGTGTATCAGCGGGGAGAGGCTGTGCGCGATCGGCTGGCCGATCACGGTGTACGCATTGATCATCAACGACGGTGTCGAGCGAAGGGACCCGGGCACGCCGTTCGGTGCGGGCGCCGTCATGACGGCGCCCGCGACGTGCCGGGCGGCGGATGGTAGCGTCTACGCCCGCCGCCCGCCACGCGCCGGCCGGCTTCCTGCCACCCATCGGTACCGCTTCGTGACCCACACCGCACAGTTCGGCCTGAAGGCCCCGTATCCCGGCAGCCGCCCGCGCCGCGCCCGGCGCCACGACTTCGCCCGGCGCATGGTGGCCGAGCACACCCTGTCCGCCGACCAGCTGATCCAGCCCTACTTCGTGATCGACGGCGACGGCACCGAGCCGGTGGCCTCGATGCCGGGCGTGTCGCGTCTGGGCATCGAACGGCTGGTGGACAGCGCCGGCCGGGCGCACGCGCTCGGCGTACCGGCCGTGGTGCTGTTCCCGGTCACGCGGGACGACGTCAAGACCGACGACTGTTCCGGCGCCTGGGCCGCCGACGGGCTGGCCCAGCGCGCCATCCGCGCGCTGAAGGAGGCCCATCCGGCGCTCGGGGTGATCACCGACGTGGCGCTGGACCCCTACTCGCCGCACGGCCACGACGGGCTGATGGACGGAAGCGGCTACATCGTCAACGACGAGACGGTGGACGCGCTGGTGCGCCAGGCCCTGTCGCACGCCGAGGCCGGCGCCGACATCGTCGCCCCGTCCGACATGATGGACGGGCGCATCGGCGCGATCCGCGAAGCGCTGGAGGCGGGCGATCACCGCGACGTGATGATCATGTCGTACGCGGCCAAGTACGCCTCCAGCTTCTACGGCCCGTTCAAGAAGGCGGTGGGCGCGGCGGCAGCGTTCGGCAAGAGCGACAAGAAGTCCTACCAGATGGATCCTGCCAACGGTGCCGAGGCGCTGCACGAGGTGGCCGCCGACCTGCAGGAGGGCGCCGACATGGTCATGGTCAAGCCCGGCCTGCCCTACCTGGACATCGTGCGGCGGGTGCGCGAGGCGTTCGACGTGCCCACGTTCGCCTACCACGTCAGCGGCGAGTACGCGATGGCCAAGGCGGCATCGAGCAACGGCTGGATCGACGAGCGCGCCACGGTGCTGGAGACCATGATGGCGTTCCGGCGCGCCGGCTGCGACGGCGTGCTGACCTACTACGCCACCGACGTGGCACGCTGGCTGAAGGAGGGCTGACGGCCGGCAAGCGCCCCGGACCGGACACGTCGGCTATCCTTCACCACTCGGGTTCGTCGCACCAGTGACTCGCCCGGGCACGTCGCACGAGCCCCTCGCCCCGCCACGGATGCCCGGCATGATCCGCACCCGCTCGACGATGCACGTTCCGGCAGTCGCGCGCCGCGTGCGCCTTGCCGGCACGCCTTCCGGCCCCCTGTTCGGTGCTCCGGCCTGTGCTCTGGCCTGTGCGCTGATCGGTACGGCATCGGGACCCGCCCCGGCCGCCGACGCCTGGTACGTCGGTGCCGGTGCCGGCGTCTCGCTGCTCGCGCCCGATACCGGGCGCGACGGGCCGGACGTGGACGACGGCCGCGGCACGGCCGCCACCGTGTTCCTGGGCCGCGACCTGGACGCTCGCACCAGCGTGCAGGTGCAGGCGCACGCGCTGGGAGAGGCCGTGCTCGATGACGGTGGCGAGGTCGACTACCGGAGCGTCGACGGATCGCTGCTGCACCGCTTCGCGGGCGCTGTCGAGCGTTCGCGCGGCGAGCGGGGCGTGGCGCTGTACGGCCGCGTCGGCATCGGCGTCATGGACCGCGATACCGATGCACCGCTGGATGCCGACGCCGCGGTTCGGTTCGGGCTCGGAGCCGGGCTGGAGATCGTCCTGAACCCCACCCTGTCCCTGCGCACCGAGGCGTTGTACTACGACACCGATGCCGGTGCCGCCTTCGCCTCGGTGGTCGCCCGGTTCGGCAGCCGTACCGGCGAAGACCCCCCGACCGGTGTTCCGCCCCCGGACCCGCCGGTACCGATCGCCCCCGCAGCTCCCCGGCCCGAGCGCATGTCGCTCCCGGAGACCGGAACGGCGGACACCCGTGTGGCGGATGCCGACGGCGACGCGATCGCGGACGCCGACGACGCCTGCCCGGCCTCCTCCCCCGGCTACCCGGTACGCGCGGACGGCTGCGCGCTGTTCGACGGCGTGCTGTCCGGGGTCAGGTTCGAGAACGGCGGCGGTGAGCTCGCCGCAGGTGCGAGCGGGCAGCTCGACGAGCTGGCGCGGCTGCTGGAACGCTTCCCGGCCAGCCGCATACGGTTGCACGCCCACAGCGACGCGCGCGGCAGCGAACGCGACCAGTCGATCATCACCCGGGCGCGGCTGCGCACCATCGGGCTCCACTTGGTCGAACGCGGCATCGCCGCCGACCGGCTGGTGCTGCGCTCGTTCGGCGGCAGGCAACCGCTCGGTGGCGATCCGGTGCGGGACAACCGCATCGAGGTGCTCGAGCACCTTCCCTGACCCGCCACCGACCGGTGGCGGATCGACGGCCGGCGTGGCGCGACCCGTTCTTCGCGGCCTGCCTGCTGGCGGGACCGACGGTCTGGGCGCTGCTGATCGTGGTCGGCGTACCGCGCCCGGCAGGTCACCCGCCGCTGCCGCTGCTGATCACCAGCGTGCTGGTGGCACCGGTGCTCGAGGAATGGGTGTTTCGCGGGCTGCTGCAGGGGTGGCTGTTGGAACGGGCGCGGCTGGCGCGGTCCCGACTGGGTCTGAGCGGTGCCAACCTGCTGACCTCGATGACGTTCGTCGCCGCCCACCTGTGGTCGCGCTCGGCGCCGGTGACAGCCGCGGTGCTGGCACCGTCGCTGGTGCTCGGAGCGTGCCGGGAGCGCTACGGGACCATCTGGCCGGGGGTGGCGGTGCACATGGTGTGGAACGCGGGGTTCGTGTGGTTGTTCGCGGCCGCGTGACCGCTCGAATCGACCGTCCTCCGAGCCTTCAGGATCGTCCTCGTTCCCCCGGGTCGAGCAACTTCGCGTAGGCGTATTCATCGTGCCAGCCGTCCTCGAGCCGTACCGCCCGGCGGCGCACCCCTTCGCGCTCGAAGGCTGCGCCTTCGTACAGCCGGATGGCACGCACGTTGTCGACCATGACGGTCAGCTCGAGCCGGGTCACGCCCTCGTTGCGCGCGTAGCGCTCCACGGCGTCGAGCAGGGCTCGACCGTGACCACGCCCGGTGCGCGATTGCCGGATCGCGACGACCAGGTTCAGCACGTGGCGGTTGCGCCGTCCCTGACGTCGCTGGGCGCCGATGAATCCGACCAGCGGCTCGTCGGTGCGGCGCGGCACGGGCGGACCGTCCACGGGTTTCGATCCGTCGCGCAAGGCACGCGGCGCGGCATGGGGAGCGTCGTCCACCAGCGCGTACAGCACCCCATTGTCGGGACGCCTGTCCGCGAGCCGTGCACGCAGCGCGCGAATGTCCACCGGACGTTCGCCCGGCTCGAACATCAGGTACCGGGTCTCGGCATCGAGCGCCTCGAGCAGGCGGACGAAGTCCTCGGCGTCGGGGGCGTCGAGCGTGCGTGTGACCATGGGGTTCAGCCGGGCACGCCGGGCACCGCCGTACCAGTGAGGGAAATCATCCGTCGCGAAAGTGCCGTTCGAACCGTTCGACGTCGTCCGGCACGTCCGCCCACTCGCTGTCCGAACCCATGAACACGTGCCGCACCGGACAGCCACCGCCACGCAGCAGTGCCGGATCGTCGAACGCCCCGGCCGCCATGCTGCGAATGTCCGGCACCGCCTCGAGCGTGAGCCCCAGGTTCGAGCCGCAGCGCGAACAGAACGTCTGCTCGACCCAGCGGCCCGACTCGTCCGAATGGTGGCGATAGCGCGTCAGCGAATCGCCCGCGACGCTGATGTCGGTCCGGCCGAACACCACCTCGACTCCGAACGCCGAACCGGTTCGCCGCTGACACCACAGGCAGTGGCAGACGGTCACCCGAACCGGATCGGCCGATGCCACGAAGCGCACGCCGCCGCAGACGCATCCGCCGGTGAGAGGCGGTGCCAAGCGAGGGAACCCGGTGTCGGTCAGCCGGCGAGGTGCTCGGAGAAGAACGCCATCATGCGCTGCTCGGCAAGCTCCGCCGCCGGCTCGTCGAAGCGCGGTGTGGAGTTGTTGTGGAAGCCGTGACCGGTCCCCTCGTACAGGTGCCGCACGTAGTCCACCCCGTTGTCCTGCAGCGCCTGCTCGAACTCGGGCCACATGGCATTGATGCGGTCGTCGTTCTCGGCCGACTGGATCATCAATGGTGCACTGATGGCCGCCACCGCGTCGCTGTCCGGGGCGGCGCCGTAGAACGGCACGCCCGCGGCCAGGTCGTCGCCCATCTCGGTGGCCAGCCAGTTGACCGTGCCGCCGCCCCAGCAGAAACCGGTGGCGCCCAGGTTGCCGTTCGAGACCTCGTGCTCCTTCAGGAAGCGCGCGCTGTTGAGCATGTCCTGCTTGAGCTTCGTCTGGTCGAGGCCCTTCTGCAGCTCGCGCCCGTCATCGTCGTTGCCCGGATACCCGCCGACCGGGTACAGGCCGTCCGGCGCCAGCGCGAGGAAGCCCGCGACGGCGAAGCGCCGCGCGACATCCTCGATGTACGGGTTCAGGCCACGGTTCTCGTGCATCACCAGCACCGCCGGGAACGGGCCGTCGCCCTCCGGCGTGACCAGATAGCCGCGCATCCGGCCCGAGGTGCCGCCCGGAGAGTCGTATTCGACGTAGGTGGGCGTGATGCGCTCGTCGGTGAACGAGATGGTCTGCGCTTCGGCGTAGCGGGGCATGATCGCCTGCGCCATCACCAGGCCGGAGACACCGGCAACGGTGATGGCACCGCAACGGCGCAGGAACTCGCGCCGGTCGATGTGACCGTGGCAGTACTCGTCGTACAGGTCGTAGACGCGCCTGTCGATGTCGATGGCATCGTTCGAACCGCTGGTGTCGGGCTGTTTCATGAGTGCTCTTTCATCCTGGATGTCGCGAATCCTTCGATGCGGGGCCCGGCGAGTTCGAAGGACACCCGGCACCTCGGGCGAGCCCCGTCACAGGACACCGTAACGGCCGCCTCATTGCCCACTCGTTGCAGTTTTGACGACACGCCCCCTGCTTTCCGTCCGGCGGCGTCGATCCGGCACCAGCGAGGTCGGTCGTCACGCGATCAGCACGCCATGTCCTCGCTTGCCGCCGGTCCCTTGCACGGCTGCCCCTTCGGCTGCCCGCTCGGCCCTCTGCACCAGCCGCAGCAGCGTCTCGTGGTCGACCGCCGCGTTCTCGCCGTTCGCGTGCCGGATGCGGCCGATACGCGGACGAGGGCCGCCGACGGGCGGGTCGAGGATCTCCACCCGCTCCCGTAGACTGCCGATCTCGACGGTGGTGGACATGGTGGTTGCTCCTGTTTCCGGGCGAGTGCCCATGGGCCGCATTCCGATCCTATCGCGCGCCGCCACTGCACGCTCGCAGGGTCGCCCGGCACGCGTGCAGGCCGTCTTGCGACGATGCTCCGACATCGACGAAACGGAGGCGAACCGTGCGTGACGATGACTGGAACGACTACCGGATCGTGCTGGCGTTGCACCGCGCAGGCAGCGTGAGCGGGGCCGCCCGGGCGCTGGGCGTGGACGACACGACCATCGTTCGCCGGCTGACGCAGACGGAAACCCGGTTGAACACCACCCTGTTCGAGCGTGAGCGCGGTCGCGTGAACGCCACCCGCGAGGCGCAGGCGATCATGGAGCGGTTGTCGAGGGCCGACGCCGAGCTCGGCTCGGTGCGCGACACGATCGCCGGAGCGGATCGACGCGTGGAGGGCAAGGTCAGGATCACCGCCATCGCCACGATCGTCAACCGCGTCTTCCTGCCGGGCCTGCCGGCCCTGCTCGCGCGGTATCCGGGCCTGGATCTGGAGTTCGCCGTCGACGCCGCCGTGCTCGGGATCGTGTCGCGCCGCCAGGCCGACATCGCGGTGCGCGGTGCACGGCCCGATTCCGATCCGGAGGCGATCACCCGCAAGCTCGGCACGATGGCCTACGGCGTCTACTGCCACCACGAACTGCTCGACGCATCGCCCGCGCCGCGCTGGATCCGCTACGCGAGCGAATACGTCGGCCAGGCGCAGGCGGAGTGGATCGATGCGCGCATCGCCGAGGAAGGTGTGCCGGCGCGGCTGGGGGGCAACAACATGGAGGTGTTGCTCGGCTGCCTGCGTCAGGGGCTGGGCAAGTCGCTGCTGCCGGATGCGCTCGGTCGCCGCCACGCCGAGCTGGTCCGACTGCCCTGCGACGTGCCGACGCCGGTGCGCGAGTTCTGGATGCTCGTGCACCCCTCGGTCCGGGAGGTGCAACGGATCAAGGTCGTCGCGGCCTGGGCGGCCGAGGCGGTGCAGGTCTTTCTGGATACCTCGGATCGACCTCCGGACAGCGCGGCGGCAGCGTGTCGGTGACGGGACCGCCCCTGAACGCGGTCGGCTTGTGCCCGTGAAGCGGCTTGAACGCCCGCCCCGGCGCCTCGGTGGAGGCGTAGCCGTAGCGTGACGCGACGAGCTGGATCCGATCCCCGCGCTCGATGTCCTGACGGGCGAGCACCATGCGCCATTGTCGCAGGTAGCTCATCGGCGTCGTGCCCATCAGCTGTGCGAAGCGTTCGGAGAAGCGGCTCGGCGACAGCCCGGCGATCCCTGCCAGCGCATCGATGCGCCACGGGTGACCGGGTCGCTCGTGCATGGCCACGATCGAGGGCGTGATGCGCGGATCGGCCAGCCCGGCCAGCAGACCGACCGCGGCGGTTCCCGCGTCGATCTGCTCCCGGAGCCGTCGTATGAGCAGTACCTCGCCGAGATGGATCCTGCGATGCTCATTCCCCGCGAGAACACCCCCGACCTTGCCGTGCCGACCCTGGACCACGACCGCTTCGATCTCGGGTCCGAGACCTCCGCCCGCGGCACCCAGTCCCCATCGGCTCTCCGTCACCGCGCGGCACGTCAGTGCCGGAAGTGCCGCACCCCGGTGAACACCATGGCGATGTCGTGCTCGTCGGCCGCCGCGATCACTTCCGGATCGTTCTTCGACCCGCCGGGCTGGATCACCGCGCGCACCCCTGCCTCGGCCGCGCCGTCCAGCCCGTCGCGGAACGGGAAGAACGCGTCGGACGCCATGACCGAGCCCTTCACGCTCAGGCTCGCATCGGCCGCCTTGATCGCGGCGATGCGCGCCGAGTAGACCCGGCTCATCTGGCCCGCTCCCACACCGACGGTGGCGCCATCGTGCGCGAACACGATGGCGTTGGACTTCACGAACCTGGCCACCCGCCAGCAGAACAGCAGGTCGGCCCGTTCCGCCTCCGACGGTGCGCGGCGCGTGACGACGCTCAGGTCGGCGGCCCGCACCACCAGCGTGTCCTCGTCCTGCACCAGCAGGCCGCCGGACACGCGCTTGAGCGTGCGCCGGGCAGCGGGAGCCGCCTCCAGCGCACCGGCCACCAGCACGCGCACGTTCGGCTTGGCCGCGAACGCCTCGATCGCCTCGTCGTCGATGTCCGGCGCGATCACCACTTCCACGAACTGCCGCTCGACGATGGCGCGCGCCACCGGACCGTCCAGCGGCCGGTTGAACGCGATAATGCCGCCGAACGCCGAGGTCGGATCGGTTCGCCAGGCCTTGTCGTAGGCCTCGCCGAGCGCGTCCGCGATCGCCACGCCGCACGGGTTGGCATGCTTGACGATCACGCAGGCGGGCGCGTCGAACTGGCGCACGCATTCCAGGGCCGCATCCGCATCGACGACGTTGTTGTAGGACAGCGGCTTGCCCTGCACCGTACGGGCACGTCCGAGCGTGCCGTCGGGCGCGGCCCCGTCGTCCTGCCCCGCCTCGCGGTACAGCGCGGCGGCCTGGTGCGGATTCTCTCCGTAGCGCAGCGTCTGCACCAGGGCATGCGGCGCCTGCAACGCTGTGGAGAAGTCGGCGGGTGCGGCCGTCGGCTCCGCCAGCCGACCGAAGTGCTCCGCGATCGCGGCGTCGTAGCTTGCGGTGTGCGCGAACGCCTTGACCGCCAGCTCGTAGCGCAGCTGCCTGCGGGCGGCCTCTTCGGCCCGCAACGCCTCGATGGCGCGCGGGTAGTCGGCCGGATCGGTCAGCACCGTGACCGAGGCGTGATTCTTCGCCGCCGAGCGCACCATGGCCGGGCCGCCGATGTCGATGTTCTCCACCGCCTCGTCGAAGCCGACGCCGGGGCGTGCCACGGTCGCCTGGAACGGGTACAGGTTGACCACCACGACATCGATCGGCGCGATGCCGCGGCGCTGCATCAGCTCGTCGTCCACACCGCGTCGGCCGAGGATGCCACCGTGCACGATCGGGTGCAAGGTCTTTACCCGTCCGCCCATCATCTCCTCGGCGCCGGTGTGGGAGGCGACATCGGTCACCGCCAGACCGGCATCGCGCAGCGCCTTCGCGGTGCCGCCGGTGGACAGCAGCTCGAGGCCGGCTCCGGCGAAGGCGGTGGCCAGTTCGACGATGCCGCGCTTGTCGGACACGCTCAGCAGCGCTGCGGAACGCACGGGATCGTCACTCATCGACAGGGTCTTCGTCAGGGGGGAGGAAAGGGGGAACGGGTCAGCGGATGCCCAGGTCGGTCAGCTTGCCACGCAGCGTGCCGCGGCTGATGCCCAGCCAGCCGGCCGCACGGCTCTGGTTGCCACGGCACTGGTCGAGCACGCTGCGCAGCAGGGCCGCCTCCGCCTGGCGCATCACCGCACGGTACAGGTCGCTCGGCGGCTCGCCGTCCAGCACCTCGAAGTAGCGTGCCAGCTCCTCGCGCACGCAACGCGCGATGACGGTGCCGTCGGCGATGCCGCCCGGGTCGGTGTCCGGACCGATCCTTGCGGTCATGTCGGGAACGGTGTCCGCAGTACCGGCCGGGGCGAGCGGTGCGGCCGACTCCGGCGTGCCCGGCTCGACGGGTGCCGGGCGCGCGGTACCGGCACGGCCACCGGCACGGCCACCGGCACGGCCACCGGCACGCCGTGACCGCGACGCTGTCTTGGTGCCCGGCACCGGCTCAGGCGGCGACCGCGAACGCCTCGGGGCGCTCGAAGAACGTGTCGACCCGGGCACGCTGCTCGTGCGCGGTGGTGGCCGTGTTGACGCTCTGCCGAAAATGCGTCGCGTGGCGCAGGCCCCGGCAGTACCAGGCGATGTGCTTGCGCGCGATGCGCACGCCGCGGTACTCGCCGTACAGGGCGTGGCAACCGGTGATCTGCTCCACCAGGGCGGCGTGCACGTCGGCAGGCGTCGGACACGGGGGTGCGGGCAGCCCATCGATCACCGCCCCGATCTGCGCGAACACGAACGGATTGCCCTGCGCGGCCCGCCCGATCATCACGCCGGCAGCCCCGGTGAGCGCGAGCACCCGCAGCGCCTGCTCGCCGGTGGCGATGTCGCCGTTGGCGATGACCGGGATCGATACCGCATCGACG
>ENA-ORXT01006255-ORXT01006255.1-marine-metagenome-genome-assembly--contig:-NODE-6255-length-11161-cov-5.178726_pt1 | contig 11161 bp, 5 predicted proteins | sample MGYA00237868_ERZ511482 | MGnify/ENA metagenome assembly ERZ511482
GACGTGAATGCGGCCGGTACTGAGTGGGACGACGTCCGCCTGCCGCACGACTGGAGTATCCGGGAGGGCTACCGGCAAACGGAGACCGCCGCCAGCACCGGCTTCGTTCCCGGCGGCGTCGGCTTCTACAAAAAGACGTTCCAACTGCCCGCCGCGGATGAGGGCCGGCTGACCCGGGTGGAATTCGACGGCGTCTTCCGGAACTCCGAAGTCTGGATCAACGGCCACCGCCTCGGCTTCCGCCCCAACGGCTACAGCAGTTTCAGCTATCCGCTGACGAATCACCTGAACTACGGCGGGGAAGGCAACACCATCGTCGTCAAGGCCGACCATAGTGCCTACGCCGATACCCGCTGGTACACCGGCTCGGGCATCTACCGGGGCGTGCGGCTGGTCACTACCTACGCTACCCACGTTCCGCAATGGGGCGTGCGGGTAACGACGCCGGAGGTGTCGGCGGATGAAGCAACTGTGGAGGTCAGAACGATAGTGGCTAACGAAAAAGCGGATACATGGGTATACACCTCCATATTTGATCCTGAGGGAGCAGAGGTTGCCGGCGATACGTTGCTAATTGCGGGATCGTCAACCGTCATGGCCTCTATGACAGTAAAGAATCCCCAACGCTGGGGCCCGGACAGCCCCGACCTGTACACCGCCCGCACCACCGTGCTGCAAGAGGGCAAACCCGTGGACGAGGTCACCACCACCTTCGGCATCCGTAGCTTCCGTTTTGACGCCGACCGGGGTTTTATCCTCAACGGCGAGCAGACGAAGATCAAGGGCGTCAACCTCCACCATGACGTAGGCGCGCTCGGCGCGGCGGCCCCGAAAGCGAGCTGGGAATACCGCGTGCAAAAGCTCAAAGACATCGGCGTCAACGCCATCCGGATGTCGCACAATCCACATTCCGTCGAACTGATGGAGGTCTGCGACGAAATGGGCATGCTCGTGATGGACGAGTTCTTCGACGAGTGGCACCGGCCGAAAGACAAGAGCCTCGTTTACCTGGGCGACAACGCCGCCAAGGGCGACATCGCCGCCGGCTACAGCGAATACTTCCTGGAGTGGGCGGAGCGCGACCTGAAGGATTTGATCCGCCGCGATTTCAACCACCCCTCCGTCATTATGTGGAGCATCGGTAACGAGATCGAGTGGACGTTTCCCGAGTACTCCCAGACTTACGCCAAGGTCAATCCCGGCATCCCCGGCTACGGCGCGGTGCCCATCTACGACCCGGAGATCATCAAGCCGGTCATGAAGGATATATTCGGCGACCGGGACTCGCTGACCATCATCGCCCGCCTGCTCAACGGCTGGGTGAAGGAGGAGGACACGACCCGGCCAACCGTCTGCGGCAGCGTCCGCCCGCCCATTGCCTTAGCTTCCGGATACGGCAAAGCCGTGGACGTGCTCGGCTTCAATTACCGGCAAACGCACTACGACGCCGCCCATGCCGCTTACCCCGACCTCAAGATCATCGGCTCCGAAAACTGGGGGGCCTACTCCGAATGGCGGGAGGTGAAAGACCGGGATTTCGTGGCGGGTATTTTCGTCTGGACGGGCTTCGCGTACATGGGCGAGGCGGGGGCGTGGCCGCGTAAGGGGCTGGAAATTTCCTTCTTCGACTATGCCGGCTTCAAAACGCCGCGCGGGCATTTCTTCGAGTGTCTGTGGAAGGAGGAGCCCAAAGCTTACCTCGTCAGCACCCCGGCCGCTACCTCCGAATTTGCGTACGACGAGCAGGACGGCTGGTCGTTCAACATGCAAAAAACACCGCCGCCGCTGTGGGGCGAACTTCGCCGCTGGGAGTGGTACAAAACGAACGCGCACTGGAACTACGAAGCCGGGGAGCCCATCGTCGTGCAGGCGTACACCAATTGCGAAACCGCCGAGTTATTCCTCAACGGCGAAAGTCTCGGCCAACAAGACCTGACCGACGAGCCGGAAGACAACGTCCTGAAGTGGCTCGTCCCCTACACCGCCGGTGAGCTGACGCTAAAGGGTTACCGCGACGGCGTGGAAGTGGCCAGCTACGCGGTACATTCCACCGGCCCGCTCGCCACGGTAAAACTGCGCGCCGACAAGACCACCCTGGATGACCGCGACGACCTCGCCCACGTCTCCGTCGAGCTGTACGACGCGGCGGGCTACCGCATCCGAGACCTGGCCGAGAAAGTCACCTTCAAGGTTAGCGGGGCCGGCGAATTGCTGGCCGTCGACAACGGCTGGGAGCGCAACGTCGAGCACCACTACCAGGACCACGTGACGACGCACGAGGGGCGGGCCTTGGCGATCGTACGGGGTGGTGAGCAAGCCGGGGAGATCAGGGTGACGGCAACGATTGGCGGGGTAGAAAGTGAGGAGTTGCTAATCAACCGTTAGGTGTCCGTTAGACGGGTGAGGAACTCCGTTCCGAATGCTGGACGGGAGAGCATGACAACCCTTCTAGCATTCGGAACGGAGTTCCTTACCCGTTTTACCAACTTAACCATCCGTACCGTATCCTTACCTTTGCGGCTTTCAAACGAAGCTTATATGAGATTTATCTTCAGCCGCCTGACCTTCCTGTTTTGCCTGCTACTGCTGGCGGGCTGCGGTGACCAGGCCGCAACCACGAATGGCAACGGCGTCAAAGCCGGCCCCGGTCCCCTCAATTCCGCCAATGCACCCGTCGTCAACCTGATGACCTGGCGCTATTTAACGCAGGATGCGGCCATTATTCGCCAGTTCGAGGAGAAGTACGCCGTAAAGGTCAACGTGACCGTCCGACCCATGAAGGACATCGTGGCCGACGCGGTGGCCGGCCGCCAATTGGTTGCCGACGCGCTGATCGTACCGACGCTGGAAGACGCGGCGCGGCTGCAAGGCTTCGGCGCGCTGCAACCCTTCTTCGTCAATGCATTCACCAACGGCGACGTGGGAGACAACTACCTCGACAACGAGGGCTACTGGGCGGGGCTGACCCGCTGGACGATGGCGACCGTTTACAACCCCAAGGCCGTCACCCAGACGGAGGCGAGCACCTACCGCAACCTGATCGAGTTACCGAAGCGCGGCATCCGGATCGGTATGGCGCACCCCGACAGCTCCGGCTTCGCGGGCGTGATCGCCGGGCTGCACCAGAACCTCAACCCGCAAGCCGCCGCGGCCTGGGCCCGGTTCATGTACGAAACCTCGGCCGGCGGGCCCCAGGGTTCCGACTACGACCAGTTGGACCGGATGCTGGCCGGTGAACTCGACGCCGCCCTCGTCAGCTCCGGGGCCATCGCCCGCTGGTACCTCAACGGTAATCCGCTGCACTTCAAGGCGGCCGAGCAGTGGCGCGTCCGCTTTCCCGCCACGGACGCCACCAACGTCAACTTTTTTAACATGACCTGCATCACCATGCCCGCCAACGCGGCCAACCGTAACGCGGGGGCTAGATTGATCGACTATCTTTTCCAGGAAAGCGTACAGGAAAGCCTGACCGACGCGTGGTTCGAGTATCCCTGCCAGACTTTCGCCAACGCCAACGATTACCTCTACGGTTTCCCCGATCAGCCGGGCAACAAGGTTTCCGCCGAAGATATCGACCGAAACCTGCCAGCGGCCTGGGACATCGTTAACCAGATCGCGGAGCGGGCGCGGCAGTGATTACTGGGAAGTGAAAAAGTGGGAAGTGAGGCGGCATCGCTCCATCACCATTCCGTCGTTTGCTTTACTAAACATTCCCGCCACTTTCCCGCTATAACTACGTTGCCGCGCCAACAGCCCAATAGACCAACAGCCCAATAGACCAACAGACCAATAGACCAACAGCCCAATAGACCAACAGACCAATAGACCAACAGACCAATAGACCAACAGACCAATAGACCAACAGACCAAATGACCAAACTCCTCACCCTCTCCCTCCTTCTTTGCACCTGCCTCCTCGCCGCCCAACCCGATCGCTGGCAACAGCGCGCCGACTATAAGATGGAGATCGACGTGGACGCCAAGAAGAACCAGTACGACGGAAAGCAAACGCTGACTTACTACAACAACTCGCCCGATACCATCGACCGGGTGTTCTACCACCTGTACTTTAATGCTTTTCAGCCCGGCAGTATGATGGACGTGCGCAACCTGACGCTGCCCGACCCCGACCGCCGGGTGGGTGACCGCATCAGCAAGCTGGACAAGAAAGAGATCGGCTACATCAGGCCCGACATGCTGACGCAGGACGGCAGCCCGGTAAGCTACCAGGTGGAACATACCATTCTGGAAGTGACGCTGAACAAGCCGATTCTGCCCGGCGCATCTTCCGTATTCAAGATGGAATGGGAGGCGCAGGTGCCGCTCCAGATTCGCCGCAGCGGCCGCGACAGCGAAGAGGGTGTTCGGCTCAGCATGGCCCAGTGGTACCCCAAAATGGCCGAATATGACTACCAGGGATGGCACGCCAACCCCTACGTCGGTCGGGAATTTTACCACATTTGGTCTGACTTCGACGTCAAAATCACCATCGACTCCGACTACGTTATCGGAGGCACGGGGTACCTCCAAAACGCCGGTGAGATCGGCTACGGTTATGCGGACGACCCGGCCAGGCGCCCGAAGAAACACACCTGGCACTTCAAGGCGCCGAAGGTGGGGGACTTCGTCTGGGCCGCCGACCCCGACTACCGACACATCAGCCGGAAACGCGACGACGGCATGACGATGAACTTCTTTTTCCAGCCCGGCGAAAAGACGACCACCAACTGGGAAAACCTGCCGAAGGTGATGGACGAGGCTTTCGCCTTCATCAACGCAAATTACGGCCAGTACCCCTACGAACAGTACAGTTTCATCCAGGGCGGCGACGGTGGTATGGAGTACCCGATGGCGACGCTGATCACGGGGCACCGCAGCTTCCCGAGCCTCGTCGGCGTATCGGTTCACGAACTGATGCACAGCTGGTACCAGCACCTGATGGGCACCAACGAAACGCTCTACGCCTGGATGGACGAGGGCTTCACCAGCTGGGCCAGCGCCGAGGTGATGAACCACCTGCGCAAGAAAGGCTTGGTGGGCGGCGACGTGGTGGACAACCCACACGCGCGGACTTATCGCGGGCTGCGTAACTTTCGCACCTCCGGCAAACAGGAACCGCTGAGCGTTCACGCCGACCACTTCGCCACCAACGCCGCTTACGGCGTGGCGTCTTACACCAACGGCTCCGTTTTTCTGGAGCAACTGCGCTACATCATCGGGGAAGAGGCCTTCGCCACGACGATGAAACGCTACTACCACGACTGGGCGTTCAAGCACCCGAACCCCAACGATTTTATCCGCATCGCCGAGAAATCTTCCGGCATGGAACTGGACTGGTATAAGGAATACTGGGTCAATGGCACCGATTACGCGGACTACGAAGTGAAGGACGTGGACGGCGTGAAAAAGAAAGCCAGGATTCAACTCGAAAAGATCGGCCGGATGCCGATGCCGCTCGAAATTCTGGTGACGCTCAAGAACGGCGAGGAGATGTGGTATTACATCGCCCCGACGCTGCTGCGCGCCACCAAGGCCCAGCCCGAATACGCCAGGAACTGGACCGTACTCGGCGACTGGCCCTGGACGCACCCGCGCTATAATTTCACCATCGACGTGCGGAAGGACGATGTCAAGTCCGTTCAGATCAACCCGCGCGGGCGGATGTTCGAGGATGATGAGGAGAATAACGTTTGGGAAGACTGAGGGAATTGGGAAGTAAAAAGTGGGAAGTGCCGCCGCGAATTATAGCGGTAGCACTTCCCACTTTTTACTTCCCACTTCAACACTTTTATCGGGGCGGGGCCGCCGGATGCAACGCCCGTTTTTCAGAAACCTCGTCGGGGGCTCCGAACCGAGGATCAATCGCTCCTTGCCTTGCATCCCGCGTCCGCGCCCAAATTCGCCGCCGCAAGAATTTTAGCCGCCGGACCACGTTTACTTACCCGACCGTATCTAGTCCCCCGAGAGCGCGTCTGAACTTAGGTTCAAGAACGTATTGAGAGAACGTTTGTCTACCCTTGCATGAAGATTTTACTACTGACCAAGAAGTTCCCTTACCCGCTTAAAGACGGGGAAAGCCAGGCCATCCACGGTTTGAGCAAGAGCCTCGCCGAGCTGGGGTGCGCGGTCAGTTTGCTGGCGATGAATACCAGCAAGCACTTCTTCGGCGGCAGCGAACTGCCGGCCGAAATGAGCCACTACCAAGAGGTGCGTACCGTTTCCGTCGATAACAAGATCAGCCCGGGAGCCGCCGTCGGTAACTTACTGCGCGGTACCTCCTACCACATCAGCCGGTTCGACTGCCCGGCGTACCACGAAAAGCTGGCCGCCTGGCTGGAAGAAGTTGCTTTTGACGTCGTTCAGCTCGAAACGCTTTATCTCTCCCCCTACGTGCCGACCATCCGCCGCCACACCGAGGCGCGGGTCGTGATGCGGTCGCACAACGTCGAGCATGAGATTTGGGAGCGGTGCAGCGCCAACATCCGCTTCGCCCCCAAACGCTGGTACCTGCGCCACCTGACGCGCCAGCTTAAAGACTACGAGCTTTCGCAGCTTAACCAGTACGACCTGCTGCTGCCGATTACCGGCCGCGACGAGCGCCAATTCCGCAACATGGGTTTCCGGGGCGACAGCCACGTGCTGCCCATCGGCCTGGACACCGTCTGCGGCGAGCCGGTCTACGACAGCTACCGCGCGGCCACGAGCCTGCACTTCATCGGGTCGCTCGACTGGCTGCCGAATCTGGAGGGTTTGCAGTGGTTCCTCAACGACGTCTGGCCCGAGGTGCACCGCCGCTTCCCCGACCTGGAGTTCCACGTCGCCGGCCGTAACATGCCCCAAAGCCTGTTGCAACTGCGCATGACCAACGTGATCATCCACGGCGAGGTGGAGAGCAGCTGTGATTTCGTCTCAGCGCACAGCATCAGTATCGTCCCCCTGCTCAGCGGTGGCGGCATGCGGGCCAAGATCCTGGAAGCGATGTCGCTGGGCCGGGTCGTGATCTCTTCCTCCGTCGGCCTGGAGGGCATTTCCGCCAAGCACCGCCGCGACCTCTTCGTCGCCGATACACCCGCCCAGTTCGTAGAGTCCATCGCCGATTGCCTCGGGCGTGGCCGCAAGCTGGAACGCATCGGCCGCGCGGCGGCGGCCCGCTTTCAAAAGAAATACGACCGGCGGGTGCTGGCGGAGCGTTTGTTGGCGCGCTACCACGCGATGCCGCGGGAACGGGTGGAGACGCTCAACTAATTACTTTTATGATGATCGAGGAGCTTTGCTTCGAATGTTAGGCACATTAGTATGGAAGTGTGGACTCAACAACCGGGCAATTGCTTTTAGTGAAACCGGACAATCGAAGGACCTAAGCTATAATTGGTCCTTCGAGCGTCCGGTCCGCCTAATAGCGATTGCCCTGAACTCAACAACCGGGCGGCCGGAAAACGCGGACCATCGTCTTACCTTTGCCCCATGCTACGCACCACCTTCAAGACTCTGGGCTACCTCCTGCTGGCCTTCCTGTTATACATTGTTGTTTTTCTGGTTTTCGGTACGCTGACGGATTGGACGCCGGAGGGTGTCGACAGTCTTTCTCCCAGCGCGGGACAGCGGGCGGAGGCGACGCTGCCCGCGCCGGATTCCATTGTCCGGCTGATGACCTGGAACGTAGGCTACGGCGGTATCGGGGATAAAGACTTCTTTTTCTACAACCAGCCTTCCGGCTTTTGGTGGACGCGCCCGGGCACCGTCCGCATGAGCGAGGAGCGGGTCAAGAGCAACGTCACCGGCCAGGAGATCACGGTAAAAACCACGCCGGCTGACTTCTACCTGCTGCAGGAGGTAGACACCGCGGCCCGCCGTAGCCACTACATCAATCAACTTGCCGTAGCGCGCGACGCGCGGCCGGATTACGCGGCTCACTTTGCGCCCAATTTTATCAGTAAGCGCGTGCCGCTGCCGTTCTTTCAGCCGTGGGATCATTACGGCTATGTGGTCGGCGGACTGGTCAGTCTGTCCCGCTTCGAAACCGTGAGCGCCGGGCGTATACAGTTGCCCGGCGAGTACCCCTGGCCGACGAAGCTATTTCAGCTCGATCGCTGCGCGCTGCGGCAGGTCGTCCGCACGGCGAACGACAAGGAGTTGGTCGTTTACAACGTCCACCTGTCCGCTTACGACGCGGACGGCTCCATCCGCGGTCAACAAATGGCGAAACTGAAGGAACTGGCACTGGCGGATTATGAAGCGGGACGTTACGTCGTCATCGGCGGCGACTGGAACCAGATGCCGCCGGGCTTCAACTGGTTTGCGATGAACCCGACCGTTAAGCGCGCCCAACTCCCTTTCGCTATCGGTCACGACTTCATGCCGCCGGGCTGGAATTACGCCTTTGACCCCGGCGTGGGAACCAACCGCACCAGCGGCGCGCCTTACGACGAGTTCAGGACGCGCAAGAAGGTCATCGACTTTTTCCTCGTTAGCCCCAACTTGCTGGTCCGGGGCGTCAAAACAGTAGATCAGAAATTCCGGTACAGCGATCACCAGCCGGTATACGTGGACCTGGAACTGGAGTAAAAGATAAAGAAGTAAAGGGTCATCAGCCCTTTACTTCTTTCCACCTTCAGGCCCTTGCTTAGAATTCCGTGTAGGTTCCCCGCTCGGCCACCACATCCGCCCCAATGGGGCCGAGCTGGAAGCGTCCGCCCCGATCGTCGGAGAGGACCAAACCGTTGTAGGGCAGGTAATTGCGCCAGGGGGTTTCCATGGCGGGCTCTTCGTCGTCGGCCGTACGGAAGAACTGCCAGGTGTTGATGTGAAAGGTCTTTTTGTCTACGTAAAGACGATACTTGTTCCGGGGAGTGTCACCGACATCCTCAAAGGTCATGTCGAGAACGTAGCTCGGGCGGTTGGCCTGGGGGTCGACGCGGACTTCGCCGCCAAATTTCAGCGTTACGCCCGTGTCCTTGAGTTTGTATTGTTGCACCAGCCAGTAGCTGTCGTTGATGAAGATGGAATTGGCTTGATCGAGAAAAATGCGGAGGCTGTCCGGGTCGGTCACTTCCTCGCCGCGACGGCGGACGCGGCCGGTGGGCTCTTCCCCGCTGTAATCGAGCAGATAGACAGTATTATCTTTCGGTGATTCGATGCGGACGCGCTTTTCCAGCTTGTCCCACTTCAGGGTGCGGGCACCGAAGAAGTTCCAGCTGAAGTGGCGGGCGGCCGCGTAGGCATCCCAACCGCCGTGGTACTTCACGATGCTGTCCGCCAGCTGAATGGCCTTGCGGTCGGAGCCCTCCGCGTTGAACCCCTCGGCGGCGGGGTAGGTGCCGTTGCCGACGGGCCAGGGTTGGGCTTCGAGAATAATGCTGGTCTTACCGTCCTTCTTGAACTTGACGCCGGGTTTGGGCTGGTTGCTGGTAGTTTCGGCGGCGGCCGTTGCCGCGTCGCTGGTGTTCGACTGGTCGCAGGCGGTGAAGGCCAGGGCAAGCAGGAGCAGTAAGAACGGGAAGCGGGTGTTGAAGGATGTTGTCATATGGGAAGTAACCCGCGAAGGGAGGAGTGGTTGAGTGGGAGGTATAGAACGGGTGAGGACTTGTAGTCCGAAGGTCAGACAGGCTTTAATCTTTCCCGTCTGACCTTCGGACTACAAGTCCTCACCCGTATTAAGGTATGCCTAAAACCCGATCCGCTTCCGCTGTATCGACAGTTCCTTCGTATCCAGCTTCAGGTGCTCGACATCGACCTTAAGGATCTTGAGGTTACGGTCTTTGTCTTTGATCGCGTTCTCTTCGCCGGAGCGGCGGAGGTCGTGGCGGCGGACGACGTCGGTAACGATCTTGCGCACCGAGCGGGCGTTGCCGAAGAAGGCGTCGCGGTACTTGTGCAGGAATTCCAGGTACGCCTTCACATGAGTGGCCGCGGCGGGCGTCAGGGTCGCCTTTTGCTCGGCGAACATGGTGACGGCGATTTCCATCAGTTGCGCGGGTTCGTAGTCTTCGAAGCGGAGGGTCTTATCGAAGCGGCTGCTGAGGCCGGGGTTGGCCTTGAGGAATACGTCCATGTTGTCCGGGTAGCCGGCGACGCAGACGAAGAACTCGCCGCGGCGATCTTCCATGCGTTTGAGGAGTGCCTGGACGGCCTCGTCGCCGAAGTCGCCGCGCTGGGAGGATTTCTGCGTCAGGGCGTAAGCCTCGTCGATGAAGAGGACGCCGCCGATGGCTTCCTCCACCTTTTTAGCGGTTTTTTCGGCGGTTTGACCGACGTAGCCGGCGACCATGCCCTGGCGGTCGGTTTCCACGATGTGGCCGCGTTCCAGGATGCCGAGGGCGTTGTAGAGCTTGGCCAGAATGCGGGCAACCGTCGTCTTGCCCGTACCCGGGTTACCGATCAGGACGGTGTGCAGGTGGAAGCTGTTGAGTACGTCGCGCCCGATCTGGCGGTAATAGCGCACGAGGCTGACGAGGTCTTTGAGTTGCCGCTTGATGTTCTCCATGCCGATCAGGGCGTCGAGTTCGGCCATGGCTTCGGCCAGCAGCTCGTCGTTAACGGGGATGGCGGGCGGCTCCTTCTTGCGCACTCCGGCGATCTTGTTGACGTCGGTCAGCTCCACGGTGCTGATCCGGTCGTTAGACATTTCAGCGGCCGGGGTGTCATTGGTCATCAGACGGAGGGCCATCTGGACTTTTGCTTTTTCCACCAGGTCGTGCACGTAGCGGGCGTTGCCGAAGGTGCGGTCACGGGCGCGGAAAGCTTTAGTAATGATCTCATCGATACGCGCCTTGGCCGTCAGGGTCAGGTTGACGCCCAGCTCGGTAGCGGCGTAGTCGGCGATGGTGCTGAGCTCCTGCGGCAGGAAGTCGCGGAAATCGTAGTTGTGCTTGAAGCGGGATTTGAGGCCGGTGTTACTGTCCAGAAAGCGTTTCATCTCTTCGGGGTAACCGGCGACGATGACGGCGAGGTCGCCCGCGCCGTTAGACATTTCCTTGACCAGAATTTCGATCACCTCGCGGCCGAAGTCCTTTCCGTCGTCGTTGCTCCGCGCCAGGGCGTAGGCCTCGTCGATGAACAGCACGCCGCCGCGCGCCCGGTCGATCACCGCCCCGTAGTGCAAACCACGATCGGCACGACCGGCGTGACCGCCTTCCGCCTCCACGGCGCGGCACCTAACCCG
>ENA-ORXT01006256-ORXT01006256.1-marine-metagenome-genome-assembly--contig:-NODE-6256-length-11161-cov-2.854385_pt1 | contig 11161 bp, 8 predicted proteins | sample MGYA00237868_ERZ511482 | MGnify/ENA metagenome assembly ERZ511482
ATACTTGGAGGAATCGTTGGGAGTCACTTGGTATAGTTGGTCTAATGATACTACCCGGTCGAAGTGTTGTAAATGTAAAACCAGCGAATCAATAAATGGATAATACTAATAAAATCGATTTACAGTGTAGGAAATCTAGTACACTTACGCAAAAGAATTTTTTTTTTTCTGGTCTAAACTTCACTTTTCGTACTTTTAATAATCTTATTATATATTCTTTTCTTATAAGAGTTATAGGTTTATCTTCTTTCGGTTTATTAGCTTATCTTATTGCAGTTTCAACTATAATATCTACGATTACAGGTTTTGGATTTGGCTTATTTATTGTTAAAGAAGTTTCTGTGAACCCGAATATTGTTACTCCCCGTTTTGTTGCTAATAAGCTTTCTTTACAGGTTTTATTTTTCATTTTGTTATTGACTGTGTTTTCTGGATTTTTTTATTTTAAAGAATTGAATTTACCTTTTTGGTCGGCAGTTATTTTTTGCGGATCAGCATTCTTTATAGCTTTTTCTAATTTCTTTTTCTCTTTTTTTTCTTCAATTGATAAATTTTTTTTAGAGAGTATTAGCTTGGGTGCTTTTACCTTTTTTCTTGTTATTGGTGCGGCTCTTTCTTGGTATTTTGGTAGAATGCGTTGGTTTATGTTTTGCTATATTTTAGGGTCAATGGTAATGATGGGAATTAGTTATTACTTCTTTTATAAAAATTTTGAAATTGATTTTGGAAAAATCAGAGGGTATTTCTCCTTTAAAGAAATGCTAAATGAATTTAGAAGTATATTCCCTTTTGGACTAATAATAGTTGGAGATAATCTATTCACAACTATTGATGCTGTTATATTAGAAATTTATGCCTCCAAATTTGATTTAGGTGTATATTTTGGTTGTATTAAAATTATTTTAGGTCTAACTATGTTTACTATCGTAGTAAATATTGTTTTCCTACCTATAATTAGTAGAACTTTAGAAAAACCTACTAAAGATGGCTTAATTTATCTATTAAAATTATTTCTTACGCTTCAAGTATTAGGTATAGGAATTGTTGGTGTTTATCTATCCTATAGTGACTCTATAGTCCATATAGTGTATGGTGTAGGCTATAGCAAGCATAGTAATTATGAAGTAAATATGTTTGATTGGCAAATAGCTAGTATTACTATTGGAAGATACCTTAGCGTAATACCTGCATTATATCTTATTGCGAGTGGAAATCACATAAGTAGAGTGTATTGTATTTTCATAACTTTAATTTTTTCTGCTATTTGTTATTTTTATTATGTACCAGATTTCGGGATATTAGCAACTATTAATATAGTTGCGATATCGACTGTCCTCTTAACTATTTTATATTTAGGCGTTTCTGCATCTAGTTTTATAGCTACTTTTAAAAATGCAGATTAGTTATTGACTTATTTAGTCTCTGTAATTACTGGTTTAGAATTTAGAATAAATAAGCCTATAAGAAAGAAAGGGATACAAGGTATTTTATATCTTACTAAAGAACCAAAATTAGCTGTTCCTATACCAACTATGAAGGCTATAATAATTGTTACCATAAAGCAGAACATTATATCGGGATTTTCAAAGATTCGGTAAACTCTATTAAGAATATTTTTTCTAAGGAATACCCATAAAGTGAATAAGAGCAGCAGTGTGTTTTCTATTGCAGAAGGAAGATGAGTAATTTTATGAGCTTCCCAGATATATGGCCTGTAAAGAGTAGCCAATATGGCATGAGGAGCTTTATTTAGCATTCCGAGTATTGTTGGTTCGAACTTGCCAATTGTGAAATTACTAAACTTCTCTTGTTGATTATTTTTTGTATTAATTTCATCATACTTTGAAATTATCTGAGAAGTAGTACCTGCAACCTTTTCAAGAGAATAATGGTCTTTAAAAATTGCTAAGTTTGTTAAATTTATATAACAGAAGACCCCAAATATAGCTGTTATAATAGGTAACAGTATATATAACACTAATTTCTTTTTTGTATTTTTTATTCTTTTGATATGTGTTAATGCAACCCATGAAAATATAGCTGGCATAAAGGCTATGAATAGATATAGTTTTATTTTTATTATAATATAAGAGCTAAGTATAATTAGTAAGGTGTTAAAAAATATCCGTTCTTTTTTTACATAAAGGCAATAGCTGCTATTTAGTAAAAATCCTATACTACCCATAACTATTGTATCTTTTGAATAATTAGAACTCCATATAATAACAGAAGGAATAAATAACGTAGCTATAGCTATTTCTTTATGTAAATCTGGATAAAGATAATAGAATAGTCGAAAAATTTTCCAAGCACCTCCAAAAGCGAATAATGCTAATAATAATGAAGTACCCAAATAAGTATTAAACGTTAAAAAACCAATGATAGCACCTATTTTCATCATAAATAGGGAAGTTTCTATTCCCAACAAAGTATGAGTATTATAAATATCACCAAAATTATTTCTATCAAACCCATTTTCAAACAGGTAGGCTGAATCATTCCATAAGTAAGTAAATGTTGAATGTATATCTACAAAATAAACTGTGTTTAAGCTTAAGGCTCCAGTATAATAATAATAAGTGTCTACTACTTCATAGTAATATTGAGAAATAAAACTTATTATTAAGCACCCAAGTAATCTAACTAATAAACCAAGTCGAAAATAGTTGACTAGATATTTATTGTTATACTTTTTTTTACTATAAAGGAAACTAAGTAAAAAAAGAACTATTCCTAAAATTGGAGCAACAATAAAGTCTGTTGCTTTTATAAATTGAGAAGAAAATAAAAACATTTTAATGTGTGGTATAATTGGTTCAATAAACTTTCAAATTGACATTTCAAAGGTCAATCACGCCATGTTACATCGAGGTCCAGATGAGCAAAATGAAATAAAAGAGGATAACATTCATTTCTATCATTTAAGGCTATCAATATTAGATGCAGTAGGTGGAAAACAACCTATGATTTTAGGAAATGATTATACTATAATCTTTAACGGTGAAATATATAATTACGATGAATTAAATAAGAAGTTTAATTTACCAGTAAGAACAAATTCTGATACAGAGACACTTTTACTCTTATATCAAAAAATGGGTCCTGAATTTCTAAACTATTTAGATGGGATGTTTGCTTTAGCAATATATGATAAAAGGAAGAAAACCATTTTCTTAGCAAGGGATAGGGCTGGCAAAAAACCATTATATTTATATAAAAAAAATAATCAAATTGTTTTTGCCAGTGAATTGAATTGTATTAATGCCTTATGTCAATTGGGAGTTTCCGAACCAAATATAGGACAATACCTCCGTTTAGGGTCTTTTTATAGAAAGCAAACACCTTTTAAAGAAATAAAGGATATTCCTGGAGGGACGTATTTATTGATAAATACGGAGACTTTACAGGTAGTAGAACATCGCTGGTGGAATATTCACGAACAATACAACACCGCTAATCCGATAGATGAAAACGAGGCGCTGGCATTAATTGATCAACATTTACACACCGCCGTTCATAGAAGGATAATTTCATCAGACTTGGAAGTGGGGTCTTTTCTTTCTGGTGGTATTGATAGTGGATTAGTTACAGCAATAGCCTCGAAATATAATAATTCCTTAAAAACTTACACTGTTTCCTTTAAAGGGACTTATGATGAAGCTCCGTTGGCTAAATTGGTTGCTGATAAATATGGGACAGAGCATACAGAAATTCCTATTTCGTTTGATAATTTAGAAAATGATATAGAAAGAATATTGCTCAATTATGGTGAACCTTTTTTTGATAGTTCCGCTATTCCCAGTTATTATGTAAGTAAAGCAGCTAAAGAGCATCTTACTGTAATACTGAATGGTGATGGTGCAGATGAGCTCTTTGGAGGATACAGAAGATACGTTCCCTTTGCAAAAAAAGATTGGTTTACTAGTTCTTTCCTATTAAAAGGGACCGCTAATATGCTTACAAAATTGATGCCTCCAGCTAATGAAAAGAAGAGCAATTATAATTACCTATATCGTTTACTTTCTTTTGCTGGGAAGTCAGGGGTAGATAATTATCTAAGTGCAACTTCAGATATTTTTGAAGGGTATGAGAAGTATTTACTTAATGCAACTGGTTATAGTGAACTAGAAAATGCATTTAAGGAGATTAATCAAGCAGAGCTATCAGGTTTACAAAAAATAATGAACTTAGATTTTGATACCCTTTTGTTTAGTGATTTATTAGTCAAAATGGATATTGCTACTATGGCAAATTCTCTTGAAGGCAGAAGCCCATTCCTATCTAAAGAATTATTAGAAACAGTTCCTGGACTTCCAGATAAGTTGAAAATAAAGGGAACAACTACAAAGTATTTGCTTCGGAAATTAGCTCAACAATATCTTCCTGAACCATTGATCAATCAACCTAAACGAGGATTTGAGATACCACTTAAATCTTGGGTAGAAAATGAATTAAAAGATATTATTTTAGATTATCTGACTCCTAATGATGCTTATTGGAGAACCTATATTGATAGCGCATGGATGGACAGAATTATAAATAACAAAGAAAATATTTCAAGAGAAAAACGGGCAAAAATGCTCTGGACTATTTTTTCTTTAGAACTATGGTATCAAAAGAAGATTTTACATAATTGAAAAGAATAAAACTCCTTCGCATCACAACTGTCCCAATTTCATTAAAATTACTTCTTACTGGGCAAATGGCATATATGAAAAAGCATGGCTTTGACATCATTATGATTAGTTCTGATGGCAAAGAAATATCCGAAGTAAAAGAGAGGGAAAGATGCTCCCATATCATTATTCCTTTTACACGTACTATTTCTCTTTTTCAAGATTTAAAATGTCTTTATCAATTGATTTTTTTAATTCGAAAGGAAAAGCCAGATATTGTACACACGCACACTCCTAAAGCTGGTTTATTAGGTATGTTGGCAGGGAAGATTTGCGGCGTAAAATTAAAAATTCATACTATTGCTGGTCTACCTTTAATGACGGCAGTAGGAAATAAAAGAAAATTATTAGAATTTACAGAAAAACTAACCTATTGGGCAGCAGATTATATCTTACCAAATAGCAATTCCATTATGTGTTTTGTAAAAGAAAATAAATTTACAAAAGATAGTAAATTAGATATAATAGGAAGAGGCTCTTCAAATGGTATTGATTTGAGTCGATTTTCGAGAAATTCAATTCAAGAGGATATTCTTGAAAAAATCAAAAATATAATCCATTATAACTCGAATAATAAGTATATTCTTTCTGTAGGAAGAGTCGTTAAGGATAAAGGAATTATAGAAATAGTAGTAGCTTTTTTGGAAATGAAAAATTCCTTTCCTAATTTAAAATTGATAATAGTTGGTCCTTTAGAAGAAGAAAGACAAGAAGAATTACTGCCACAACACATCGTAAGTACCTTAAAAACCCATCAAGACATAATACATATCAATTGGTCTGATGAGGTAGAATATTATATGCACCTAGCAGATGTTTTAGTTCACGCATCCTACCGAGAGGGCTTTCCTAATGTTCCTTTACAAGCAGGGGCGATGGAATGTTCAATTATCTGCTCAGAAATTCCTGGCAATATTGATATAGTTACTGACCAAAAAACTGGATTATACTTTGAAGTAGGTAGTTGGAAAGACTTATCTGAAAAGATAGAGTATGCCCTGGATAACTATGAGGAAATGAGGCAATATGCTGTAGTTCTTAGAGAAGAAATCGAGACTAATTATAAAAGAGAATATGTCCATAAGGAATTATTGAAATTTTATAAAGCAAAACTAATTGAAAAAGATGAATAATATACTTTTTATCGGTAAAGAAGGAGATCATTTTTCTGATATTGCAAGTATTTATCTACAAGAACTTTTTAGTGATGTAGAAATATGCAAAAGTTCTAAAAAAGTTCAGATACCAGAGTCATGTTATGAATGGAAAGGAGATTATATATTTAGTTATTTATCTCAATGGATAATCCCACAAGAAATCCTTGAAAATGCATCAATAGCAGCTTTAAATTGGCATCCTGGCCCTCCTAGCTACCCAGGTATTGGTTGTACAAATTTTGCTATTTATAATGAAGAAAAACAATTTGGAATTACTTGCCATCACATGAATCCAAAGGTAGATACAGGATTAATTGTTGATGTGAAATATTTTCCAATTATTGAGAATGAAACAGTATTGTCACTTACCTATAAATCGTATGCTACAATTTTTAATTCATTCGTAGAAATAATCAATCTTATTAAAGAAAATAGAGTATTACCTAGTTCAAGTGAAAAATGGCAAAGGAAGCCGTATAAAAGAAAACAATTGAACGATTTATGTAAGCTTTCTCTAGATATGTCCAAAGAAGAAATTGAAAAACGAATTAAAGCAACAAAATATATAACTCATTGGTCTTATTTTGAAATAAATGGAAGAAAATTTAAATTATCAGAAGAGTAGCATTAAGCTATATTTAAAAGCATCAGATAAATTATATAAGACGTATTTGAAAAATCCAATATATCTTTATGCAAAGGGACTTTACAAAATTAATTCCCTGATCTTATTAGAGCTTAAAAATATTGACGATGATCGATATGTTGATTTGATATGCCATTATGCAATTTGGTTATCTGAGTTTGAAGTTTATGAAAAAAAATTAGAACCTAGTGTTTCTGATAGATTTCAGTTTCAGTCTATAGACACCTGTTTTCATTTCCCAAAGAATATATTTCAAAAGCAATGATATTGCTATTGGTGAAAGAAGTACCGTGATAATAGGTATACCTGATAGAATGGCTGTTGTAGGTAATCCTGCCAGAATCCTTTATTGTTTATAAAAAATAAAATATGATTCCACTCAATTTTCCCCATCTCAAGGGTAATGAATGGCTTTATGTCAAAGATTGCATTGACACAGAATGGGTATCTTCATCAGGCAAGTATGTAAGCCAATTCGAGAATATGGTGGCAGCATTTGCAGGGGCGAAGTATGGTGTAGCCTGTGTAAATGGAACGGCTGGTTTGCATTTAACAATGCACATGCTAGATGTAAAATTAGGAGATCATTTGATAGTCCCTAATATTACCTTTATTGCCTCCGCTAATGCAGCTTCTTATACTTATGCTAATCCCATATTTATGGATGTGGATCCCGAAACTTGGCAGTTGGACTTAGATTTATTAGAATCATTTCTAGTAAGCAAGACAGAACAAAAAGTAGGTATTACCTATTTAAAAGCTACGGGTAAGCCGATAAAAGCGCTGATGCCTGTTCATGTATTAGGGAATATGTGTGATATGCCGAGGCTAGTAAAAATTTGCGAAAGCTATAATATTGAAGTGATAGAAGATGCAAGTGAGTCTCTAGGTTCCTATTACAATGGAAAACATTCAGGAAGTTTTGGAAAAATGGGTGTCTTTAGTTTTAATAGTAATAAAATCATTACAACAGGTGGCGGAGGGGTCATTGTAACAGACGATGAAGCGCTAGCTATACGAGCTAAGCATTTGACCACTCAGGCTAAGGCTAATCCGGATACCTATTATCATGACGAAATTGGTTTTAATTATCGACTAGTAAATGTATTAGCAGCTATAGGAGTAGCCCAAATGGAGCAATTGGACGCTTTTATTGAAAAAAAGAAAACTATAGATGCTTATTATCGAACGCATTTAGAAGGGGTGGGTGATATTCGTCTTCAAAAAGTAGAAAGGGAGGTTAATCCAAATTGTTGGTTGTTTACATTTAGTTCTTCTAAACAACAAGAAATTTTGGAGGCTTTAAAAACTAACAAAGTTATTGCTCGTCCTTTTTGGATTCCTATGAATCAATTGCCAATGTTTCGAGATAAATTATATATACATTCAAAGGATTATTCAAGACAAGTACATGCAGAAAGTTTAAGTATTCCGAGTTCAGTAGGATTACAAGAAATGGAGATGGCAAGAGTAGTGGAAATTATTAAATCAGTGTACTAAGCGCTACTCTGGGTAGTTATGTTTTAAATTAATATTATGCTTTACTATTTAGTAACTGGTTGTGCAGGTTTTATTGGAAGTCATTTATGTGAAAAACTTTTGGTAAATGGACATAAAGTAGTAGGTCTTGATAATTTTGATGATTTCTATCCTAGAAGATTTAAAGAGTCTAATATTAGACAATTATTAGGAAATAGTAATTTTCAATTAATAGAAGGAAGTATTTGTTCAACCGATGATTTAAAAAGACTTCCAGATAATATCGACTGTATAGTAGGGGAGGTAGAGAAAAATGTTTTGATAGACATGATAGGAGCTATTAAGCATAGAGGACCGGATTTCCAAGATACTTTTATTGTAAATGAAGTGGGTTTGGCACATGCTAGATTGTCTATTATTGATTTAAGTAAGGAAGGAAACCAACCCATGTATGATCCTATCCATAAAATAGTTATTGTTTTTAATGGTGAAATATACAATTTTAAAGAGTTAAAGAAGACACTAAAGAATAAGTACGCCTTTAAATCGAATTCAGATACTGAAGTACTACTTTTTTTGTACAAAGAGTATGGCAAGAACATGCTACAGAAGATTAATGGTATGTTTGTATTTGCAATTTACGACTTAAAAAAGAAGGAGTTATTTATTGCAAAAGATAGAATGGGAAAAAAACCCTTTTATTATACTGAACTCTCTGGCTCTTTCTTATTTGCATCAGAATTGAAGGCTATTTTGAAACATCCTAAGGTAAATAAGACTATAAATATAAACGCTCTAAATCAATATCTAACCTTTGATTATGTTCCTACACCTAACACTTTAATTAAAGATGTGTATAAACTGGAAGCGGGGCATTATATGATAGTGAGAAATAGAAAGATTGTTGAAAAAAAACAATATTGGTTTCCAGAATTTCAAACCAAATTAAATATTCCTCTAGGAGAAGCAATTGAAAAATTTGATTCTCTTTTAGATAAAGCGACCGCAGATAGATTAGTTAGCGATGTACCTTTGGGTGTTTTTTTAAGTGGCGGATTAGATAGTTCCACAGTTGCTTATTACGCACAAAAAAATGCTCAACAGCGAATTCAAACTTTTTCTATAGGTTTTGAAGATAAATCTTATGATGAATCTGATTACGCTAAAATAGTTTCGGAGCATATTGGGTCAGAACATTATTCAGAGATATTAACTGCAGGAGCAACAATTGATTTAATTCAAGAAATTTATCCTCAAATGGATGAACCATTTGCAGATGCTTCTCTTATTCCTACTTACTATTTATCTAAATTAACAAAGAAAAAAGTAACAGTAGCTTTAGGAGGAGATGGTAGTGATGAATTATTAGCTGGTTATCCTACCTTTATTTCTAACAAGTTTAAAAAAATTATTTATGCTACTAGATATTTATCTCTCCCTACACTAAAGGCAATACAACACTTATTGCCTGTAAGTGATCGTAATATAAGTTTAGACTTTAAAGTGAGTCAGTTTTTGCGTGGTTTTACTTCCGAAAGGAATCATATTCATCAACTATGGCTAGGTAGCTTTTTAAAAGAAGAGAAGAGCTACTTATTAAAAGAAGAATTCTTGGGCAAAGACAATAGTTATTCTTTAATTAATGCCGTATTTGATGCTTCTCCAGCAAAACAGGATATTAATCAAATTATCCATTATTATTGCCAGACTTATTTGCATGATGATATTTTAGTAAAGGTAGATAGGGCAAGTATGCTTAATTCTTTAGAGGTACGAGCCCCTTTTCTAGATACCGCAGTTATAGAATTTATTAATTCTTTACCGACTCATTATAAACTGAACAAACTGTCAGGAAAATACATTTTGAAGAAGTTAATGGAAGGTAAACTGCCAGACAAAATTATTTATCGACCAAAAAAAGGTTTTGGTATTCCTCTATCTAGATGGCTTAGAGAAGACTTAAAACCGATATGTGATGAACTTTTTTCTAGAGAATCTATAAAAGAAATTGGATTGTTTAACTATTCTTATATACAAAAGATAAGATATGAACATGAAAATTTCAAGAAAAATAATAGAAAATTAATTTGGAATTTATTAATATTCATAATGTGGTATAAACAGTATTTAAAATAATTAAAAATATATTTTTAAGCTTCTTTAAACTTTCATAAAATGCTATCTTTTAATCAGTCTGATTTTATTAGAAAATATATTACAAAAAGAAATGGTAGTTATTTTGATACAGATATTTCAAATAATAAACTAGAATTACAAGATAAAATTCAAGGAAGGTCAGTTCTTGTTATAGGCGGAGCTGGAACAATAGGCTCCTCCTTTATAAAAGCGATACTACCATTTCAGCCAGGAAAATTAGTAGTAGTAGATTATAATGAAAATGGATTAACAGAGTTAACTAGAGATTTAAGAAGTGCTTATAATTCGTTGATTCCTAAGGATTATATTACTTATCCTTTTGACTTTGGTAGTAAAATATTCGAAAAATTATTTTTAGCTAATCATTTTGATATAGTTGCCTGTTTTGCAGCCCATAAACATGTTCGTTCTGAGAAAGATCACTTAGCTATTGAAGCTATGATTAAGAATAATGTAGTTAATACTAAATCCTTACTTGATTTAGCGGTGGAGAATAAGCCAAAACATTTTTTCTCTGTTTCTACAGATAAAGCTGCTAATCCTGTTAATGTAATGGGGGCAAGCAAAAAAATGATGGAGAAAGTATTGATGGCTTATACAGCCGAACTTAAAATTAGTACTGCCCGTTTTGCCAACGTTGCTTTTTCTAATGGTAGTTTGTTAGCTGGGTTTGTTCAACGCATATTGAAAAAACAACCCTTATCTGCACCAAGTGATGTCAAACGATATTTCGTTTCTCCTATTGAAGCAGGAGAAATATGCTTGATGGCTTGTATAATGGGAGATTCAGGGGAAATATTTTTCCCTAAATTGGACGAATCTAATTTTGAAACATTTGCTAACATAGGGGAACGCTTCTTAAAATCACTAGGCTATACGCCCGATTATTGTGAATCAGAAGAAGAAGCAAGAATTAAAGCATTGCAATTAAATGGGCAATCAACTACTTATCCAGTTTATTTTTTTAAGTCTAATACATCGGGAGAAAAGCCCTATGAAGAATTTTTTACAGCTAAGGAAGAGGTAGATTTAACGACCTTTCCCAA
>ENA-ORXT01006258-ORXT01006258.1-marine-metagenome-genome-assembly--contig:-NODE-6258-length-11159-cov-97.266468_pt1 | contig 11159 bp, 10 predicted proteins | sample MGYA00237868_ERZ511482 | MGnify/ENA metagenome assembly ERZ511482
GGAACCGTACCACTGAGTACGGGTGGGCAGTAAGGCCCGCACGGCGAGTGCAAGTAAGCTTTGCATCTATAGAAAATATGTTTATGCTTTATTTCTGAATACCCCTAAGTTAAGCTGCAACACTTCACGCGTAGGCTTATATTTTTTAGGGTGATTGATTCGCTAAGCAGGATGTTCTACTGATAGGACTTAATATAGGCCTTCTTCAATATCGTTGAGGCGTATTGCTTTATAGAGCTGCCTTATGCTCTCGTATTCAGAAATGGTCTTAATGTTGTCTGGATTACTATTTTTGGCCCAATACGCATTATGAGTATTCGGAAAATAATTTCTAAACCATGAAGGATGATTTATTTTGCGATCTACAATGGCATTGCCAAATCGCTTTGCGACCTTACCACCGACAAGATCAGACTGATAGTATAAATTAGTCCATCTAGTAGCTACGAATGGTGTGGCATGATGGATAAACTTATCGCCATCATCATTGCCGTAAGTAAATTTACCGTCATCTACTTGGGGAGGACAGGTAGGATACTCTCTTTCGTCTATTCTTAATTTAAAATCAAATTCACTGTCTGCCATTAATAAATTGGCGTGAGTCAATGGACTACCGATAGTGACAAGATCAGAAATTAGCCAACCTTTCCGTTTGTGAGATACCGCCTTCCACATCTCCGATTGAGCATTCTGAAAGTCTTTTCGAAGATGTTCTATACTGTCTTTATGTTCATCTCTACCGTCAGTCTCGACACCTTTATTGATATGTGTCTTATTAGCTTGCACTTTAATATGAAAATCTCCCAACTCTATTTTTTGTCCTTCACTATCATATTGATTAATTAGATATGTAATGTCATTTAAGTTTTTTAATTGCTCTGATTCTTCATTTACATTGCCAAAGCTAATACCCCACTTACATTTTGACCTGTAAACTAAATTATGGCCTTGATTTAAGTTAATTGATTTATTAAATTCTATCCACAAATAGGTGATAATATCATATGCGATAACACTTCCTAAGCTGTGCCCTACTAAGACAATTCGATCATAGTCCTCAGTTTTATGGAGAGCTCTAATTAGATTAATTCCATTCTGTCTAATCACTTCTCGCTGCGCAATATTATCATTATTAGGTTGGAAGTACCTTGCAGCATCGGCAGCGTAAGATTTAATAAATTTTCTAATTGGTAAAATAGAGAATGGTAATCCCAAAAATAAGAACCACCATTTAAATTCAAGTTTATTATCTAAGCTTAACAAAATAAATAAGCACAATATGGGATAAGCAATAATGAGTAGCCGTAAAAAATAAGTCAATGTGGCAACTCTCAAATCAGTATTCGTGGTGCCCCTCCAGATTATTGGCGTTAACCACTGCCACACATGTTTTGTCTTATTATCACGCATATTAGACGCCCAGTGATACTCGTAGAAGTGGGTCGTCGATCTAACATTCTTTTCTCCTTTAGCGGTTATTTTTCTCAACTCGTAGCTATTGCTGATTCGATCAGGTTTGGTCCAAAAGTTTCTATCAGATACCTTAGTTTCATGGCCAGGGTTAAGCTCAGCGTGATCTGACTTTTCATAATTCAAAAGCGATGAGACAAAGCCCCTGAGGGTCTTCATGGGTCTCTGCTCGCCTATGCCATGTATAATGACTACCGCTTGTCTCTTATTATTTTTCAAATCTACTTGTTATCGTAATCATGGAAATAGTTCTTGCTAAGTAGTGTCAGAATTGCGTTCATAGGTTACCTAAGTCATGACACTATTATTGGTCAAAACTTAGATGCCTCATATAATCCTTTTCTCTTGAAGTATTTTTTCAGGTAAATAAATAGCTTTCTTGGGTTACGTTATGAAAGTATCTTGACACTATTAAAAAAATTCAAATTATGAAGGGCCCGACGATCTTCTATACTTTCCTTTTCATTTTGATCGTAATTTCTCTGTCAAGCTGTTATTCTCATAGGCTAATTGCTAGCCCTGACCCTGAATCAATTATTCCACACGAACGGACTTCATGGAGTTTTTTTTGGGGGCTTATAGAGCCTAAGTATATTAGTGCAGAGTGTCCTGAAGAGATGAATAGTATATCTGACGTGGTCATTAAGGATAACATCTTAAATAATGCTCTTAATGTAGTCACCATTGGCATGGTGAATCCAGTTCGCTTAGAATGGAATTGTAGTCCAGAACCAATTCCATTAGATGATTCTATTGATGAAAATTAAAATTAAAATGACTCACGTATGACACAATTAAGACCAGGTCTTGAGCTGATCGACGTTAAGAAATGGACTAACAAACATGAAAACTTTACTAAAAGATTTTCATCGCCCAGATCCTATAAGCTACGAAATCCTAAGCAAGGTGAAGCTTCCATCAAGCGCTATAACGCAACTTCTGATAATATAAAATTTTTGATTCAAGACGCGATATCGCATCAGGTGGAGATCAGAGCTATTGGTAGAGGATGGTCGTTCACCGAGATTAGTTTTGGTAATAATGGTTTCGTCGATACCTTGAGTTTAAGATTAGCTATGAAGCTGTCTATAAGAAATATTCATCTCGATTTTAGTAACCGAGGACTTACATCAGATGATGTGCGTTTCTTTCAGTGTGGTAATTCTATCTTATCAATTAATGACTTACTTGAAAGACGACTGGGTGCGAAGAGATCGATTATGGCTTCAGGGGCCAGTAATGGCCAAACTATAGCTGGAGCTACTTCTACTGGAACACACGGTGCAGCTTTCAGATTTGGGGCAGTCCATGATGCTATTAGAGGACTACACATCATCACTGGTCAGGATAGCCATGTATATATAGAAAGGAAGAGCCATCGAGTGGTTAGTGATACTTTTATTCAGGCAATAGGAAGTCCTACTCATATTGTGGATGACGAGGCATTTAATGCAGCTGTGGTTAGCTTCGGTAGCTTTGGGATCATCCATGGAATACTGCTGCAGACTGAGCCCATATTTCTTTTAGAAAAATACAGGCATAGAGTGTCATATAACCAATCAATTAAATCAGCTCTCAATACATTAGATTTCAATGCATTTCAGCTAAGATCATCGGGACATGCTGCAGCAGAGTTATATCATTTTCAAGTACTGATTAATCCTTATAATCTTGCCAACAATAAAAAAGGTGTCTATATCACATACATGTATAAGATACCATATGTAGACAGACCATCTATATCTCTTAAAGATCGAGGATATACATATGGTGATGATACACTTAGTGTCGTAGCCAAGCTCTTATCCTTAGTTCCGATTCCATTAAATAGATTGGCTATAAAGACAGCGGTCAACCTCATAGTGAGAGGTCAATACCCATCAGGAACATCATATCCGTGGATTGGCACTATGGGTGAGTCATTCTCCTACACCAGCCTGAAAGGAAAGACGGCAAGCTGTGCTATAGGTTTCGATATGTCATCTACTAGTAGAGTGTTGGACTATATACTGGAGATCATTGATCAGGCAATTCCATTTGTAGGTGTCATAGCTTTACGATATGTGAAAGGCACTAAGGCTACTTTGGGTTTTACCCGCTTTCCCACGACCTGTGTGTTGGAAATGGATGGGGTGGATACGCCTCGATCCAGAGTTTTCTTTGATAAGGTCTGTGAGAAGCTCACCGCTGAGAATATCAGCTTCACACTACATTGGGGTAAGCTGAACGATTACCTGGATCAAAAACCACTGTCTCACTTTTATCCGGTTAGTCAAATAGACTCATGGAAAAAGATTCGAACAAAATTACTTCCCTCAGCGCAACAACGAGCCGTATTTACAAACGATTTTCTGCGAGCTATATTACCGTAGGGGACTGTCGTATAATGCAGAAGAAAGGTACGTCTGGTGAAGTGTGGTAAAATGGGGCTAATAGAATATTATTCGGTCTATGTGGCGAGGGGAGGGGACATTATGGTGATTCTGTCCTCTCGGGTTTTGGGCATTAGGGGGACAGGTAGATTTAGCTATAAAATGAGGGTTTTTAGAATTATATTTGGTTGCGGAAGATTTAGAAAGTGGAGTGGGGGAGTTATAGGTATCTACATATTGAAAATTATATGAACGATCATAAGTATGAATTATATACGAGATTAAGCAAAGAGAATATTGCTAATATGGTGAGTCCTATAGACTTTTGGACCAAAAATAAAGAGAACATATAATGGGCAAAAGTGTCTCATTATATGAGTATCGTCATGTTATGCGCACCTTTTGGGCAAAAAGGTTCTCATATAAACAAGTTACTGATAATGAAAAAAGAATAAATGGGAAACTTTACCACAAATAGGACATCTACACATTCGGCTGAAGTAGTCGAACCTTTTATTCTTGATGAGAATAAATTGACAAGGCGAATCTTCAAAGCAGTTTTAAATGACTCCAAAAAAGCCACAGGTGAAACAGTTTCAGGAGAAATTGTTCATCAGAGAAAGGGTAAGAACGACACATGGGAGAATTTTCCAACATTTAAACAAACTCAAGTCAAGGCTGGTGAAGAGATAAAAATGATCTTGAGCAGCCAACAGGTAAAAAATCTTTATGATGCACTTACACAACTTTATAGTGCATCCAGTGAAGGAATTGAGTCAGGCGTTACTGAATTTGTTACCGCTAAATCTTCGGAAATTATTGTAGTACCGGAAAACAAAAAAGAGATAATAGATCAATTGATACAACAAGATTTTGGAGTAGACATCTGGAAAGAATTAGTTAAGGCAAATCCCGATCTGGCTACTAAGCTTTCATTTGCTCGTATACAAGAAGAGAGGCTACAAGCTTTAGAAGAATTTCAGAACTCGATGGATGAAGATTTGAGTGAAGATTATTGGCAAAAATTCTTCTCGAAGAATGAATGGATCTTTGGTTATGGATTGAACTATCAGTATTTGCATATGATAACAGATCAACCACATTACGGTGGAACTAATATTGAAGGTAAAGGAAATCAAAAAGGGGACTTTCTATTAAATACGGAAGCAGATGCCAAATTTACCGTTTTAGTAGAGATTAAGAAACCTACAACAAACATCATAAGTAGAAGGAATAATGGGGAATCAATCAAATACAGAAACGGAGCAATGTTACTTTCTGGAGAACTACTTGGTGGTACTTCTCAAATTCAAGTGAATTCAAATAAATGGACTTTTACCTCTCAAACTCCTGACAAACAACTTGAGGGTTATAAGACTATTAAACCCAAAGGGATTTTGATTATAGGTCATACTCGTGAATTAGAGGATGATGAGTCCGTAGAAACTTTTGAAGTTTATCGACAAAGTCTTTCTCATCCTAAAATATTGACATTTGATGAACTCTATGAAAGAGCAAAATTTATAGTTTACAATGGTGAAACTGAATCTACAGTTGAAATGGTAGCAGCCGAAGAAGATATACTGCCATTTTAAAAGAGACACTATCAGTAACAATAGATAAGAAGGAAGAGCTCCTTCGTCACTCCTCCTCTTATCATTATACGTTATGTGCAACTAAAAACAAATACCAAAAATGAAAGACATAATCAATCATTTAATACTTTATATGAGTTTAGTTCTATTAGGTTTAAGTTGTACCGCAAACAAAAACGTAAAAAAACAAATGAGTGAAAACGAAGAATTTATATACCAATCAATATATAATCAAATTCGAATGGGATTTCATTCAATTGATGAAATCAAGGCTAATGTTATTGAAGAAATTGAAGACAACGAGTTTGAAAAAGAGATTTCAAGCGAATGGGTGAATAGAACTATTAAACGTGAATTCGATATATTAAAAGTTGAAAGTGAAACATGGAAACATCCTACAGATACCGAAAGACTAATTACAGCATTTGAAGAATTAAGTAAATTTAAAATAATTGCCTTACACAATGCAGGTTACACAACGAGGGACGGAGAAGACGAAGTGCTTGAAATTGAAAGAAAACTAAAAGAACTGGATAAAAAATCAGATGGTTATTGCTTTTACCACGAACAGGATTTAGAACGGGCATTAGCCCCAAACAATCCAAATCTTTTAATTGCTTTTCAAAAAGTAAATAATTCGAACGATGAAATTACCATTGCTATTGGAAAAAAAATCGTTGAAGTTTTAAAGAACAATAATTTCAAAGTAAACTGGAATGAAACTGTTGACAATAAAATTGAACTAACAGGTTTTAGTTGGAAAAAAATATACAATAGCTTAGACGAAAACATTTTGGATCATCAAAGGGTTTTAAAATTAATGTAATGAGCAGCACATAACAATATGTGATGACAGCATATCTCTCCTTCGTCGAGAGACGCTGCATACAATTATACGTTATCTGTCAGTAAAATTGAAATAAGTTATGAAGAAATGTAAAAAGGATAATTGTGAGAAACGTTCTATCTCATTTAGTGAGTTTTGTGGACAGCATACTTCAAATGACGAATACAAGAAAACACTTAATGAACTTAAAAAAGGCTCATATTCTGATTTATGGATTACTGAAATGGAACTTGAAAATATTACTCTGAATGAAATTGAATTTTTGAATTCCCAAATAATTGATTGCTCATTTGATAAAAGTTCATTTCACCTCTTTCGATTAGAAAATTCAATGTTAAATGATGTACTATTCTCAAATTCTTCATTCACACAAAGCTTTATAGGAAATACGACATCAATTATTAGTTCAAGTTTTCAAAATTGTGAAATAAAAAGGACATCATTCGTAAAAACAAGTATTAATCAAACTTTAATTAATCAAACAAAAATCGAAAATGCAGATTGGCATAGTTCAGTCTTTTTAGGAGTTGATTTTTCAAAATCGTTATTAACTAAAATAACTGTATCTCTTTCTTCTTTTGACCAATCGTCATTCAATTACTCTAAGGTTGTTGATTGCTCAATAATGAACACTAAAATTGCAAGATCAATTCTTTATGATACTATCTTTGACAACCTAAGTGTGAACCAAATAAACACAGATTTTGAAGAAATTGATGACCCTATAGTACTTTGCGAATTTAATAACTGCAGTTTTCCACCAAATTTCATCTCAAAGAATTGCAAAAGATGGAATGCAATAAATGAAAATTCAACAAATTTTAATTTTAGAATATTAGAGCATATAAATGAGTCAATACATGTTCCAAATTTGCAATTAATACCAGACATCGTAAATGACCTTTATGTCGAAGATGAAAGCAATGGTTTACTTTCCACAATGATTCAGGATACACTAAAAAAACATTACAACCATGTTTCAAATAATCAAGATTTTAATGGATTAGGTGACATTGCAAAGATTATTGGCAGGATTCCTAACTCATTAATTATTCAACCAAAAAATTATCTGCCAACTCCTAAACTAATAGATAATCAAAGAACTCTTTCTTTAACTTTTTTGGGCGATTTTGAGAGTTTGGAAAAATTAAATCTATTAATCACTAAACTACGAGAATTTGAAACCATCTATAATAAGTACAAAGAAGAAAAGCTACGAATAATAAGTATTCAAACTGGATCAGTGACAATAGTTGTTTCTTCTTCTGTAATGCTAATTCTCTTTATAATTTTTGGTATATATAAAACATATGATTTCGTAATTGACACTAATATCAAAAGAAATACTAATAAAAAAATATCACAAGAACTTGAATTGAATGATTTAGAAAAAACAAAAAAAGAACTTGAAATCAAAAAACTTCAAAAGGAATTAGGTGAAACTGAAACTACTCCAAATGATATAAAATTATTGACAGGTGTAGACCCTCAAAGAGAATTACCTCAACAAGCATTTGATGACGCCATCGAAGTAGGTGAAGATATTTTAGACTTAACCGAAGGAGTTAAATCGTACGTCGAATTAATTGAAGAAGATATAAACAGAGAATAAAACCGACAGATAACAATAAGTGATGATGTCATATCTGTTCGTGCCTCACAGAGACGACACATACTATCATACGTTACTTGCCATCTAAAAAAAAATAAAGAATTGAAATTATTGATCGACACAAATATTTTAATAAACCTTGAAGACAACAAAGTCATTCAAACAGAATTTGCGGAATTCTATAATATGGCTATATCAAACAAGTGTTCAATTTTGTATCATCCAAATGCAATTCCAAAAGACTTAGCGAATGATAAAGATGAAGAACGCAAAAATATAATTCTATCTAAGCTAAACAAATATCAAAAGATTGAAAATTTTGGAAACCCAACTGACCAATTTCTATCGCATATAAAGAATGAAAAATCAAATGACAAAATTGATAACCTTCAACTTTATCAAGTAAGTATTAATTACGCAGATATACTCGTAACAGAGGATAATGGAATACATGCTAATGCTAAGAAATTAAATCTTTCTGAGAAAGTGCTGAAACTTGACCAAGCACTAAATCTTCTTGAAGAGCGATATAGAATTGTGATACCAACACATCCTATACTTAAAGAATCAAGTATCAGACTAATTAAAGACAAATTTGAGACAGAATTCTTTGATAGCTTAAGATTAGATTATGGTGAAATAGACTTCAATAAATGGTTAAATAAATGTGCCGCTAAAGATCGAAACTGTTACTACTTGTTGGTTGCAGAAGAACTTCGTGCAATCTTGATTTATAATGTTGAAAAAGTAGAAGACCATCAACTCAATAATGTATTTAGAGATGCCTTAAAAATATGTACTTTAAAAGTTGAAAGCTCAGCGTTTGGTATCAAGTTAGGAGAGCTATTTCTAAATAAGATGTTTGAATATTGTATCAACCAAAAAATCGGTTATCTATATTTAACAGTTTACGAAAAACAAGTACATCTTATAAGACTCCTAATGAAATTCGGATTTTATAAAGAGACCTTTGTTAATGGCCAAGGAAAGACGGAATTGAAAATGATAAAATCATTAGTAAAGGACAAAATAACTGAAAGTGATAATGACATTAAAAATCATCCATTCTACAGAGACAATGAATCGATTAATAAATATGTTATCCCAATTCAACCACAATTTTACCAAACTTTATTCAAAGATGGAAAGCATAGAAGTCCGACTTTATTTGATAGTTCTCCTTGGAGTTTAAATGAAATTCAAGGCAACACAATTATTAAGGCTTATATATCTAACGCAAAGATTAAGAAATTAAATAAAGGTGATATTCTACTTTTTTATTCATCGAAAGAGAGAAAAGCAATAGAGCCAATAGGAATTTTAGAGAAATGTGAAATAGTAGATAATATTGAAGAGTTATGGAATCTCGTTAAGAAAAAGACCGTATTTACGAGAAATCAGCTTCAAGAGATGTTATATAAGAAAAATTCATTACATGTAATTATCTTTAGATTAGTTACTTACATGGAAAAAGAGGTAAATTTAACCAGAATCAAGACAGTTGATAGTTTGAAGAATAAGATACAGACTATAACTCATTTAAAACAAGCAGATTACAAAGAATTGAAAGATGAAGGATATTTTGACAGACGTTATGTTATCGATTAAACCTATATACGCAGATGCTATTTTGGAAGGCAGCAAACAAGTTGAATTTAGGCGAAAAGTATTTAAAAAAAATGTTGACAAGGTGTTTATCTACAGTTCGTCTCCAACTAAAGAAATCATAGGTTACTTCACTATAGACGAAATCATAGAAGCAAAACCTACAAGTCTGTGGCGAAAGTTCAATCGAGTTGGTGGTATACAAAAAAGTGATTTCTTTAAATACTTTGATGGTTTGGAGAAGGGCTTCACAATCAAAATTGATAAAGTCAAAAAATTCAAGCAGGGAGTAAATCCAAAAGAAATATTTGAAAATTTTACTGCACCTCAATCCTATTTGTACATAGAAAAAGAGACGGCAAGTAACACTATATATCACGCCAGTCTTCCTTCGTCAGACCGTCGGATATAATCATCCGTTAGGTGGCATATGAAAAAGCACCAAAGAACATGGAATTAGCATCTAATAAATAAAAAGTAAATGCTTAAAAATATATTTTTTATACTGATTTGTTTAATAGTAGTTAGTTGTCAAAATCAAACATCTGACTCTAACTTACAAATGGGCAAGTATCATTCTCCTGACAATGCCTTGGCACTTGAAGAAGAATTAGAAATGGATCCACCGAGAACAGGGGAACCTCCTGCACCACCAGAATTTACACTTGAAAAAGGAAGTAAAATCATTAAAAATGGTTCTATGAAATTTGAAGTGTCAGAATTAGAAAAATCTAAGAACAAAGTCGATACAATTTTACAAATTTCTAAAGGTTACTATGAAAACGAACAATTCAATTCATACGGCAATAGAATATCGTATTCACTACAATTGAGAATACCTTCTTCAAAATTTGATACATTGATTTCTGTAATTGAATCTGGAATAGGTGAATTAAAATCGAAAAATATAAAGGCGAAAGATGTAACTGAAGAATATGTTGATTTAAACATACGACTTGAAAACAATTTTGCATATCTAAATCAATACAAAGAAATTTTAAAAAAGGCCAAATCGGTTAAGGAAATACTTGAAGTCCAAGAGAAGATAAGAAAAATAGAAGAAGAAATAAATAGCAAGGAAGGAAGATTGAAATATTTAGATGATAAAGTGAAATTTTCTACATTAAATCTTGAACTGACTGAACTGATAGCATCTAACATTACGAAGAAACCAAACTTTGGAACAAGATTGGCAAACGCATTCAATAATGGCATTCAAGGATTTTTAAGTTTTATCATAGGTTTGGTTAATCTGTGGCCATTTGTTTTCTTGTTTGTTTTTCTAATAGTAATAAGGAAGCCAATTATGAATAAATTGAACTGGAGAAGAAGAAATACGCCACCTAACACTTAGCAACAAATGTCATTGCTGCGTAGCAGTCTATGACATTTTTGATTTTGTTGCACGTTACACCGATACTTGAGCAAGGCTACGTGTGTTTTGAATCAAAGCAGAACTGCTCACTATGGTATAACGATGGAACTTTTAAAAGAACGATGCTACTTTGCCGAGGTAGCTTTTAAAGTTTAACTCGTCTTTATCATGATTTCTGATTTCTAATTTACTTGATTTAGGGTTACAATTACTTCAGTTTTTAAAATGTAGACATAGCAGTGCCAAGAGCAGTATTCATCAATACTCATCTCAGTTCTACTTT
>ENA-ORXT01006261-ORXT01006261.1-marine-metagenome-genome-assembly--contig:-NODE-6261-length-11157-cov-6.524188_pt1 | contig 11157 bp, 9 predicted proteins | sample MGYA00237868_ERZ511482 | MGnify/ENA metagenome assembly ERZ511482
GCGGGTCGCCGTCATGCGAGTTCTCCGAGCATGCGCACCAGATCGGCACGCCAGTGGTCAGGTTGCAGCCCGAGGGCCGCGGCGGACGGTGCGATCTCGAGCACGCTGTAGGCGGGACGGGGTGCGGGCAACGGGTACTCGCGGGTGGTGATCGGCCGCACGCGAGCCGCGTTCTCCAGCAGCCCGAGGGCGGTGGCCTCGTCACGGATGGCCTGCGCGAAGTCGTACCACGAGGCCACGCCGGCACCGCTCCAGTGCAGGGTACCGGACACGCGCCCGGTCGCCGCCGCCCAGCAGGCACCGGCGAGCGAACGGGCCCAGGTGGGCGCACCGATCTGGTCGGCCACCACGCCCAGCTCGTCACGCTCGCCCATCAGGCGCAGCATGCTCTTGACGAAGTTCTGCCCGTGCGAGGAGTACACCCAGGCAGTGCGCAGGATGGCGGCCTCAGGGGCGGCCTCGCGCACGCGCTGCTCGCCGTCGAGCTTGGTGCGCCCGTAGACGCTCAGCGGCCCGGTCGGTGCGTCGGTGGCGAACGGACGACCGTCGCTGGCGCCGAACACGAAGTCGGTGGACACGTGCACCAGGTGCGCGTCGGCTGCGGCCGCTGCGGCGGCCAGGTGCCCCGCTCCGGCGGCGTTGACCGCGTGCGCCGCCTCGGGCTCGCTCTCGGCGCGGTCCACCGCGGTCCAGGCCGCGGCATTGATCAGCGCATCGGGAGCGAGTGCCGCCACTGCTGAGCGCACCGCATCCGCATCGCGGATGTCCAGCCGCTCGTCACCGGTCCCGTTCAGCGGCAGCAGCTCCACATCGGCCGGGCAGGTGCGCAGCAGTTCGTGAAACAGCTGCCCGCGCGCACTGCCGGCGACGGCTACGCGGCGCAAGACCACTGCTCCAGCGTCTGCTCGAACCGGAAGTCGGCCGCGGTGCTGAGCGTCAGGAGGCCGTGCGCGAACCCGGGCGGCACTCACGGCTGCCGCTTGTTCGACGCCGACAGCTCCACCCAGACCCACTGCCCGAAGGCCGGCGGTATCCAGGGCCCTATCGATGCGTGGGGAATGCGGGCTACTCGGTCTTGCTGCTGTCGTTCCCGAGGTCCACCAGCGATTCGGTGCGTGCGTGTCGTCGCTGCAGCGTATCCATGGCCCATTCGATCTGCTTGCTGCCCTGTATGACGAGCACCTGCAGCAGCACGATGGCGACAAAGCACCAGAACAGCAGCGCGTCGCGGCTACCGTCGACAGGTGCGAGCAGCCCTGTCACGACGAACAGCGTGTGTACGGCAACCATGAGGGCAACCGATATGCCGACGCTGTACCCCCGCGCTCTCAACCGATGGTGCAGATGATCACGGCCCGCCTCGAACGGGGAGCGACGTTCGATCATGCGACCGACCATCACGGCAACCGTCTCCAGCAACGGCAGGCCGAATATCCACCCGGCAGCCACTGGTGACATGGCGACCGGTTGAGTCCCTGCCTGGGTCAGACTGATGACGTACCACGACAGGATGAGCCCGAGCAGCATGCTGCCCGAGTCGCCGAGGAACAGGGTGGCACGTGGCCGGAACAGTCGGCTGTTGAGCCACAGGAAGGCGGCCAGTAGCGCGCAGACGGCAGACAGCGCGTAGGCATCTTCCATTCGGCCAGCTGACGTGGCGAGCCAGGCCAGGGCGGCGAACGAGCTGAGCAGGATGCCGCCGGACAGGCCATCCAGCCCGTCGATCATGTTGATCGCGTTGATGACGCCGACGATGCAGACCACGCTGAACACCACCGATACCCAACCATGCATCAGTAGCGGATCGCCACCGAGAATGCTGCCGATCGACTCGATCCGCACGTCACCCGCGAGCACCATCGCCAGTGCGATGAGCAGCTGCAGCACGAATCGCACCCGTGCACCCAGGTCCAGCTTGTCGTCGATGAACCCCATCAGCAATATCGCGCCGCCAAGCGCGAGCAGTACCGGCGGCAGGTGCCCCCCCATTGGCATGGCTAAGCTGACTAGCAGGCACAGATAGATGCCGATTCCGCCTACCAGCGGTACCTCGCCGACGTGTCGCTTTCGCCCGCTGGGACGGTCGACCAGTCCGGCGGAGATCGCGATTCGGCAGAGCGGTGGGGAAACGAGCAGGAACAGCACGACGAGTGCGACGATCGGGAGCATGTCAGGGGTGCGCGGTGCCCGGCATCCGTCGACTGATCAACAACCGCCGCGGAAAACTGGAAGGATGACGAGATCTACGTCCTAGAGACCCACGATGACAGAGTAACAATTTTTCACATTGTTGACCTCGTCCTTTCTACTTGAACTGACGTGAAGACCGATGGAAACACAGTATTTCTGATGTCGAGGATCTGACGGAGGTGCTAGTTCCGGTGCAGTAGCTCTCGGTGTGGCTTGACATTCGCGTGGGTTCCAGGGTGTTGATACCAAAATCGGACGCATTGCTCAGGAAACGTTCCGGTACTGATCGATGCGTAGGATGTGATCGCCAGAGCCGCCGGCATCGACTGATGCAGTCGTGCCAGGAAGGGTTTCGTTGCATGTCCACGCCGAAGGAGGGGCAGGTGTGCCGCGTTCGGCACGCTCACACCTCATCGTGCCAGGTCGCCCCCGGCCCCTGTCCGGCTGGTCTTTCCGGCGCGTGCGAAGTAGTACCCTTGGCGTTGAGACGTATCTCACAGAGCTCCTCACTCGGGATCACCCCGAGACGCCGTAACGATAGAGGATACCCGGCACGATGCGCACTCTGATCCTGACCGATCCCGCTGTTCATCCCGTCCGCCGCATCCGAGATCACCACGTGTACGCGAGCGTGACCGACGCGGCCGGCGATCTGTACGTCGCGGCCGGCCCCGGCAACTGAGCGGCATGCGCATCGCTCTCGCCGGTGCGGTGCGCAGTTCGCGCCGCGTGCTGCAGGCCCTGCTCGATCACGGTCTGGACGTGGTCGGGGTGTTCGGCCACGTGCCGGCTGACCCGAGTCGGGTCAGCGGGCACGTATCCCTCGAACCGCTGGCCACGGCGGCCGGTGTGCCGTTCCACCCGTTCGTCAGGATCAACGACGAGCTCGAGCGCATCCGCGCCTGCGCGCCGGACCTGCTGTTCGTGGTCGGCCTGTCGCAGCTGGTCTCGCAGGACATCCTCGACATCCCGCGCCACGGTTGCGTCGGCTTCCACCCGACCCGGCTGCCGGAGCGGCGCGGGCGTGCCCCGCTGGCCTGGCTGGCGCTGGAGCAGGCGGGCGGGGCGGCCAACTTCTTCCGCATCGCCGGCGGGGTGGACGACGGGCCGATCTATGCCAGCGTGCCGTTCGAGGTCGACGAGCGCGACGATGCCGAAGCGGTGTCCGGCAAGCTGGGCGAGGCCACCGACCGGGCGCTGGCCGAGTGGCTGCCGCGCCTGGCGGCCGGGGACCTGAGCGCCACCGCGCAGGACGAATCCCGTGCCACCTACCGCGGCCGCCGCGGGCCCGAGGACGGCCTGATCGACTGGCACGCCCCGGCCACCGCGATCGTGCGCCAGGTGCGCGCCGCGGCCAGACCGCACCCGGGGGCGTTCACCCACCTGCAGGACACGCGGCTGATCGTCTGGCACGCCGGGCTCGAGCAGCGGCTGCGCATGCTCGGCGTGGTCGGCCGGATCCTCGCCGTCGATGCCGACGGCAGCTTCGTGGTCCAGTGCGGCGAGGGGCTGCTGCGCGTGCACGAACACGACACGGCCGAGGGCGAGGCCGTGCCACGAGTCGGCGTGCGGCTCGGCTACTACGCCGACAGCGAGCTGTTCCGCCTGCGCGCCGAGGTGGCCGAGCTGCGCGCGCGGCTGGACCGGCTGGAGCGCCGCGCGGACGAGGACGCGTAGCCTCAGTCCGGATCGGCCACCTGGTACACGCGTACGTGGTCGATCTCGAACGTGGCCGGTAGGTCACCGGCCAGCGGCACCTCGAACTGGTTGAAGTTGCCGCCCACGGCCAGGTTCAGCAGCACGTACATGATCTGGTAGCCGACATCCGGATCGCTGTAGGTGTGCGCCTGCACACCGTCCACGTACCAGGTGATCCGGTCGTGTTCCCAGTGCACCCCGAAGGTGTGGAAGCCGTCGGCGTAGCCGATCTCCGGGCTGCCGTGGATGCTGGTGGCCTGCTCCTGCGGCTTCTGCGTCCCGTCGTCGTCCTTGCGGTGATAGGTGTGATACGCCAGATCGGGCCGGTTGCCGATGATCTCCATGATGTCGATTTCCGGCTGTTGGGCCACGTAGTAGCCGTTCAGCAGCCAGAAGGCCGGCCACAGGCCCTGACCGGCCGGCACCTTCGCCCGTACCTCCGCATAGCCGTGCGCGAACTTGAACGCATCGTACGAGGTGAGGATGCCCGAGGTGTGGCCGCGCGGCGAGTAGTCCCCGTCCGAACGGAAGTCGAACGTGTCGTAGACCGGATCGTCCGCGTCGGGCTTCTGCACCGGGGGCGCCCAGCCGCCGTGCGCCGGATCGTCCACGTCGCGCGCGGTGATCTTCAGCGTGCCGCCACCGACCGAGAACGGTGAGTAGCCCACACCGGCATCGGCGCCCAGCGCATCGACGTAGTACTGGGTCTCGCCGTTGATGACCAGGTAGGGGCCCCAGATGAAGCGCGAGTCCCACGTGTCCGCATCCAGCGTGGTGCCGTCGAACTCGTCGCCGAAGCGTTGCTGGAACGCGCTGCCCGGAACGAACTCCCCGTCGGCATCGAACGACAGCGCCGGCAGCTTCTTCTTGTAGGCGCGGATGTAGTCGATCTCGAAGCTCTTCGGCCCTATCGCCTTGTCGGCGGGGCCCGGCCAGTTGCCGCCGACCGCCAGGTTGGCCAGCAGGTACATCGCCTGGCCGGAGATCCGGTAGCGGGTGCCGGCCGGGTAGCGGTTGTTCGGGTCGGGCACGAGCTCGCCTTCGCGCACCTCGTGGGTCTTGACCCCGTCCACGTACCAGATCAGCTTCTCCGGAGTCCAGGACAGGCCGAAGGTGTGGAAGTCCCGGGTCCAGTCCGGATTGTCGTTCCGGAACGAGGGCGAGGAGATCTTCCTCCAGCCGTCGGAGGTGTCGAAGTAGTGGTAGGTGTTGTAGAGCGTGTTCACGTCGTCGCCCAGGAACTCCATGACGTCGATCTCGGGCGAGTCTTCCACGTAGTGGGCGTTCAGCAGCCAGAACGCCGGCCACAGGCCATCACCCTCGGGCACCTTCGCCCGCATCTCCACGTAGCCGTGGGTCATCTTCAGCGTGCCGTAGGAGCTGAGGATGCCGGACAGGAAGTCGACGTTGGCCGGATCGTACCCCTCGGTCTTGAGGCTGCCGTTGTCGTTCAGCTCCTCGTCGGCGTAGCGGTACTCGGCCCAGCGGTACGGGCGCCAGGTGGACGGGAAGGACGGTCGCGATGTCGGCACGGCAGGCTTCGCCGGCGGCTGCACCGTGCCATCGGTGGGCGTGGCGGTGATCTTCAGCGTGTCGCTGGTGAAGCTGAACGGGGTGTATCCGTCGAAGCCTGCGTGCATGCCCAGCGTGTCGACGTAGAACTGCTGCTCGTTGTTGATGCGGTGGTACGGACCCCACAGCAGGCCGGTGGCCCAGTTGTCCGGATCGAGCGAACCGCTGTCGAAGTCGTCGTTGAAGATGCGTTCGTAGTCGGCCAGGTCGATGTCGGGTCCGGCGACGACCACGGGCGGCTCGTTCGTCTCCGGGGGCGTTGTCCGGGTGAGCAGAAGGTCGGTGATGCCCCAGCGCCAGCCCGGCCGGGCCTGGACGAACCGCAGGGTGTTGGTGCCGGCGATCTGGGAGCCGAGCGGAAGATCGACCCGTGCGGCGGCCGTGGCATTGTTGGGGGTGCGTGGCAGGTAGGCGATGCGCGTGCCGTTGAGCAGGACCGCCACCTCGGTGGACGTGTCGACATCGAAGGCTCGCAGGTCCAGCGACAGGTCGGCGTCCGCGGAGGTGAAGGTGAAGTCGGCACGTTCGCGATGGCGTCGAACGCCGTCGTACCTGAAACCGTACGTCACCGGGTCCAGGGTGTCCACCTGCAGGCGTGGTGTGCTGTCGGGCGCGGGCGGCGCTACCGGGGAGAGGAGCAGGCCGGTGATGCCCCAGCGCCAACCCGGTCGGGCCTGGACAAAGCTGAGGGTGTTGGTGCCGGCGATCTGGGAACCGAGCGGGAGCTCGATCCGTGCGGCGGCCGTGGCATCGTTGGGAGTGCGTGGCAGGTAGGCAATGCGCGTGCCATTGAGCAGGACCGCCACCTCGGTGCCGTTGTCGACATCGAAGCCCAGCAGGTCCAGTGACAGATCCGTGCCTGCGGAAGTGAAGGTGAACTCGGCACGTTCGCGATGGCTTCGAACGCCGTCGAACCTGAAACCGTACTTCACCGGGTCCAGGGTATCCACCTGCAGGCGTGGTTGGCTGTCGGGCGCGGGCGGCGCTACCGGGGAGAGGAGCAGCTCGGTAATGCCCCAGCGCCAGCCCGGCCGGGTCTGGACGAAGCTCAGGATATTGATGCCCGCGATCTGGGAGCCGAGCGGCAGATCGACCCGTGCAGCGGCCGTGGCATTGTTGGATGTGCGTGGCAGGTGGGCGATGCGCGTGCCGTTGAGCAGCACCGCCACCTCGGTGGAGGTGTCGATATCGAAGGCCCGCAGGTCCAGCGACAGGTCCGCGCCGGTGGAGGTGAAGGTGAAGTCGGCACCTTCGCGGCTGTTGCTGGTCCCCTCGAACGAGAATCCGTACCGGTCGGGGTTCGGGCTTCCCGGAGCGAGTTCGATCGGCGGGGATCCCGGTGTCATCCTGTTCGCGCGGTCATCGGTGCGATGTGGCGTCGTCGTTCCCTCGCCCGGGAACCGGTCGTCGATGACCGACAACGCCAGGGCCGGGCGCGGCAGGCATGCCACGAACAGGAACGGGAGAATGGCTGGAAGGTAACGGCGGTACATCGATCTTTCCGGGTGGGTTTTCATGGTGGGCTGCTCGCTGAACTGATGCCGTGTGCGCTGCAGGCACGGCCGGCAGGCATCGTGATGATCGCCGATTCGAGCGTGGCGCGGTTCCTCCGGATGCCCGCTCTTGTCGGCGCCTGCCCGGAAATGTTGTGCGCAACAGCCGGAAATACCCGCGAAAGATCGGCTCGGCGTCGCGGTCGGGTGGGAGAGGGTGTCGGCTAGGCTTTCGTCAGGGTTGCGTTGTCGAACCGGCCGCCGCGCTACAGCCGCTCGCGCAGCAGCACGAACGCCTCGGCCGCCTGCACGCCGATGTGGCAGCCGCGCAGCGTCGCCAGCGCGGTCATGCCGCGAATCGAACGCGGCCGGGTATCGTCCTGCAGCTGGGTGGCGTAGCAGTGCATCGCCTCGAGCTTTCTGGGCAGCTGGGCGCCGATGTCCACGAACACCGTCGGCTCGAACCCCGGTTGCAGGCCGGGCGGGGCCAGGTGCGTCTCCGACAGGGTCTCGTAGGCCATCAGCCGCTTCACCGTGGCGCCCAGCGCCAGGTAGGGCCGTGTGGCCACCGAGCCTGCGTAGGCGATGGCGGCGTGGTCCTTGTGCAGGTCGTGGCCGAACGGCACCAGCAGCTGGTCCGGGCGCACCTCCTCGATCACCGCCTGCACCGCGGCATTGACGCGCCAGGCCGGCAGGTGATCGAGTGCCACCGCCGGCAGCTCGCCGAACAGCACCTCGGCACCCAGCACCGCCATCGCGGCTCGGCACTCGCCGCGCACGTCGCGCCCGGCCGAGGAGGCCACCGGCGGCGTCTCCGGGCCGCGGGTGGTCATGACCGCCACCACCACCCGCTGACCCTCGTCGGTCAGCCGGGCGATCAGGCCGCCGGCACCGAGCGTCTCGTCGTCGGCGTGCGGGGCAAGGATCAGGGTGGTCACGTGGTGTTCCGGGGGAGGGGGCGTGGGTGTCGCGCACCAGAAGCGGGCGCGGGGGAGGGGCGGGCGGCAAGACTAGCAGCGACGCCGCGCCCGGACGGATGGCGGCGGCAGGTTTTCGGTCACTGCGCTAGACTTCCGCCCCACCGATCGGTCGAGCGAGGGCGTGGCAAGCGGATGTCTGGCGGTCCGTACACCACCCGGGTCAAGCCGCTGATCGATCGCGGCAGTGCCTTCGTCCTGCTGACCCTGCTGGCGCCGCTGCTGATCGTGGTGGCCATCGCGATCAAGCTCGCCTCGTCCGGCCCGGTGTTCTACCGCCAGCAGCGCGTCGGCCGCCACGAACGGTACTTCGACATCCTGAAGTTCCGCACCATGACGGTCGATCCCGGCCGCACCGTCGGTCAGACGCACGGCCACAGCCCGGGCGTCACCGGCGTCGGGCGCGTGCTGCGGCGCCTCAAGATCGACGAGATGCCGCAACTGCTGAACGTGCTGCTCGGCGACATGAGCCTGGTCGGTCCGCGCCCCTGCCTGCCGGCGTTGCTCGACAGCATCGACCCCTGGGCCCGGCAGCGCTTCTCCGTCGCACCCGGGCTGACCGGTCTGGCACAGACCAACGGCAACGTGCACCTGAGCTGGCCGGATCGCTGGCGCTGGGACGTGCGTTATGTGGAGCAGGTCTCATTTCTGCTCGATACCCGCCTGCTGTGGCGCACCCTTGCGGTGATGCTGCGCGGCGAAGGGCACTTCCGTCGTGCTCCGCCTCCCTGAAGTGACGCCGACCTTGTAACGTTACCGGTGCGGATCCGATCGGCAACGCCTCGTCTGGCCTAGACTTTCAGTGACAATCCGACACTTATGTGTGATCCGCGCCAAGAGATACGCACGACAATGCTACGTTTTGCCTTGGCTGAACGAGATCGGTTCTGATTATGGACGTTGTTGGTTGATGGGTGTTCGAACGCCGCAGCCGTACTATTTCTCCAACACGGCACACGCCCTGCTCAGGAACCTGTCCGACACCGGGCGGGGGCGCAAGCAGGCCGTGACCGTCGCGCTGGACGCCCTGGTCGTGGTGCTGGCGCTGTGGTTGTCCTACACGTTGCGCTTCGGCCAGCCGTTCCTGCACCTCGAGGACGCCTGGTACTTCTTCGTGCTGGTTCCGCTGGCCACGGTGACGATCTTCGGGGCGCTGGGCATCTACCGCTGGGTGGTGCGTTCGACCAATCACCGGTTGTTCAGGCAGCTGTTCAAGGGCTGCCTGATCTCGGCACTGGTGGTGGTGGTGCTGACCTTCATCGTGCCGCCGTTCCCCGAGAACGCGCGCTCGCTGTTCGCCATCTATGGGGTGCTGCTGGTGCTGGGCGTGTGCGGCAGCCGCCTGTTGTGGCAGGGCCTGTTCGACGCCGGCGCCCGGGGCGAGCCGATCGCCATCTACGGGGCTGGTGACTGCGGGCGTCAGCTGGCCAGCCTGCTCGCCTCGGGCACGCTCTACCAGCCGGTGGCCTTCCTCGATGACAACGCGGCGCTGCACGGTTCCACGGTGTCGGGCATACCGGTGATCGACGGCAACGATCCGGATCTGCGCACCGCCCTGCGTCGGCTGGACATCGAGCGCGTGGTGCTCGCTATGCCCTCCGTTCCGAACCGGGTCTACCAGCGCAAGCTGATCGAGCTGGAACGGGTCGGCCTGCCGGTGCAGACCATTCCCGACATCACCGAGCTGGTGACGGGCGCCGCCCGCCCCGACGAGATTCGCGACGTCTCCATCCGCGACATCCTCGGGCGCACCGAGGTCGCGCCGGACCGGTCGCTGATCGGCCGCCGGGTGAGCAGGCGCACGGTACTGGTGACCGGCGGCGGCGGCTCCATAGGCTCCGAGCTGTGCCGCCAGATCGCACGGTTGTCACCGCGGCTGCTGATCGTGCTCGACAACAGCGAGGCCAACCTGTACCACATCACCGAGGAGCTGGAGCGCGAGGGCATCGCGTTCGAGGCCCGTCTGGGATCGGTCACCGACCGGGTCGGGAACATCTTCGAGCGAACCGAGACACAGACGACGCAGGGCGGATCCAACTTCGAGACGGTGGCGATCGACAACCCGATCAATTGGCCGCTCGCCGCAGCTCGAACGCTGACGCGACCGTTGCTGATCGAAGCGCGTAGTATCGCGACGATGCTGCCAGCGATCGAGATGACTGCGCTCCTCGCGCTCCTCGTCGCGAGTTGGCGTCGCGTCCGCAACCTTCCGACGCTCGTGATGCGTCAGCCGTTCCTGGTGTTCGTCGTGCTCGCCGTGTTGATGTTCGGTGTTGCGTTCTCGAGTATCGGCAATCTCGGGATCCTCGTCCGCCAACGTTCGCTGGTGTTGCCGCTGATGCTGATCCTGTGGGCCGTGCCTGCCTGGCATGCACCCTCGGCGCTCACACGTGCCGTCGTCGGTTCGAATTCGCGTGCTGTCGCGTCGCTGAAGGCAACCTCGTGAGCATCTTCCGGCGGGTCGTCATGCTGCTTGCGCTGAGCGCAGCGGTCGTGCTCGGTCACACCGTGGTGACGTCAGCGTCTGGCGCGTCGGTCCTCGCCGTGTCGTTGTCGTCGGCGTACCCGCCTGACGAGCCACTCGAAGTGACCGTGACGAATCCGGAGGGCCAGCCCGGCTACCCGGTCATCGTCGTGATCACCGGATGTGCTCCGGGTGAACGGGTGGTCGTCACGATCGGGGACGAAACCATCGAGGCGACCTGTGATGGCACCACGGTGCAGGTCACCGTCACGCTGCCGGCTCCTGACGAACCAGGGGTCTATGACGTCGTGGTCACCTTCCCTGATCGAGACGTGCCGACAGAGCGTCGCGTCCCGATCACGGTCCTCTCGCCGGATCAACCGGGTGCCACCGTTCCGCCTGTCACGACACCGCAAGCATTGTCGCCAGGTCTCCCGAGAACGGGAAGCGGAGGCGTGATCGCTGTTGCGTGGGCAGCGTTCGCGGTGCTGCTCAGCGGTGCGGGCCTCGTCGTGGTCACCCGCTTGCGCACGACACGACGAACGCCCCCGCCGGAGCCATCCGGGCTCACGTAGGTGTGACGGCGATACCATCGCTTCTCACATGACACATGACAACACCCGGCGGGGAGCACCCCGCGGCCGGCGTACACGATCCGATGACTCGCACGATCGTGACCACGTCAACACATCGAATCTCACGTCCATCAATGCGCTGCCCCCCGTCGAAGCCCCGACCGGATTCTTCGAACTCGGCGTTCCGG
>ENA-ORXT01006262-ORXT01006262.1-marine-metagenome-genome-assembly--contig:-NODE-6262-length-11152-cov-41.577427_pt1 | contig 11152 bp, 13 predicted proteins | sample MGYA00237868_ERZ511482 | MGnify/ENA metagenome assembly ERZ511482
AAGTAGAGATCAAGCTTTCGGTGGGAAGTGGATTATTCACTTTGAGAATGATTAGATAGGTGGTAAGAGAGGCGGTAGGACAGGTGGTAAGACAGATGTATTATAGAGTAGTTATATGAATTTTTTCAGAAGGAAAACATAATGATAGATTTTATTAAAAAACTCTTTTCTAAACAAGAAGAAATAGATCCTCAGATGAAGTACTTAATAGTAGGCTTAGGCAATATGCACCCTGATTATGATGATACAAGGCACAATATTGGTTTTGAAGTTGTAGACGCATTAGCTCACCAGAATGATGGCACATTTAAGAATGATACACTTGGAGATCTATGTATGATTAAGCACAAAGGCAGATTCATACACCTACTTAAGCCTTCTACATATATGAATCTCAGTGGTAAGGCAGTTAGGCATTGGATGCTCAAGCATAAGATACCTCTTGAGAATGTTCTTATAGTCGTGGATGATCTCAATATAGATTTTGGAAAATTACGTATGCGAGCTAAGGGTGCAGACGGAGGTCACAATGGACTCAAAAGCATAGCAGAGCAACTGAATACGACTAAGTATCCGAGGTTAAGAGTAGGTATCGGAGATAACTTCAGCAAAGGAAGACAAGTCGATTATGTATTAGGGAAGTGGAGCAAGAAAGAGAGAGAAGGATTGCAAGAGGTCATAGATCAGTCTTGTAAGGCGTGTCTAAGTTTTGCCAGTATAGGTCTGAGTCGTAGTATGAATGCTTTTAATAGTAAATAGATTCTGTTCGGCGTACGGCTGTGCCTACGTCGTAGTGATATCAAAATTTATTTTGAGTATATTGGAATTAAATAAAATCAGTATGCCAACGGGATATCGAATTGATCGCCAAGAAGGATTGTACTTCATGACATTTACTGTAATTGATTGGGTAGATGTGTTTTCGAGAAAAAATTATCGAGATATTGTTATTGACAGTTTTAGGTATTGTCAAGAATATAAGGGAATGCGTCTATGGGCCTATGTCATTATGACAAACCATATACATGTTATCATGAGTGCTGAGAATAATAATTTATCAGATTTAATTAGGGACTTTAAACGCCATACTGCGAGCCATATTCTTAAGGCAATAAATGTCAATACAGAAAGTCGAAAAGATTGGATGCTTAAGAGGTTTGAGTTTGCAGCGATGCGGCATAAGCGAAATAGTCAGTATCAATTTTGGCGGCAAGACAATCATGCAATAGAATTAGAAAGTCATAAATTCATTATGCAAAAGCTAGCTTATATACATGAAAATCCTGTGAGAGCTGGATTTGTAGATCATGCTGATGATTGGCTATATAGTAGTCAAAGAAATTATGTAGATAAAGGAGGTTTATTGGATATAAATCTACTTGATCTGTATTAGCTTCTTCTGATAAATCAGAATATCGCCAAAGCGTAGGCGAAGCCTAACGCTTAACAAAACGTTTTCTTTGTTCGGCGTACGGCTGTGCCTACGTCGCAGCGATATCAAAATTTATTTTGAGTATCTTGGAATTAAATAAGAATCAGTATACCAACGGGAGACAGACTTTTTGGGAGCTTAATTGAATAATATATATGAAAGTCAAGAATATTTTAGTCGTCTTTTTAATAATCGTTTCTATAGGTTGTACGGTAGATCAGAAAGGAAATGAGAAAACAAATCCTAATGAACTTGGTATACAAGATTTCGTGCATAAAAGACATATGGATTTGATAGAAATGGAGTATTTGCTTCAATTAGAAAATGAACATCTATCATATTTTTTAAATCAAAAAGATTACACGGATCCACGTTTGTATAAGAATTGGTGGAATTATTATCAGACTGATAAAACTATTCAATTCGTTAATGAATATAAGGTCACTAATCAAAAGACTGAGAGTTTAATGAAAGAAGGCTTAATGAAATTGGATTCAATTAAGCTCACAAATACAGTCAATAGAACTGTCATCAATGCAATAGAATTGAGACTCAAATCTCTGGAAGAATTACATGATTCTCTGAATTTGAAATTAGAAAAAGAATATGATTATTAATCTAATTTCGGTTATTAACTACGTGGAAATCAATAAGGTAAGGGAAGTATATGTCTGGCCGATATTTTAATTAATCTCGGCCAACTTTTTTCTATGTACTAATTGCCCAAGCTTCAACAGACGAAAGACTTTAAGCTGCATTTACTCGATACCTTCAAGACTGTCTTTATAGACGTTAACTAATTTGTTGACTTTACTTAACTCAAGAATCTCCTGCCAATTATTACTGATTAAACTATGAAATTCATTAATCTTAAGGTTCCCAAACTTAATGTGGATGATTTTAGGTGGCGGAAGTGATACAAGAATTCGATTGGAGAAATCACTGTCTTTTGTAATAATAGTAAGATTATTTTGCTTTGCATATTCCCATATTTGCTTGTCTTTAGCTTTAGGGTCTATATCCATTTGATGAATATATTCTTCCGTTTTCCAAACATTGAAATAGTAGGGTAAATTGACGTCAATGATATACTTTCTCATTAAGCAGCGACATCTTTAATGCTATATTTTTTGTCCATCATTAATAGGGCAAACTCTTTACAAGCCGCTAAGTCATCCTTTACCAGAGATGGGTACTGCTTTAATATTTCTTTTTCTTCGGTGCCTGCCAAGATGAATTCCAAAATTGTCTGAACTGTTATTCTGAGTCCACGTATTGTCGGTTTTCCATTACAGATGCTATCATCTATAGTAATTCTTTCAATTAGATCGCTCATATTTTTTATTTTAGGTAGCCTTAACTTTTATAAAGATAAAGCATTTCAGATTATAGAACCGCTGTGAGATCAAAACTATATTTGATAATAGTATTTCAAGATACTTAGCATTTTATTTCCATTATAGCTTCTTCTAATAAATTAGAATATCGCCAAATCGTAGGCGAAGCCTAACGCTTAACAAAACGTTTTCCTTGTTCGGCGTACGGCTGTGCCTACGTCGCAGTGATGTCAAAATTTATTTTGAGTATAAAGCCGCTCGTCAAGGCTTGTAGCCACGATGCGATACGCTTGATTGTAGATCATGCTGATGATCAAAATTTTTTCTTGTTCGGCGTACGGCTGTGCCTACATCGTAGTGATATCAAAATTTATTTTATGTGTATAGAATTCGCATTCAGAATAACACCTTAATAACTAACCTCCAGCCCATCATTATCCACCCACTGACTCCACTTTTTATTATAGCCATGGATTTGTTTGACAACTTGGTCTTGGTTGTTATATAATGGATAATCACGATTTGCCCATTCGAATATGCTGCCGTATAGATTCAGTACATTTTTATAGCCTTTCTTTTTAAGTTTCTGTCCTATCTTTTCGCTTCTATAACCTATAGAGCAATAGATAATTATGAGTTCATCTTTATTGATGTTGTCAAGAATATCGTATTGTGGTTTTTTATAACCAAGATATAAAGCGCCTGGGATATGGCTTACATCATATTCTTTTCGCTCTCTTGCATCTAATAGAATATGTGGTCTTTTGAGAGTGCTTAGAATATCTACAGTCGTTGTGGGTACTTTAAAGCTGAGATAAGAGTCTACAGTTTTTTTGAAATCTGCATTAACGATGCCTACTTGGCTTGTCGCTTGACTTTGAGTACAAGCATTCTGGTATAAGCCGAGAGAACATAATATGTATAGTAGTATCTTCTTCATGTCATTTAAATTTTAGTTCTTGTTGGCGTTATCGCTTACAAGCTTTCTGGCCCTTGTCCTACTTTATCTTCTATGATTTTACCATTGACACAATAAGTTCTTAATGATTGTTTTAGAGAGACGACTTCGGATTTATATTCTTCTGGATAGAGCATATGTATATTAGGTCCTGCATCTAATGTAAAATAAACAGGCACACTTCTTTCAGATCTAAATTTTTGTATTTCCCTTATGATATGTAATGTATTAGGCTCCAGTAAAATATACGGAGGGTCAGAAGCCATCATCAATGCGTGCAGAGTCAATGCCTCTTTCTCTACGATTAATCCAAAAGTATCGAGATCGCCTTCTTGCATTGCTTTTATAATAACTGATAGGTGATCATTAGCTTGAGCAAACCTTGCTGCCGAGTATGGATTCTTATCCATAAGGGCATGTCCTGCTCGTGAGCTTACAGATTTTTCTTTCGCTGATACGATTAATATATCGTCATGAAAAGTCTTGAATATCGGATCTATGCCGTCGGTATATTCTATAGCATAATCGTTACTTGAGTTCTTAACGTGATCAGTATGTCCCCAGACTGATAACTCAGGATACACAGATCTTGCTGCACTACCACTTCCTAATCTTGCGATATTAGAAGCCTTATTGATATCTAATTTTTCATCGCCTTGTATCTCTTTCTGTATTGATAAGAGACACATAGATAATGCCGCCATGCTTGATGCTGACGAAGCAATCCCAGAACTATGTGGAAACGAATTACTGCTTTCGATATTCAATTTAAGATGAGCTATGAGTGGGTATACATCTCTGATGCTATCGAGAAATTTCTTTATCTTATTCTCGAAAGCTGGCTTACTTGCACCTTCGAACTTGAAAGTAAGTGCTACTTCATCTGATTTTTCTTCATTGTATTCGTAATCCACAGAAGTCGTTGTATGAGCATGACTTAATGTGAAACTGATAGAAGGATTCTTCGGATACTGTCTACCATACTTACCCCAGTACTTCACCAGAGCAATATTAGATGGACAACGCCATGACACCTTACCAGACTTGTTATTCTCTTCTCCCAATTGCTTATGTAATTATACTACTTCTTATTCTCGAGTTCTTCTTGCTTCATCTTATAAGAGATGTCAAAATCCTGAAGGACAGCATCCAAAATTTCATACTTGCCCTCTTGGTAACCTTCCTTTAAGTCATAATCATAAAGCTTACTTGCATTATGCCAGTAGAAGGCTTGGAACCTACCTCGTAGTTCTGCTATCAGAGAATGCATATCTCTGTTAAGCTCCTTCTCTATCATCTTAATCATTATCTTGCCTTGGAGCTTGGTCATTTTCTTTAGAGGATCTTCAAACTGTTCTTTGAGGTCCTCTTGGAGTTTTTTGATATGTTTTTTTCGCTTTCTTTTTTTCATTGTAAGCGTAGCATGCTCGGTCTCTCGGAATATCTTGATGGCTTCCTTAGCATAAGGATATACGAAAGCGGCATACCTTCTGAATTTTAAGTACTTCTGATAATCCGCATCTGACTTAAATTTTCTGAGAGAGGTAATACTGATATCTCTTAACTTATCCATATATATGGTATCCCCATCATCAGTCACCATAGCGCTGACAAGGTGGCCATCTAAGGTAGTATTCCACACACTAGGTTCGCCTTCATAGAAGATCGTATCTAGAAAAATATCATCGACATCGTTACAGTCTTCTACTACCGCTTCGGGATATATTGGGAGGAGTTGATCTTTCTCTTTGGTTATAGTGTCTTGACCACTTAAAGTGCCACTCATTAGAACCAACATTAATAATAAATACTTCATAGTCTTTAATTTTCGGTTTTCTTCTGCTTACGCAAAATCAAAACGGAATAATTTTGTTATTGTTACAGCTGCAAATGTTATCATTTTAACAAAAAAGACCCTTAGACGATAAACTGACTGCTTTGAAAACATTTTACAAAGGTATTTCTAATTTCTTATCCATACTGTTTCATCCGCTGATTATAGTTCTATATGTGCTGTTTTTGTTCATAATCATCAATCCATACCTCTTTCCTTATCGACAAGGAAGGGAGTTTGGGGCTATTTTGTTAGTGGTATTATTCACAGCGGTTATTATACCAGGTATTGCTATTCTTCTGATGTATGGGATAGGTTTAATTAATTCTCTGGCATTAAGAGAAAGAAGTGAGAGAATAGGTCCACTTATGATAACAACAGTAGCATATCTCTGGTTATTTCTCAATATTAGAACACATAATGCTATTCCAGGACTATTCAGCGCATTTATATTAGGTGCATTAATCTCATTAATCATAGCATTTTTTATCAATAACTTCCAGAAGATAAGTCTACATGCAGTAGGTATGGGAGGATTTCTTATTGCTATAATTAACATCCTCATTACTAATGGCAGAGCGTATACTTCTATCCAAATATCAGATAGCTATACATTGACAATTCATGCTATAGTATTTATTATGAGCATAATAATAGTGTCAGGTGCAGTATTATCTTCACGATTATATCTTAAGGCTCATACCTTACAAGATGTAATGGGTGGTGTTATGGTGGGAGTGGTAGGACAATTTTTGGCATTAATGTTTTTTTAATTCAATAATCAATAGAAATAAAATGGAAGATCTCCAATCAATTATAAATGAAGCTTACGACAATAGATCGTTATTATCTGATACCAAGACGCAAGAGGCAGTAAGGTCAGTCATCGAGCTATTAGATAAAGGTAAAGTCAGAGTGGCAGAGCCTGACGGTGATGAGTGGAAGGTTAACCTATGGGTAAAAAAAGCGGTTTCACTTTACTTCCCGATACAGAAGATGGAAACCATAGAAGTAGGTCCATATGAGTATCACGATAAGATACCTCTTAAGAAAAACTATGCTGACTTAGGTGTACGTGTGGTACCACCTGCAGTTGCGAGACATGGCTCCTATCAAGAGCCAGGAGTTATTATGATGCCTTGCTATATCAATCTTGCAAGTTATGTAGCCACAGGTACGATGGTAGATACATGGGCGACTGTAGGATCAGGAGCACAGATCGGTAAGGATGTCCACTTATCTGGTGGGGTAGGTATCGGTGGAGTATTAGAGCCACCTCAAGCTAGTCCGACGATAATAGAAGACGGGTGCTTTATAGGATCGCGAAGTATTGTCGTAGAAGGTGTGAGAATAAGAAAAGAAGCGGTGCTCGGAGCTAACGTTGTATTAACGAAGTCTACACATATTATTGACGTGACGGGGACGGAGCCTATTATACATAGAGGCGAGGTGCCTTCACGATCAGTAGTGATTCCCGGTACTTATAATAAAGAGTTTTCTGCGGGAACATATGGAGTTTCTTGTGCATTAATAATAGGTCAGCGTAAGGAAAGCACTGATCTTAAGACCTCCTTAAATGAGGCTTTAAGAGATTACAATGTTGCCGTATAAGAATTTTCTGATGTCTGCATCAAAGTTCGATAGACTCTTTATTTTTGAGTATTTGGAATCTTGAATGCAGAATCTCCATCACAACGATTAAGTAAGAATACACGATTTCATAAAATTCCATTAACTATCAACGAAATATTTCGTATTTTGTTAAACTTATGGTAAACAAGCCTCAATAAATGGCTATTGACCTAATGTTTTGGCAAGTTTGTATTACAAAATCAAATAAATGAAGTTCAACTATATTTTTGTAAGTATTGCATTAATTATTCTGTCATTATCTCAGATCGCTGCTCAAGAGGACATTGTCAATTGGAGCTTTGAGATAGAGAATATCAACGATAAGAAAATTCTAAAAGCTACGGCAAATATTAAGAATGGATGGTTTATATACTCTCAACATATTGAAGATGGTCCTATACCCACTTCATTTAAATTAAAACAAGCTTCTGGTGATGCCTCCACAGCTGTCACGCTTAACGAAGAGACAACACCGATTAAGATATACAGTGAGCTGTTCGAAGCAGAGGTTTTAAAGTTTAAAGATGAAGCCATATTTACAATTAGTGTAGATGACTATAAATCTGGAGATATCATAACCGGATCAGTTATGTATATGTCTTGCGACAAAAGCAAGTGTTTGCCACCAAGATCAGTGGACTTTGAAGTAAAAATTTGATCTTTACGTTGTTATAACAATTACAAGTAATCTAATCCTATCTTATACCATTTAAATTTTAAGGTGTCGGATAAGATTATAGAAGAGAATTTGTTAAGATTAAGGCATGAACGAATGATTTCGTTGTAGACGAATCGAGTATGACAATACTCGAAAAGAGTAAACCACGAAGTGGGTGGGCTGAGTCATAGCGCTTGCTACCGCTGTGGGCGGCACACGTAATGATGAGTATTTTTAACGCAGATATTGACTAATTCTATTATAATATAACCGACATTCTAATGTTTAAATGGTATAAGGTGTATATGAATAAGCCCATTCCTATAAGTAAAAATGCAATGCCTAAAGTGTAAGTCCATTGAAATAGGAGTGTAATCACATTATTAGTAAGTAGATTTTCAAAGTTCTTTTCCAGTATATAAGGAATAATAACAGTGACTATAAAAAGGCAGCAGAATAATGGCCTTAATATGATGCAATAACGAAGGCCCTTTCATTACAAGATTTTATCTATAATACAAATAACATAGGAATATAGGAGTTAAGTTAATTGTAAAAAGATATTTCATCTATACTTTTCCATTTTTTGCATCATATTTGTACTACTTTGATTAATATAGTTTAATAACATCCCGTGAAAGTCTGCGACCATATAGAAAATGCCAAAGGAAATACCCTAATCTCTTATGAAGTGCTACCGCCTCTTAAGGGTGGTAGAATGCAAGATATCTTCGATAGTCTTGATCCACTTATGGAATTCAAGCCCCCATTTATTGATGTCACTTATCATAGACAAGAAGTGGTATTTAACATGAGAGAGAGCGGGTATTATGAGAAGGTATCTATTAGAAAAAGACCAGGAACTGTAGGTATCTGCGCCTCTATTATGCATAAGTATGGTGTTGACGCTATTCCGCATTTGATATGTGGAGGATTTACTATAGAAGAAACTGAAGATGCATTAATTGATTTGGCTTTTCTGGGTATAGATAATGTATTAGCCCTGCGAGGAGATGCAATGAAGACTGAAGGGAGATTTAATCCGCAAAAAGGAGGTCATAGATACGCTTCAGAATTAGTCAATCAAATGACTCATATGAATGAAGGTAAGTATCTGGATGCCAACTTAGCTAATGCGGCACCAACAGAGTTCTGTATAGGCGTAGCAGGATATCCAGAAAAGCACTTTGAAGCACCAAATTTTGATACAGATCTGTTGTATCTTAAAAAGAAGGTTGACGCTGGGGCACATTACATCGTCACGCAGATGTTTTTTGATAATTCTAGGTATTTCGCCTTCGTAGATAAATGTAGAGCTGTAGGAATCAATGTTCCCATTATTCCTGGTCTGAAACCTGTCACTAAAAAGTCACAGTTGAGCAGTATTCCTAGGATGTTCTTTTTAGACTACCCAGAAGATTTCGTTAAGGAAATGAATAATGCTGCAGATAGAGATGCTGTCAAGCAGATAGGCATCGAGTGGTGTATCAATCAATCTAAAGAGCTGAAAGCTGCAGGTGTTCCTGTACTACATTATTACACAATGGGTGATACAAATACGATGCTCAAGATATTGAAGGAGGTGGCATAATCGAGTGAAGAGATTTATAGTGATGAGTTATGAGTTGCCAACTGCGGAATTATCAATCTTTACTTAAACTGTCTATAACGAAAGAGAACTTCTGAACTAAAATTATTTATTAATAATTTTTTAGATTCAACTTTCGTTTTATCTTACATCAGATAGACAACTAAAATCAATCGTATGAATGAGCCTAAATTGAATAAACGAGCTTACTGGCCAGTTGCCATCATTGTAATCTCCTTAATTTTTCTAATAGGGTCATCAAGCATAGATAATCTTCCACTTCAAACTAAAATTGGATTTATTGGTAAAATCGGATTAATAGTAGGTGTTATAAGCTTATGGTTATTTACAATACTGCCTATAGGTAAAAAAAAGAGCTAAGGATCGAAGGCTATCCTGTTATGAGTTAAGTCAACTAGTTGTTAGTCAAATATATTACTGAGACTCATACAATATCTCGCCACCCACAATCGTATAAACTATTTTCGTATCAGGGATATCCAGATCGTCACAAGTGATAATATTCTTATCGAGAATAGTAATATCAGCATACTTCCCAATTTCGATAGAGCCTTTTATGTCATCTTCAAAAGCACCATAAGCTGCATCAATAGTATAAGATCTAAGAGCTTGCTCACGACTCATTCTATTTTCTACAAAGAACTCCATGCCATTATCTAATCTCTTTCGGGTAACAGACGCATAAAAATTCTGAATAGGATCAATATCTTCTACAGGTACATCTGTACCGTTGACTATAGTAACACCTTGATTAAGTAATGCCTTCCATGCATAAGCACCTATTTTAGATCTCAATAATCCTAATCTTCTCTGTACGAATGGTGCATCAGAAGTACAGTGGACACCTTGCATAGAGGCTATTGCTCCTGTAGATTTGAATCTCTGGATATCCAGAGGACTAAGATGCTGGGCATGTTCTACTCGCCATCTTAGGTTTTTATCTGATTGCTTACTGTAAGACTCTATGATATCTAAAGTTTCTTTATTAGCTCTATCTCCGATTGCGTGGACACACAATTGCATATTATTGTCATAGGCAACTTTGGCTAAATCCTCCACAGTAGATATCTCTGTTGTATTCTGACCGTAGAAGTCAGGCTTATCAGCGTAAGGCTCTATCAGCCATGCTCCATGTGCACCGAGGGCACCATCTATTTCTGATTTTATAGCACGGCAGGTATAGTGACCGTTACCGATATTTACTTTTCGATATTCAGAGACGGGTTTTGGAATTTTATTTAGACTATCACGCATCATTGCCCACAGTCTAATGTCTAATTTTCCATCTTGAGCAAGTGCTTCGTATCTATCTAATTCTAAGAAGAGACTCCCTGCATCTTGAAAACTTGTGATACCATTTTCCAGACATTCTTTTTGTGCAAGCTCTATGGCTTCGTACCATATTTTCTTTTGACTTTCTGCATCGAGATTATCGAGATATGAATTGAACGCTTCCTTGATAGGTGTCATCGCCCTTTCTTCAAATACACCTACGATATCACCATTATCATTTCTTACAATCTCACCACCTTTGGGATTTGCACTTTCTATGGAGATGCCAGCTTTTTTCATAGCACTTTCGTTAGCGATAAGAGAGTGACCTGATGCGTGTATAAGTATAGCTGGGTTATCAGGTGACAATTCACTAAGAGAATAATGCATTGGATAGGCGCCGTGATTTTCATTAGGAAG
>ENA-ORXT01006264-ORXT01006264.1-marine-metagenome-genome-assembly--contig:-NODE-6264-length-11149-cov-10.130419_pt1 | contig 11149 bp, 7 predicted proteins | sample MGYA00237868_ERZ511482 | MGnify/ENA metagenome assembly ERZ511482
GTGCGTCAAATTTAGCCAAACATATAAAAAAAATAACGGCTTCATTTGGGGTAGATTATTTTCTTCCTCTTCCCTAAACAAACATGAAGCAAAGTTAATTAATGTTTGGTAAAAAGCAGCAAAAATGCATAAAAAGGAAAGCTATCAGGCGAAGCACTTATGTTTTCTGTCAAGAATTAATGGTCAGACTGGTTTTGAGGTTTTAAATTTAAGTAGATTGAGCCTTTTGCACATAAAACAAACCCAGTAAAATAATACCACCACTGATAGCATGATATACTTCCAATCGTTCACCAAAAAACACTGCAAAAACGGCAGTCGCGAGCGGTACGACGTTGATAAAAAGTCCGGCATTCGCCGCGCCGAGTTGTTGTACACCATTATTCCAAAAAAGGTAAGCCACACATGTTCCCAATAAACCTATCCCAACAACAGATAACCAAAAATCAAAGGCAATAACAGGCGGTGTATTCATCCCCAATATAGGCAACAGCAGGATAAAACCAAGCAAACACATTGCATTGGTCAGGAAAGTAAAAACAAGATTGCTGTGTGCAGCAGCATATTTTTTTATCCAAACATTTTGCAAAGCAAATAGGAGATTGGCGCACATAATGAGCAAGTCACCCATCGACCATTTTAATTGCAATAATTGGTCGGGTCTGCCTTTTGACAACAAAAACAATACGCCTATAAAGGCAATGACGACGCCTATTTTTTGTCGCTTATGTATTGCCGTTTTTAGTATCCAATGGCTTGCCAACAGCGTAGTCGCAGGCGCAAGCCCGATGATTAGTGCTGCATTGAGCGCAGAAGTATAACGTAATCCTAAAAAAAAGAGGACATTGAACCCAAAGATGCTTACAAAACCCACCAACACAATTCCTTTCCAACCTTTTTTGATTTCTTGAAATGATAAGCTCTTTAGATGACGTACTTGTAACAAAAAAAGAAAACCAACGCCAAATAAATATCGCCAAAATCCCGCCTCAATAAAGTTGACATAACGCAACATGACTTTTGCCTCATGGAAATTCAAGCCCCAAAATATAGCCGCACTCAAAAGCAGGAAAACCGCAGGATTTACTTTTTGTTTTGTCTTCATTTATTCTCGTTCCTATCTGATAAGTAGTGGGACAAAAATAGGCTTAGTGAAAGAAATTAATTTAAAATAAAATGAAAATCAACGTAAATTATTGATAATGAGTGATTTACCTAATTACCCAGTTCCCTAATTACCCAATGTCCAAAGTCCAGTTATTCAATTTTCTTTCAAACGTAAGATTATTTTCTTTCTTTTCCCTTACATTGATACGATTAACTGAGGTTTTGAACGGCATCGGTAGAGCTGTGCGCGAATATGCCGAGCAACAGATTAGGGAAGACGAAAAAAATAATCTACCTGTCTGACGCGACCTATTTTTAGAATGGGTACAATGTAACATTTTTAAAATATTTACGTTTAATAAAATGTAAGTAATTCACTCATAATCAAATATTAGTATACCTAAATGTCTTCTAATAAAAACACCAATAAGGTAGAAGAAATTCGTAGAAATAACACCTTAGACGATACCGATAAACAATCCAAAATTGAGCTCAGGTATCAGGCACTTTTTCATAATACGATTGACGGTATTTTTATTTATAATTATGAAAAAGAAGCGGCTGTAGATTGTAATAAGGCTGCTCTGAAAATACTTGGATATGAGCTTAGGGAAGAACTTTTAGGTCAGACTCGTTTTGATTTTGTCCCAAAAACTTCAGAGTACTTTCCCGGACTGGATTTGCACGAAATCACGAAGGGAGACGGCGCGCGAGTGATGAATGGTGAATCTTTTGGTACAAAGGGGGTATTCATCGGAAAAAATGGTAAAAAAGTTTTGGTGAAAGCCAATGTGGTGCCTACGTTTTATAAACACGGAGAGGCGTTCATTATCTTTCAGGATGTCACGAGTAAGGTGCTGGCTAAAATCGCCAAAAAAGAAAGTGATAAAAGGTACCGCGACATTTTTGCCAACTCTCACGAAGCCATTGTTTATATTGACATCAAAACCCAAACACCAATTATTTGCAACGATAATGCCTTGACAGTGTTTGGTTTATCTTCATTAGAAGAATTGAAAAAAATGAAGCCGCAAGACTTTCTCACACAAGTACAAAAAGAAGGAGTAAATGCTATAAGATACTTCAAAAAATCAGTCATGCGAGCTATTCGTGATGGTCGAGTAGAGATTTCATTTTGGTTAAAAAAGAAAAATAATGAAAAAATCCGCGTCAATTGCGTAATGATTGCCGACAAAAGCGACCCAAAACACCCAAAAGTCATTACATTCATTCGTGATATTACCAAATTACATCACGTACAGCAAGAGCTCACCAAAAAAAACGAAGAACTCCAACGCTACATTACGTCCAATCTACAATTGGAGAATTTCGCCTACTTTGCCTCTCACGATTTGCAGACGCCCTTGCGCTCAATTGTTAGTTTTACACAGTTGCTTCAAAGAAGTTTGCAAGGCCGAACCACCAACGAAGAGCAGGAATACATGGAGTTTATCACCTCTTACGGCAAAAATATGAGCCATCTTATCAATGATATTCTCTCTTATTCTAAGGTCGATTCTACTGACGCAAATGCAGTACAAGTCAATCTCTCATCCTTGCTCGAAAATCTGATTGGTAGTATAAAATCCACTATCAAAGAAAAAAACGCGAACATTGAACTAAAAAATATTCCTGAAAATATCGTAGCAGATTTCAGGAAAATTCAACAAGTTTTTCAAAACCTACTTACTAATGCACTAAAATTCAACCAACAAGACATCAGTCCTAAAATTATTATTTCATGTATCGAAAAATCAGACCACTGGCAATTCTCCATTAAAGATAATGGCATCGGTATCGCCCCCGAATTTCAAAAAAAGATATTCGGGATGTTCAAACGCTTACACAATCCACATCAATACGAGGGGACAGGTATCGGCTTGGCATTGGTAAAAAAAATCATCGAACAACATCAAGGCAATATTTGGGTAAAATCTGAAATCAATCAAGGCGCAGATTTCTTCTTTACAATTCCTAAAATAAACTCCAATAATTGATGCGAGCTGGTCGAGATGGGTTCGTAAATGGCAAGCTCGCCCAATTCTTGTTCAAATGTCCCAATATCCAAGTCTTTCAGCAAGCCTATGAGTGCGGTATGTTGCACGCCTAACCAAGTCGCGCCCATTTCGCAAGCGGCGTGTTCGCTGTATTTTGTGTAAATCCTACCGCCCAATCGCGCCCGTGCTTCAACGATATGAACACGGATATTTTTTTCTCTTAAAAAATAAGCTAAGGTTAAGCCCGTCAAACCAGCACCGATAATTAGGACATCAGAATGTATCGTTTTCATAACGTGAAGATAGTACGCGGATTTTTTTCTTGCAAATTAATGTGAATAGAACGCAGACTTTTGCAAATAGCATAAAGTCCCAATTCCCATTTTGTGAAAAATTTAAATTACTTAAAGGGTGACTTTTTGTACACTTAGTGGATATAGGTATAATTGGACTTTCCTAATCTTCGAATAGTAAGTTCCAATATTTTGTAACCATATAAACTAATATTTTTATGAAACTTTTTCTAACAATTTTAGCATGTAATTTTTACTTAGCCTTTTCATTTGCTCAACAACAAGTGCATACTGAATTTACTAATGGTGGCGACATTATTTTTGAAGAAAATAATGACAGTCTTCCGGAAATACAGTTCGACAACGCCGACAGAAATATTGCAAGCATAGGTTTGGAAACCACTACCAACACACTTGCCCCAGATGACGATGACCTAATTATCAAAAATACTGCTAATTTTGGTAAAATAAACCTTTTGGTAAACTCCGGTGGAATGACTATTAATCCCAACATGATTGGCAATGGAGCCTATATCGGCATCAATACCGGCAGTCCTACGACACCACTTACTGCCAATATTATTAATGGCGGTGCAGCCGCTGATTTCCTATCGACAAATGGGGATAAGGCTTATTTGCAATTTTCTGTGAATGATGGGGTTTCTGTAAAAACGCAAGGCTATCTTGGCGTAACAGGCATCAATCAGCCACAAAATCTTAGTCTGGGTACAATAACAGGCAATACTATCGGGCATCTTCATTTTACTACACAGAATATAAACCGAATGACAGTCCAAAATACTGGTGAAGTTTTTATTGGTGATTATAGTAATTTTTCTGCATCCACAACTAGCAATCCTGCTGCACTTAATATCTGTGGCAATGCTCAGGCTTCCGGTAGTTTTATTGCTAATTCCTTTGTGTGTAATTCGGACATGCGCTTTAAAGCTAATATCACTACTCTGACAAATGCACTCGCAGGGGTGCTACAACTGAATGGTGTTTATTATGACTGGAATACTAATGCATTTCCTCAACATGGATTTTCTGAAAACAAACAGATTGGACTCCTCGCTCAAGAAGTAGAGGCTATTTTTCCAGAACTCGTACAAGCGAGCGAGCAAGGCTATAAAACCGTCGATTATGTTAGTCTGACTGCCATTCTCGTAGAAGCCATTAAAGAACAGAATAAGAAAATCATATCATTGGAAAAAAAGGCACAATCCGATGATTTAGAGCAGAGAGTTAAAGAGTTGGAACAGCTTCTAAAACAATAAAAATTGTGGTAGTCCTGTAAATGTAATGCTCAAATTTGCCTTTCAACCTTACCTTTATAGGGCTACCCAAATAACTGGACTTTGGACATCGGGTAATTAGGTGATTGGGTAATTAGGCTAAAACTCTGATTATCAAATGATTAACGCAATGTTGCCTTTATTTTATATTAATTTTACTTACATTTTTATTTAACTGAAATATAATACGTTAGCCCAGTTACCGGTTATCCGTCTAAGTTTGCCGGATTTCAGAAAACTCGTCAGACGAATCCCTTTATGAATATCGAATATTTATAAGATAAATCGGCATGTTTAAGTTTCCCTCAAAAGTAGTTGATACTTTTGTGAGAAATCTAAACATGCCAAATAATTTCAATGTATCAATTAGAACATATTAAATAATTTTAACATTATTTCATTACCATTTACTCATCTATTCATTTACTCATCTTTTGCCAAAAACGCGCAAGAGTTCACGAGTTAGGTACTAAGTTCCTATCGTGCCACCAAGTACTACGCTACGGTGCCAATTTAGGAGTTTCTTCACTCACTTTAGGACCTTCATAAAATTCCTCATTCAATTTCTTCAAGCGATTTTCGACTTGTTTGAGCGATAGATTTCCGGCGAGTTTGCCATTTCGGGCGATAGAAAATTTACCACTTTCTTCCGAAACGATGAGGGCGAGTACTTCGGTAGTTTCCGTCACACCAACGGCTGCACGGTGGCGCAAACCCAGCCAATCCGGAAGGTTGGGATTGTCAGAGACGGGCAGAACGCAGCTCGCCGAGTGTATTTTATTACCATTGATAATGACCGCACCATCGTGTAGCGGACTTTCTTTATTGAAAATACTTTCGAGCAATCGAGAGGAAATATCAGCATCCAAAACGACGCCCGAATTGGCAAAACTCTCCACATTGTTATCACGCGAAAAGAGGATAAGCGCGCCCGTTTTTTCCTGTGCAAATCGCTGTATGGCACGAAGGATACTTTGAATATTGGCGTCATTATCTTTCACTTCCCACTCTCTGCCTATCAATCTGCGGATAAAATTTTCGCGCCCCGCAAGCGTACCACGCCCGACGACTATCAAAAATCGCCGTGCTTCGGGCTGAAATACTATCAATAAGGCAATCAATCCCAAACTCACAAAACCACCCAAAATAGTCGATAACATGCCCATTTGCAAGTAACTAACGACATTGGACGCAATGAACAAAAACGCCAAACCAATCACAATATTAAACGCCAAACTCCCTTTGAGCAGTTTGTATATTTGATAAATCAGAAAGCCAACTATCAAAACATCCAAAACATCCCAAAAGGTAATATCGAGAAAGCCAATCTTGAAGAGGAGGTTTGTAGAGTTTATGAAGTTTATAGGGTTTACTAAGTTCGCAGAGTCCGTAAACCCTATGAACTCAGTGAACTTAATAAACTCTATAAACCTAGTAAACTCTATAAACTTCATAAACTATATAAACTAATAACTAACATTCATTCCAAAATTATAAAACATAAAGCTCAGAATATCAGCACGTTCTGCGATGGTTTGTTCGGTAGATTTTCCTGCGCCGTGTCCGGCGTTGACATCTATCCGAATCAGGACGGGATTTTCGCCCTGATGTCCGTCTTGCAAAGCAGCCGCAAATTTGAAGGAGTGCGCCGGAACGACTCTATCATCGTGGTCTGCCGTGATGACCAAGGTGGCAGGATACGCCGTACCAGCCTTTATATTGTGAACGGGAGAATAACCCAATAAGTTGCGGAATTGCTCCTCACTTTCTTCACTTGTGCCGTAATCACCAGCCCAAAATTTGCCAATCGTAAACTTGTGATAACGCAACATATCCATCACACCCACGCCCGGAATAGCGACTTTGAAAAGGTCGGGACGCTGCTGCATACACGCACCTACGAGCAAGCCACCATTCGAGCGACCTTCTATCGCCAGCTTCTCTTTTGAAGTATAATTATTGGCAATTAGGTATTCGCCTGCACTAATAAAATCGTCAAAAACATTTTGCTTCTTGAGTTTTGTGCCGGCTTCATGCCATTTTTTGCCGTACTCTCCCCCACCCCGAATATTCGCAACGGCATAGATACCGCCATTTTCATATAAAATAATATTCCCAATCGAAAAACTAGGCAAAATACTAATATCAAAACCACCATAACCATATAATATAGTCGGATTATTTCCGTCCAACTTGATGCCTTTTTTGTGGGTGATGAACATCGGGATTTTTGTGCCGTCTTTACTATCGTAAAACACCTGTTTGGTCACATAGTCATCCGGATTAAAATCAATTTTAGAGGCTTTGAATAGTTCTGTTTTTCCTGTCGCAACATCGTATTTATACTTTGCACTCGGCTGTGTGAATGACGTAAAAGAGTAAAATGCAGTACTTTCTTCGCGCTTGCCGGAAAAGCCGCTGACCGTACCAATACCCGGCAATTTCAAGTCGCCTTCGTACACCCCTTTTTCTGAAAAAATCTTGACCAAGCTACTTGCATCCTGAATGTATCGCGCCAACATTTTACCACCAATCAAACTAATACTTTCCAATTTTTTCTCATCTTCAGGAATGAGTTCTTTCCAGTTTTTTTCGCTTGGATTATTGGAATCAATCAATAATACGCGCATGTTTGGAGCTTCGTGATTGGTCATAACGACGAGTTGGTCGCCAAAATTATCCATCACCCAAAAATCATGGTCAAAGGTTTCAACTATAGGTCTAAATTTCGCATCCCCTTTTTTTGTATCTTTAAAAAACAAGGCATTACCACTTGTGGATTCAGAAGCATACAAAGTCTCAAAACGTTCATCTTCGGTTGTATTTATGTTAAAATTGCGTTCGGGGTTTTCCTCATCCTTGTGAATCAATTTATCATCTGCCTGTGTAGTGCCTACCTTGTGATAATAGACTTGGTGCAAGTCCGTTTTGTCGGAAAGTGCGCCACCCTCTTCCGGCTCGTTGTAACGGGCATAATAAAAACCATTGCCTTTCCAAGCCATACTCGAAAATTTAATCCATTGCAATTTATCATCAAGCGTTTTGCCTGTTTTGAGGTCTTTAACCATCGCAGTGCGCCAGTCCGAACCACCCTCTGAAACACCATAAGCAAGGTAGCGACCATCTTTGGAAAAGCTAAACCCTGCAAGCGAAGTAGTGCCATCTTCCGAGAAAGTATTTGGATCGAGCACAACATTTGGTTCGGCATCCAAATCGTCTTGTACGTAGAGTACGCTATGGTTTTGTAAGCCGTCGTTTTTGAAAAAATAATACTTACCACTCTCTTTAAATGGCGTCGAATATTTTTCGTAATTCCAAATTTCGGTCAGGCGTTTTTCGATGGCACTGCGGTAAGGAATTTTATCCAAATAACTAAATGTTACCTCATTTTGTCGGCGCACCCAGTCCTTGGTTTCGGCACTATTATCGTCTTCGAGCCAGCGATAAGGGTCAGCTACTGCTGTTCCAAAATAGTCTTCTACGACAGTTCCTTTTTGAGTGTCGGGATATTTAAGTTTTGCCACTGGTTCAGCTTTTACATTATCTATTCTAACGGGGTCTTTATGTGCCATTTTCGTACACGAAAAAACGAAAATCGCTAATAAGGCTAAAGGAAATACTTTTTTCATAATATTATATTTAAAGTGAGTAAATGAAAAAGAAAACGAACCACTAAGCGCACTAAGGACACTAACTTCGAACTAATGCAGAGGGCACTAAAAACCAATTAACTAATTGATAATAAGTGACTTATATAACCTTTGTTCACTTTCGCGTCAATTCGACTTTCGTGTCCTTTGTGCGCTTAGTGGTTCATTTTTTTACTAACCATTTATTCAATTTCCATCCCTAAATTATAAAACATAAAACTCAATACATCTGCCCATTCTGAAATGGCTTGTTCAGTATTGGCTGGGCGGTGTCCGGCATCTTTCATGACTCGAATAAGGATGGGATTTTCGCCCTCGTGTGCCGCCTGAATTGCCGAAATAAACTTATACGAATGTGCAGGTACTACGCGGTCATCATGGTCGCCTGTTGTGACGAGTGTAGCGGGATAGGCTGTCCCCGGTTTGGCATTATGCACCGGCGAATAACTGAGTAGATAGCGCAATTGTTCTTCACTGTCTGCACTCGTACCGTAGTCATTGGACCACGCACCGCCAATCGTAAATGTATGGTAGCGCAACATATCCATCACGCCCACTGCCGGTAGCGCGACTTTGAATAAATCAGGGCGTTGTGTGATAGATGCACCTACGAGCAAACCGCCATTGGAGCGTCCCTGAATCGCCAATTTATCTGACGAAGTATATTTTTTATTGATTAAAAATTCGGCTGCGCTAATGAAGTCATTAAATACATTTTGCTTTTTAAGTTTTGTGCCTGCCGTGTGCCATTCTTTGCCGTACTCTCCGCCGCCGCGAATATTGGCAACGGCATAGATACCGCCATTTTCCAAAAATAGAATATTGGGCGTAGAAAAACTCGGCAAAATACTAATATCAAAACCACCATAACCATACAATAAAGTCGGATTATTGCCATTGAGTTTCAGTCCTTTTTTGTGTGTGAGAAACATCGGAATTTTTTCGCCGTCGTAGCTTTCATAAGTAACCTGTGTGGTTACATATTTATTGGCATCAAAATCAACTTTTGGTGCTTTGAAAACTTTCGATTGTCCGCCTTCTATATCGTAGGTATAGATGGTATTCGGTTGTTTGAATGACGTAAAATTATAAAAAGCGGTCTTATCATCTCGCTTGCCGCTAAAGCCGCCAACCGTACCAATATCCGGCAATTTCAATTCGCCTTCTGCCCTTCCATTTTCCGAAAAAATCTTGACCATGCTCTTTGCATCCTTGATATAGGTTGCCAATATTTTGCCGCCAACCATATCTACACTTTGCAATTTTTCTTTAGCTTCAGGAATAAGGTCACGCCAATTGCTTTGCGCCGGACGCTTCGTATCTATCTGGATGACCCGCATATTTGGTGCTTCGTGGTTCGTCATCACAACGAGTTTATCGCCGAAATTATCAATCACCCAAAAATCACTTTCATAGGTTTCAATTATTGGGGTAAAATCTTGCTGCGTTTTCTCCAAATCTCTAAAATAGAGTGCGTTACCACTTGTTGTGACGGAAGATGATAAGGTCAAAAAACGCTCGTCTTCGGTCGTTGATGTGCCGTATAAATAGTCGGGATTGGCACGATCGATAAAGACCAGCTCATCGTCGGCTTGCGAAGTCCCGATTTTGTGATAATAGACTTGGTGAAATTCGTTTTTCTCAGAAAGTTCGTTGCCTTTTGTCGGTGCTTTGTAGCGGCTATAAAAGAAACCATCGCCTTTCCACGACATGCCCGAAAATTTAACCCACTTGAGTTCGTCATTGAGCGTGCTGCCTTTTTCGAGGTCTTTTATACGCACGGTACGCCAGTCCGAACCGCCCTTCGAAGTGCTATATGCGAGGTAGCGACCGTCTTTGGAAAAACTATATCCGCCGAGTCCCGCTGTACCGTCCGAAGAAAACTTATTGGGGTCAAGTACTACTGTTGGTTTCGCCTCCAAATTGTCTTGCACATACATGACTGCGTGGTTTTGCAAGCCATCATTTTTAAAAAAATAATATTTATCATTTTCTTTGAATGGCGTACCAAATCGCTCATAGTTCCAAACTTCGGTGAGTCGTTCTTCTACCTTTTCCCGAAAAGGTATATCATCTAAATAGCTGAATGTCAAATCATTTTGACTTCTGACCCAAGATTTGGTTGCATTGCTGTTGGCATCTTCGAGCCAACGATAAGGGTCAGTTACTTTTACCCCGAAATAATCATCGACCACATCGTCTTTTTGGGTTTCGGGATACTGATACGCCGCTTCGCGTTCGGTTTGTACGCCGTTTTTTTCTGCTTGGTTTTTATCCGTAATCTGATTACAGGAAAAAATAAAAATACCCACAAGGGCAAATTGAAATAGTTTTTTCATACTCTAAGTAGAATGACTAAATAATTAAACAAGTAAATAACTTGCTGATTATCAAAATTTTAATTACTTGAAATTTGTCAGTTTATTTTATCTAATTATTTATTTCGTTTTAAATTCCAAGTCACAAATTTCTTTTTTTTTTTTAAAAAGCAGTCCAAAATCATTTTTGGATTAAAATTTGGACTGTGTTAATTGATTTTTTGTTGTAGTAAATAGGATATTATAATGAACAATTTTAATATTTTTTTACGTAATTTTACAATTTATTTGACAGGTAAATAATAACTTCGTATCAGGAATTAAATAAATGTACATTCTTCATGTCGTTATTTTTTCTTGACAAACCAAATTTGACGCGTCCCGAATGCTTTCGAGATAAGGGAAGACGAAAAAAATAATCTACCCCAAATGAAGAAGTTATTTTTTTTATATGTTTGGCTAAATTTGACGCGCATAGCCGAGCTACGT
>ENA-ORXT01006265-ORXT01006265.1-marine-metagenome-genome-assembly--contig:-NODE-6265-length-11148-cov-7.915906_pt1 | contig 11148 bp, 8 predicted proteins | sample MGYA00237868_ERZ511482 | MGnify/ENA metagenome assembly ERZ511482
AACACGGTCGTGGTGATCGAGCACAACCTCGACGTCATCAAGACCGCCGACTGGATCGTCGATATCGGCCCCGAGGGCGGCGACGGCGGCGGCATGATCGTGGCGGAAGGAACGCCGGAGGACGTGGCGAAGGTGGCGGGCAGCTATACCGGCCACTACCTCGCCAGGATGCTGGAGGGGCGCGAGGCGGCGGCTCCGAAGAAGAAGGCGGCCCCGCGCAAGCGGGCGAAGAAGGTGGCGGCGGCGGAATAGTCGGTCGAACCGGATCACCCCCTCGACACATCTCAAGCCATCCCCTTGCCCACAGGTCCGTCTCTCGGCAACCGCTTCGACGGCGAGCGTGAAGTCGTGCAGTCTCCGGATGTCTTGCCAGAGTGTTTTCGCGCCGGGGTCCTTGTCGCCCCTGCGCCCCGGAAAGCCTCAGAACGCGGCGATCCGGTGGACGAGTTCGGCGGCATCGTCGAGGCTGGCTGCCTCACGGTTGGAGAGCAGCTTTACACTTGAACCCGTATCTTATTTCCCGCGCCGCGCCATGAAGGCCAGCCGCTCGAACAGGTGGACGTCCTGCTCGTTCTTGAGGAGCGCGCCGTGGAGCCTGGGCAGGGTCTCGGTCGGGCTGCGGCGAAGATCCGACGGGTCGATATCCTCGGCGACGAGGAGGCGGATCCAGTCGAGGACCTCCGACGTCGACGGCTTCTTCTTGAGGCCGGGCACCTCGCGGATTTCGTAGAACCGGGTCAGCGCCTCGCGCAGGAGGGCCTGCTTGATGCCGGGGTAGTGGACCTCGACGATCTTCGAGAGCGTGTCGGCTTCCGGGAAGCTGATGTAGTGGAAGAAACAGCGGCGCAGGAAGGCGTCGGGCAGTTCCTTCTCGTTGTTCGACGTGATGATGACCACGGGGCGCTGCGCCGCTGCGACGGTCTCGCCCGTCTCGTAGACGTGGAAGGCCATGCGGTCGAGTTCCTGGAGCAGGTCGTTGGGGAACTCGATATCGGCCTTGTCGATCTCGTCGATCAGGAGGACGACGCGCTCGGGGGCGGTGAAGGCTTCCCACAGCTTGCCGGGGCGGATGTAGTTCTTCACGTCATGCACGCGCTCGTCGCCGAGCTGGCTGTCGCGCAGGCGACTGACGGCATCGTATTCGTAAAGGCCCTGCTGCGCCTTGGTCGTGGATTTGACGTGCCATTCGAGCAGGTCCATTCCCAGCGCGTCGGCCACCTGCCGGGCCAGCTCGGTCTTGCCGGTACCCGGCTCGCCCTTGACCAGCAGGGGTTTCTGCAGGGTGATGGCGGCGTTGACGGCGATGGTGAGATCGCGGTCGGCGATGTAGTCCTTGGTGCCTTCGAAGCGCATGGATCGGCCCTGTGTCTCGGATGCGTGCGGGGGCGTGATACACGGTTCTTGGGCGCGGGTCGATGCGCGGGTTCGGCGCCCTCTTCCATGGATGGGAAAGGGGCGCCGGGTGGTCGTGCTACTCCGTCTGGGCCTCGGCCAGTTCGGTCAGCTTGGAGAAATGTTCGCGCAGGTGGCGCTCGATGATCGCGGCGGTCGTGCCGTCCTCGTCCATCGCGCGCAGTTCGCGGTCGACCTTGGCCATCGTGCCCCGGCTGCGCGGGTCGAACTTGGGGTAGACGATGTGCAGCGGGCGGATGGCCAGCGGCGTGTCGGCCACATCGACCTCGTCCTCGTAGCCGAGCTTGATGAGCTCGGCATTTCCGACCATGGCCGAGAGGGAGACGACGTCGACATCGCCCTTCACCAGCATCTCGAAACAGTCGGCGGGGGTTTCGGGAGCCGTGCGCACGATCTGACCGCCCTCTACCTTGGCGGCGATGTCATCCTCGAAATACCCGGCGGGGCGGCAGAGATTGAGACCGTCGAGATCGTCGATCCCCTCGAACTCCAGCGGCGTGCCGACCTTGTTGTAGACGACGACGAGCGCCTCGTAGACGGGGCGCGAGTACCACAGGGCGGCGCGGCGGTCGGGGGTGTCGTACCACGGGAAGCTGGCCTTGAACGTGCCCTTCTGGGTCGCGCGCATGGCGTAGTCCCACGGCAGGAACTCGACCTCCGGGTCGTAGCCGGCGCGGGTGAGGGCGGTGCGGGCAAGCTCGGTGAACATGCCGCCCTGCGGCAGGCCCTTGTCGGTGAAGGGCGCGTAGTCGTTGCCGGTGACGATGGAGATGGCGGGTGTCCCCTCCTCGGCCAGCGCCACCTCGATCTCGGGCGACTCGCCGCCGAGGTTGGGAATGGTGAGGGTGGTGCCGGGGAAGATGAGGCGACCCCCGGCCTTTATCTTGTCGGCGTTGGCGTTCAGGATCGGCTGCCACAGCACCGAGTTGCCGTAGAAGCGGCGCGCGATGCGCGACAACGAGTCACCGCTCTGCACAACGTAAGATTGCGTCGGAGCGGGGGGCGCGATTGCCCGTTCGACGGTCGGCGCGGCGGTCTCGGCGTCGGTCGCGGCGGCATCCTCGACGGGGGCGGTCTGGGCAAGTCCGAGCCCCGCACCCATCCCGAATGTCATGGCTCCGGCCAGCATGAAGGACTTCATGATCATGCCACATTCTCCCAATATGAAACGTTCATCCCTGATTCTGTTAATACATTCTCACAATCCTCCGGGTTGAGCAAATGTGATCTCCTCGCCGTTCGCGAACCCGCACGCTATATGGACGAGAATGAGCCTTAGACTGAACATCGCGAATTTCTACCTTCGTCGCTTCGTGAGACCTGCCTTGGCGCGGATCACGAAGCCGGAGAAGGCACGCAACCATCTCGAGAGATCCGCCGCGCTCGTCCCCGGCGTGCCGCGCGAGGCGCGCTATCTGGCCGACAGCATCGTCGGGCCGGGGGGGACGATCCCGGTGGAGTGGGTGAGTTGCGGGCGGGCGGAGCGGCGGCGCATTGTCCTGTACCTGCATGGCGGCGCCTACATCATGGGGTCGCCGAAGACGCACCGGCCCATCACGGCGATGCTGGCCCGATTGACCGGCATGCGGGTGATGGTGCCCGATTATCGTCTCGCCCCGGAGCACCCTGCCCCGGCGGCGGCGCAGGATGCGCTGGCCGCCTATGCCACGTTGCTGGCGCAGGGGTATGCGGCCGAGGAAATCGCGATCGCCGGAGAGAGTGCGGGTGGGGGGCTGGTCTTCGCGCTGCTCCTGCTGGCACAGGAGAAGAAATACCCGATGCCCGGCTGCGTCGTCGCCTTCAGCCCCTGGGTCGATCTGGCGCATACGGGCAGGAGCATCCGCGAGAATGCGCAATGCGAGGCGATGCTGCCCGCCGAGCGGGTGGACGAGGTCGCGGCCTTCTATATCGGCGCGGGCGATCCCTGCAATCCGCTGATATCACCGCTCTACGGGACGTTCGAGGCGCCGCCGCCCGCCTATATCACGGTCGGGGAGCCGGAGATATTGCGCGACGACGCCTATCGCATGGCCGACCTGCTGCGCGATGCCGGGGGCGAGGTGGAGATGCACGTCATTCCGGACGTGCCGCATGCGTGGCAGTTCCTCGGCCCGCGCCTGCCGGAAGCGCGGGCGTCGATGGAGAAGGCAGCGGCGTTCGTGCGGGTGCGGCTCAAGCCGACCGGGCTGGTCCGCACCGGGTAGCGCGAGACGATACGAGGACCGGCCCCCGCCCGGTCATCGGATCAGCGGTCGGTGTCGACCGCGCGCATCACTTCCCATCGCCTCTGGCTCGGCGGGACGCTGGGACCGTCGTATCCGGCGACGAGGGGGGATGCGGAGATAGCGAGGTCGTTGCGCCGGGCATACTCGACGATGGCCGCATCGGCCCTGTCGATATTCTCCGGGGTCTTCATGCCGACGAAGCGATAGGCGAGGCGGGTTTCGGCGGGGACTTCCCGAAGGGTGACGTCGGGGTTGTCGGGTTTCGGCAACGTGTCCATCGTCCATTTCGAGGGCATGGAGAACTGCACCGTGTATAGACCGTCCTCGGTGGCTTCGGTCGTGACGGGGGCCGTCATCGCGATTCTGGTCCCGCCCTGCGCCTGCGTCGTTACCGGGGCGGTCATGGCGATCTCGTCGGAGCCGGCATTGCCGCCGAAGATGTACCCGGCAAGGGGGCGGAAGCCCATGCTCGACGCGGTATCGCGCGACGGGGCCTCGACCGTGACCTCGGCGACGAGGTAGGGGGCGTAGCGGCGCAGTTCGACGCCGTCCACGGTATCTGTGACCGTGTATTGCGGGCCTTCGATATCGTCTGCGGCGCGGGCTGTCGTGGTGGCGCCGATGCTGGCCACGGCGGCGATCATCGTGATGGATTCCAGGAAGGTCATGGGTGCGGGGTTCCTCGGGCTGGGGTTGCGGTCCCTAATGGGAGGCACAAGCGCCGCCGGGCAATTCGGTTCCATGACAGGTTGACACATGCGGCGCGCTCTGCATGATCGTGGGCATGCAAAGTGTTTCGCGCCTTATTCTCCTTACCCGCCTCTGAGCGCGCCGTCATCGCGGTGCGGCGCTCAGAGGATTGCGCGCGCACCCGGTACACCCTCTCTTTTGCATATCTCCATGAGACAGGCCATTCCATGACTTCCGAGACGAACACCGCCGCGCGCGATGCCGACCGCGTCCTGATTTTCGACACCACCATGCGGGACGGCGAGCAGTCGCCCGGGGCGACGATGACGCTGGAGGAAAAGCTCCAGATCGCGGCGCTGCTCGACGAGATGGGAGTCGATATCGTGGAAGCGGGCTTCCCGATCGCCTCCGACGGCGATTTCGAGGCGGTGAGCGAGATTTCCAAGGTATTGCAGAACGCCGTGACCTGCGGCCTCGCGCGGGCGTCGAAAGGCGATATCGAGCGAGCCTGGGGCGCGTTGCAGCACGCGAGGAAGCCGCGCATCCATACGTTCATCGGCACCTCGCCGCTGCATCGGCAGCATCAGCTGGCGATGGACAAGGAGCAGGTGCTCGACAAGATCCGCGAGACCGTGACCTTCGCGCGGTCGCTCTGCGAGGACGTGCAGTGGTCGCCGATGGATGCGACGCGGACGGAGGAGGACTATCTCGTCGAGACGGTCACGCTGGCGGTGGAATGCGGAGCGACGACGATCAATATCCCCGACACGGTGGGATATACGGCCCCGCGCGAGAGTGCGGCGCTGATCGCGATGCTGCTGGAGAAGGTGCCGGGGCTGCGCGATTGCGTGGTGGCGACGCATTGTCATAACGATCTGGGGATGGCGACGGCGAATGCGCTGGCGGCGGTGGAGGCCGGGGCGCGCCAGATCGAGTGCACGATCAACGGCTTGGGCGAGCGGGCGGGGAATACCGCGCTCGAAGAGGTGGTGATGGCGATGAAGGTGCGGCGGGACATCCTGCCCTATCGCACCGGGATCGACACGACGAAGATCATGAAGGCGAGCCGTCTCGTCTCCACCGTCTCCGGCTTTGCGGTGCAGTACAACAAGGCCATCGTCGGCAAGAACGCCTTTGCCCATGAAAGCGGCATCCATCAGGACGGCATGCTCAAGAACGCCGAGACGTTCGAGATCATGCGGCCCGAGGATGTGGGCCTGACCGAGAGCAATCTGGTCATGGGCAAGCATTCGGGGCGCGCGGCGTTCAAGGACAAGCTGGCGCAGATGGGCTACGAAATCGGGGACAACGCGTTCCAGGAAACCTTCGTCCGGTTCAAGGCGCTCGCGGATTCCAAGAAGGAAGTCTACGACGACGATATCGTGGCGCTGATCGAGGATTCGCAGACGAGCGCGGCCCATGGGCGGATGCGCATGGTCTCGCTCGGGATGGTCTGCGGCACGGAAGGACCGGCGACGGCGAGCCTGACGATGGAGATCGACGGGGAGACGCATGTGCACGAGACGACCGGAAACGGGCCGGTCGACGCGACGTTCAACGCCGTCAAGGCCTTGGTACCGCATACGGCGCGGCTCAAGCTGTATCAGGTGCATGCGGTGACGGACGGGACGGACGCGCAGGCGGAAGTTTCCGTGCGGCTGGAGGAGGACGGCAAGATCGTGACGGGGCACGCGGCGGATGCCGATACGCTCGTCGCGTCGGGCCGGGCCTATGTCAACGCGCTCAACAAGCTGATGGTGCGGCGCGAGAAATCGGCTCCGCCGGTGCAGGTGGCGGAGTAGATTTCTTCGGTCGCGGCATGAAAGGCTTTACCAGACGGACTCCCCCGCCGTATAAGCGCCGAAACACATTTCGGCCCTGCGGGGCGGGGGATTTTTCTGAATGTTCGGTCTTTTCAGCGTGTTCTCTTCGGACATGGCCATCGACCTCGGGACGGCGAACACGCTCGTCTACGTCAAGGGCCGGGGGATCGTGCTGAACGAACCGTCGGTCGTCGCGCTTCAGGTGCGGGGCGAGCACAAGGACGTGCTGGCGGTCGGGGCCGAGGCCAAGGCGATGCTGGGCCGGACGCCCGGGCGGATCGAGGCCATTCGTCCGATGCGCGACGGGGTGATCGCCGATTTCGACGTCGCGAAAGCGATGATCAAGGATTTCATCCACCGGGTTCAGAAACGCTCGCTCCTCTCGCGGCCCTTCATCCTGATCTGCGTGCCGTCGGGCGCGACGGCGGTGGAGCAGCGCGCGATCAAGGAAGCGGCGATGGAAGCGGGGGCGCGGGCCGTCAAGCTGATCCCCGAGCCCATCGCGGCGGCCATCGGGGCGGGTATTCCCGTGGTCGAACCCGAAGGCTCGATGGTCGTGGATATCGGCGGCGGCACGTCCGAAGTCGCGGTCATCGCGCTGCGCGATATCGTCTATGCCCGTTCGGTCCGGGTGGGCGGCGACAAGATGGACGAGGCGATCATCAGCTATCTGCGCCGCAATCACAATCTGCTGGTGGGCGAGACGTCGGCCGAGAAGATCAAGATGCATATCGGCATCGCCTGCTCCCCCGCCGACGGGCAGGGGCAGTACATGAACGTGCGCGGGCGCGACCTCGTCAACGGGGTGCCGAAGGAAATCACGATCAATCAGGCGCAGATCGCGGAAGCCCTGGCCGAACCCGTCAGCCAGATCGTCGAGGCGGTGAAGGTCGCGCTGGAGGCGACGCCGCCGGAACTGGCGTCGGATATCGTCGACAAGGGCATCATGCTGACGGGAGGCGGGGCGTTGCTCAGCCAGCTCGACGCCGTGCTGCGCGACGATACGGGATTGCCGGTGATGATCGCGAACGATCCGCTCAACTGCGTGGCGCTGGGGACGGGCCGCGCGCTGGAACACATGAACGCGTTGCAGCACGTTCTCATCGACTGACCGGGCGTATCGCATGACGCGTTAAGATCGACCGTATACGGTATGCGGGAAGATACCTCACGCTCATCCGGGAACGGGACCCGACGCAATGGCCTACCAGATACTCGGCAACAGGAGCGGCTTGCGGCGCCTGATCGTGCGCGGGATCGGCGTGGGCGTGCTGCTCGCGGCGGTGGCGATCTATATCCTGGGCGCCACGTCGGACCCGAGGTTGCAGGCGCTCAAGGAACTGACGCTCGATATCGCCGCCCCCGTGACGGGCGTCTTCGGCGCGCCGGTGCGGATGGTGCGCCGGGCGACGGACGATGCGGGCGAGTTTCTGGACATGGCCGCCTATAACCGCCAGTTGCGCGAGGATATCGTCGGGCTGAGCCGATGGCGCGAGGTGGCGCTGCGGCTGGAGGCGGAGAACGCGCAGTTGCGCGCGCTCAACAAGGTGACGCTGGCGCCGCGCTTCGACTACATCACCGCGCAGGTGGTGGGCAATTCGGGCGGGGCGTTCACGCAGTCGATCACGATCAACGCAGGCCGGGCGCAGGGCGTGCGGCCCGGGACGGTGGTGATGGACGGGACGGCGGCCATCGGGCGGGTCGTGGCGCTGGGCGCCAATGCAGCAAGAGTCGTGCTGGTGACGGACGCGTCGAGCCGCATTCCCGTGGTGCTGACGCCGGGCGATATCCGCGCGCTGCTGATCGGCGACAACACGGCGCGGCCCAAGCTGCAATTCCTGTCGAAACCGGGACGGGTGTCGAAGGGGCAGCGGGTGCTGACCTCGAACCACGGGGGCATCTTTCCCAAGGGCCTGCCGCTCGGCACGGTCGATGCCCTGGTAGACAACGTGGTGCGGGTGGCGCCGAGCGCGGATTTCGGGCGGCTGGAATTCGTGCGGCTGGTCATCGAGCGGGTGGATCTGACGATCGACCCCGATGCGGTGCTGATCGTGCGGCCCGACGGGGAGGTGGAGCAGGAGATTCCCGACCGTGACGAAGGGGACGGGGAGTGAAGGCATTCTGGCTCTCGACCCTGACCTTCGCGCTGGTACTGGCGAGCTGCTTTCTCGCGATCCTGCTGTCGCATGTTGCGCTGGGGGTCGGGCCGGTCTCTACACCCTGGCCGCGACTGGGGATCGGGTTGGTGTTCTTCTGGCGGCTGCACAGGCCCGGCACGATGACGATGCCGCTGGTGCTGGTCATGGGACTGGTTCAGGATCTGGTCCTGGGGAGCATTCCGGGGGCCGGGACGCTGGCGCTGCTGGTCTCGGTCCTGCTGCTCGACCGGATGATGCCGTCGCTCAGGACGATGCCGTTGCCGTGGCGATGGGCCGGGTTCGGGGTTTTCGCGGTCATGACCTTCGCGCTGGAATGGGTGCTGACCTCGATCGCGTACCTGTCGTTCCAGCCGTTCGATCTGGTGTTGGTACAGGGAGCGATGACGTTTCTGTGCTATCCTCCGATCTCGATCTCGATGCGTCAGGTGCTGCGGATCGGCAGGACACCGCGTCGCAACTTTCAGGGCTAGTACGGGGACGGGGCGCCCCGTATCCTGCCGGGCGGGGGCGACGAACCTAGTTTGAGACTTCAGGAGACGCGAGCCATGACGACGCGCCGATACCGGAACGGACACGACCGCAGCGTCTTCTCGCGCCGCGCCCTCGTCTTGTTCGGCGTGCAGGGAGCGCTGGCGGCGGGCCTCGGCGCGCGCATGTACCACCTGCAGGTCGTCGACGGCGAGAAATACGCGGCGCGGGCGGAGCGGGCGCGCATCCGCCCTTCCCTGCTGGCCCCCGTGCGGGGGCAGATCGTATCGCGCGACGGCAAGCCGCTGGCGGTGAACCGGCACAACTACCGCGTCATCCTGTATCGCGAGGAAGTGGAGGACGTGGAGGCCACGCTCGACCGGCTGGCCTCGATCATTCCGCTGCCTCCCCTGCGGCGCAAGGCGCTGGTGGAGGAGATCAAGCGGACGCGGGCGTTCCTGCCGGTCGTGCTGGCCGAGCATCTGCAATGGGAGGAATTTGCGGAAGTGAATGCCAACGCTCCCGCGCTGGCGGGAATCTCGCCCGAACTGGGACTGACGCGGCATTATCCGGAAGGGGACTATACCGGGCATCTGGTCGGCTACGTCGCCGCCGCTTCCCAGCGCGATATCGACCGGGCGGGCAATGACGGGCCGCTCCTGAAACTGCCGGGAATGCTGATCGGAAAATCGGGGGTCGAGCGGGTCGAGGAGATCGCGCTGCGCGGCAAGGCGGGGCTGAGCCGGATGGAGAAGGACGTGCACGGGCGCCCCATCCGCGAGCTGGAACGGCGCGAGGGCACGCAGGGCGAGGACCTGACCCTGACGCTCGACATGGGATTGCAGAAATACGCGATGCAGCGCATGGGCGAGGAAAGCGGCGCGGTCGTGGTGATGGACATCTACGACGGCGACGTGCTGGCCATGGCCTCGACCCCGGGCTTCGACCCCAACGGGTTCGTGCTGGGATGGTCGACCAAGGACTGGGCCGCGCTGCGCGACGACGAGAAGCGCCCGCTGAACAACAAGGCGGTGTCCGGCCTGTACCCGCCCGGCTCGACGTTCAAGATGGTCGTGGGCATGGCGGCGCTGCAACTGGGACTGGTCGGACCGGGGCATTCGGTCTTCTGCGGCGGGCATATCGAACTGGGCAGCCATCGCTTCCACTGCTGGAAGCGGGGCGGGCACGGGACGATGAACCTGCATGACGGGCTGAAACAGTCCTGCGATATCTATTTCTACGATCTGGCCAAGCGGATCGGGATTGACAAGCTGGCGGAGACGGCGCGGAAATTCGGCATCGGGGTCCTGCCCGAGATCGGATTGTTCGACGCGAAATCGGGGCTGATGCCCGACCGGGCGTGGAAGAGAGCGCGGCGGACCGAACCCTGGCATCCGGGCGAGACGCTGCACGCGGGGATCGGGCAGGGCTACATGCTCAGCTCGCCGCTGCAACTGGCGGTGATGGCCGCACGGCTGGCGACCGGACGGCACGTCGACCCGCGGCTGGTGTACCGCATCAACGGCGTCGAACAGCCCGGCGGGCTGGGCGAGAGCCTGGGGTTGAACGAAAACTTCCTGCGCCGCACCCGCGCCTCGATGTATGACGTGGTGAACCACCAGCGCGGCACCGCCTATTCCAAGCGTTTCGACGCCGACGGCATCAAGATGGCCGGCAAGACCGGCACCACCCAGGACAATCGCGACGCCTGGTTTGTCGGGTTCACCTGCAAGCTCACCACCGCCACCTGGGTCGGCTACGCCGGCAGCCCGGATGAGCCGGTGCGGTTCATGGACAACGTCCGTGGTGGCCCGGTGACCGGCGGCTCGCTCCCGGCCCAGATCTGGAAGGCCTTCATGGAACAGGCCACTGTCGGTTTGGACTCCTGTCCCTTCGAAGAGCCGGCGTCGTTGCCTGGCCGGATCCTCAACCGTGACCTGGTGGTGGCGACCACGACAACAGCTCCGCTGCTGTGCAGCGCCACTGCCGTCGACAGCACCATGGTGATAGACGACGAGGGCAACACCGCACCGTGTCGGATGCGTCGGTGCGGCCCGGCATCCAACAACGGCACCGTGGTTCTGGCCGACGGAGCCACTGCTCCGTGCGAAGTGCGGATCTGCCAGGACGGCGCCGCCAACGGCACCATGGTGCTGGTGGATGGCAACGTGGTGCCGTGCCGCAATGAGGTTGGTGGTGTCGACCCCGACGCAGGTCCTGCCGGGATTGGTGGCTCCGGTTTCGAGTGCGTGCCCAGTGCCGCTGCTCAGACGGGCGACGAGCCGAACCCATGCCTCGAGGACAATGAATCGAGGGTGGCGGGCACGGTGCAGACCTCAGTCCCGGCCACCAACCAGAACGAGTCCAACC
>ENA-ORXT01006266-ORXT01006266.1-marine-metagenome-genome-assembly--contig:-NODE-6266-length-11147-cov-8.064499_pt1 | contig 11147 bp, 14 predicted proteins | sample MGYA00237868_ERZ511482 | MGnify/ENA metagenome assembly ERZ511482
GGGGAGAGGAAGACTGTAGGCGGCGTCTGTAGGCAACGGCGGCCGCGTCGAGGCGAGGGAAACGAGGCGGGCGTCGACGTTGCGGGTCGAGGGCGACGCGGCGGGGGGGGTGGCGGGCAAACAAGAAGCGGCGACGGCCGGCGATCCAAATGGGCGGGTCGGGGGTGTGCCAGTCGTGCAAACAACGGGGCTGATGACATCGATCGAGGTTGTGATGGTCCGTGGCGCGGCAGCGGCTGATCCAAGCGCCAGATGCGGTCGCCTGATGGCCCAACGAGCGACGCGCAGACAGCACCGCGCCGCCAGTCGCTTGACCGACTTGCTGTCCCCCCGGCCGTGCCAATTGCACGGCGCCGCGCGCGCCGACGCGCCGCTGACGCGCCAACCAAAAGGGCGGGAGGACAGGCCCAGCCGTCGCGCGGCCGCGCGGCGCTTCCGCCACGCCGGCGGATCGCCGACGACGACTTTCGAGCGCCGGTCCACCCCACCGCGGCAGACGAGCTGCTGCCCGGTGGCCCGTCCCGTGTCCCCCGCACCGTCACACTGGCGCGCGGCCGTCCGCTCCCCCGCGGGTCGGCGACGCGCTCGCCGCAGCTCGCCCCGCGTTGCACACGGCTGGCGCCCTAGAGCGTCCAATGGGAGCAGTGCGGCACCCCGCGGGCGGCGCTCGGAGCCGCCGCCGACGTGCCGGCGGTGGCTGGTGGGGGTGGGGCAGACCCCGCCCGTGTGCGGGAGACGGCGCCGCCGGGCGCTGCCGACGGTCGATGGGGGGAGCGGGGCCCGACCGTCGGCGCGCGTCCACCTCCGCATGGGGCGACGGGGTGTTGGGGAGGCAACGCTGCCCGACGGGGCCGAGGGGGCGACGGGTGTCCACCCGGCGGTGTCGACGGCGACACGGGCCGCGGCTGCCGTGTCTGGGGCCGGCGCAGGCCGGTCTCGCTGCCTTGTATGCGTGCCCCTTGAGGAGGGGTGCTGCGTAGGACGATCATGCCCAGGCGGGGGTGGTGGATGGGGGCGGGGGGGCCCCCCGCACGTCCCGCCAAAGGCGGTCGGCACGCGGGCGGTGGTCACCGCCGCGAGGCGGTGAGCCGCACCGCCCGCGGCGGCGCGGCGGTGACGCTGCCGCCGCTTTGACAATGTCGCCGCTGCTGTTGCACAGGGGCTCGTCTGAACGAGCAGCGGTCGTACGCGTTTCAGACCGCCAGTGACAGTGTCGACCCCACCGCGACGCACGGGGCAACTAAAGCACGGCAGATCTCGGCAGTGAAGTCAGTAGGATTATTGACAGATACAGTCTGCTCAAATTTGCCTGTCGCAGCCTGAGAGATGTCCTCGTTTCAAAGGAAAGATTGCCATTCACTATCCACCGCGCACGCCTAAAGGTGTATCTCACGATTTAAGACGGTTAGAATAATCGTTTCTGAGGACTGAGTGTTGCACCAACGGCCACGAAACTTTCGCATGTATAGGATGGTGGGTGGACAGTGCCAAATGGCGCTATGAATTTCGAGTACCTGGGAGTTGACTGTCGTTGAGTGTCATTCGTGAAGCGCTTGACCCGATCGCGGCGCTCTTATCTCGTGGCGCAACACAGAATTGACAGGTATCGGCTTCCATATCGAGTGTGCAGGGGACACACTTGCAAGATTCCAGGCACGTACGTGCAATACCCTGGCCTTCAGGGCGGTGGCGCGCTCGGCGACGCATGGACACCGGGTACGCCGGCCGGCTCCATGGCCGCGAGCACGCACGGGGGCACGTACAGCCACGTTGCCGTGGTGGGGGAGGCGTGGGGCTAGGAAAGGGGTGCCGCCGCCGCCGCCGCAGTTGCGGCGGCCCGCCGGCGTGGTGCAACGCCTACAGGCGGGGCCGTCACCCCGCCGCGCAGCGCACCCGCGCGCGGCCGACACGGCGCACGGGCGGGCGGATGGGACCGACCACAGCGCGACCGGGCGCTTCTAACCGCACCGGTAGATGGCGTCAGCAACCGCCGACGCGCTGCCGCCAATGAAGCCGGCGCGCAGGCACGATCATCCGCGGGTCATCGTGGGCGCTTCGAACACCGGAAGTCGGTTGCCCCGCGCAACTCGAGGCGGTGGGGGGGGGCAGAGGGGCAGGCGCCGTCCGGGCCCTGTGACCCCTGTGGCAGGACAGCCCTTCTGAGCCACGTAACTATACTTGCTTTTAGCGTCATCGCGACCCTTCCAACGCTGACACGCCCTCAGATCCGTGAGGACACGAATGCAGACTGCCACCTCTGAGACGGAGAGCAAGTCTCATGATCTAAGTATAAGTGTGCATCACTACACTTTGAGAGCACCCTGTCGTAAAGGCCAGGGAAATCGGACCCCTGCTGGAGAGCAGCGCTTCACTTTTTGGGTGACTCCTCGGCGCTTCAGACGTGCTTGTTTTTGACAACCAACTGGATGGAAGGCGTTCTATGATCAATTGCGACTCCTGTGACCGTCACGTGCAAGCTTTATCGCTGAAGCGCATACGGTACAGGATCAAGCGTTCTGGAAGTTCCCCTTTATTTCATGCCTATGTTTTTTGCATGAGCTACAAGTCGTCCAGAGATACTTGGAATATAGCATCTAACAATTCACTCTTGGAGCTCTTGAGTCACTCTTCCTGTCTTTGTGCTTTTTCTCGAACACAGTGCGCCCTTGGCAGCTTGGTGACAGCCTGAAGTCGCGTCGCCGCCATTCGTCTTATTGCGTGAGATGCACCTTTAGTCAAGACCGCCTCGAGCAGCTCTTTTGGATCTCAGGCCCCAGGCTGTCACCTCATTGGCTCGGTTCAACATTATGGCTTTCTATTGGCCATCGCAAAAGCTGTCGGCAGAGCTCGAGCTTCATGCACTTACGGCTTCCACGTTGACCACTTTTCAGAGTGAAGAGCCCGTGGACCAATCAGCATGTGACACCAGCTTCATTCTATTCACAGTCGGGAACCGGGCTGTTGATCCGCCTTGGGCTCGCAGGACATGGGACATCCAACAAGCCCACCTGGTGGAAGCCCCGGCTCCAAGATCACACCCAGAGGTCCACCTGTGAGAAAGGCCACCCGTAGCAAACTTTTTCTTAGCGTACGCTTCTATCAAGCCATTGCCCTCATCAAACTGGTCTTTGGCCCACTTGGCCCTGTCATCTATCCTCTTTTTCAGCGTCGCAAGGCACTCGCGCCGCCATGTCTTGTTCTGCCGCAATCGTCGGTCCCCAGGCCGCAGCGCGCCGCGGGGCGCCGCCTTGCGCTTGCGAATTGGGGCTTTCGCGTGCCGCAGGGCCTCGGAGGCCACGCCGCTCAGCGCCATCGTCTGCACCAGCTTTCGGCAGAACAGCAGAGCCGTCTCAGAGGTAAACCGAGGAGCGTTTTTGTCATAGAAACCATGCCATGATTTGATGGCTTGCTCACCGGGCATCCCCGTCCTGCTCCACAGCCCCATGAATTCCCGAAAGAGGGCGAACAGCATTTGGAGCTTGGGCGTAATGCTCAGACAAGGGAATGATCCCTGGAGGAGTCTGACAAACGCCTGTGCATCAGCCTTAAACCGCGCCTGCTCGGCTGGGGGAGTAAGCGCCGCTCGGTTGAGGGTTGACAGTACCCCTCGCCAGAGCTCCCACGCGCGCTCATAGGCGGTGAGCCGGGGAGCAGACACGAGAGGACGCAGCACATCCACAACCTCACCGCACCGCGAAGCGATTGTGTGGTAGTGCCGACTGATGAAGTTGCCCCCGTGGTAAGGCACGGTCTCGACGCCAGTGTTGACGCTCAATGTAGCCGCCAGTTGGTGCGCAATCTTCCGACCGTCCAACGACCCGCGCTTCTCGGTTACGGGTTCAATTGCCAACCGCATGAGCCGCGCTGAGTTGCCAATCGACAGATGAAGTGGAAGGAGCACGATTTGGGAAGGTGGCACAACAATGACCGGTGACCGCTTCACCAACATGTGTGTAGCCAACCCAAGTTCGGGCGGGGTCCGTCCCAGGCCCCCATACGCCTCTTGCACTTTGCGCAAGTGCGGCGCCGTCCGGGAAGGATGAGTGTAGTCCATTTCCTGCAGGGTCCTAAATGCTTAATCCAGCAGAGCTTGGGCCTTTGTGGGGAATTTCATGCCAAGGCAGAAGGGACAGGGCATGAACGCGCTGTCTCCCTTATGCCCAACCGTGTTGGTTATAGCCGGGCAGTCTCTGTTTACAAACGCGCGCACCGCCTATCGATGGCTACCCACCACTACCCCAGTGTAGCTCAGCCTTAGTTACTGTGGCACATGCGGAGCCAGTATTGCAGCCACCTCAGGGCACTTGTTCTTGGAATATGGGCATACTTCCTGAAATAGAGTATTTCCAAGTCTGTGCGGGTGTTCTTGATTTAGAAAACCCATCACAACCTTCACAGAAGATGGGTCACCTCCCCTGTCCAAGCCAATGAAGACATGAATATCTCGCATGCCGGATGAAGGGCAGAAATCGCGATAAGAGGGTCTCCCATCTCTGGGAATCTCATAATCACGAGTCTGAGGGATGTCCACGCCCTGTGGATCATATGCAGGGCGTTCAATGAACAATCCCGCAGACCACAGGTTGGCGAGCCGCCCTTTCACTGCTCGCGAGAGGTGGGCCAGATGGGCGCCAGTGTCCAAAAAGGATATCTCCATCGTGGGAAGTGTCATGAGGGATACTCGAGCCTCCCGCAGAGCGTGTAGACTAGCCATCGGGCTCAAGGCCTCGCCGAAAAGCACCCGTATCCAATTGAAATTGGCATCGACCAGTCCAATGGATGCCAGCAGCCCGACCTGCTTCGCGGCAGTTGGGCGCCGCGGGAGACTTTGACTGCCCCGTGGACGTGCCGTGTCCGAATTGGAGCGTGCACCCACCGCCAAGCTTTTGTTTCTCTGGCTCCTCCGCACTTGCGTTTACAGCAAAGTCGTGGGCTGCCGAGTATATACGCTGACACGCCCGTTGGCGTGTAGCACGGACACCGCAGATGGACAAGTTCTTGCCAAGATGGCAGATGAAACCCGGTTCAAGTCCAGAGCTGCAATATCTCTGTGCGTCCGCGCCGCACCCAGGCACTCAATGAACTGACTGACAAGGTCCTGTACACTGAGGCGTGGCACGACGGGAGGGGGGCCTGACCCTTCAACCCGCGCCACACCCTCCAGAGTCCGAGCCTCTGAGGGCCCCGCCCGCTCGGCGCCACCCACTGTTGTGGGCACCCGCGGCGCCGCCGACGCTCCTCTGGGCAGGGGAAGGGGCGCGCTGCCCGGAGCCAGCCCGACAGTAGCCGTGACAGGGCTTGATCTGCGCGCAGGCGGTGCCGCACGCGTGCTGTCGGAGAAGTAGCGGTCAGCCGTCGGCATCGCCATCCCTTGGTGGCTTCTTCACGGAAGGCCGACGAAGGTGGCACGCGGCACCTGTGCCAGCCAGGCGGTCTGCGGCCCCCCCAAAGCACGCATCCACTCGGTGTCTGGCCGTTCGGCCGGGGTAGCCACCGAGCCGTCAGGCGTGGCGCTGTCGGAGGATTGGGGAGGGGGAGGAGCAGCCGCACCGGCACTTGACACGTACGCCGGCCATCCGACGCTCAATCCAGGGCCTGACGGTGTCCGCACTGTGCCGAACGACGTGTTCGGGTCCCATGTGGGGCCGCGCACCGTCGATAGGAGGCCGGCGGGCACGGCTGGTGGCGTGCCAGCACCGCGAAACCCAGAGGCTGGCGTGACAGGCCCCGCCGCGCCCGCAGCCGGTGCCGCCGCTGCATTGCTGAAATGGCCTGGTTGCCGGCGCCGGCGGTACTTCGTGAAGGCACACAAGCTACAGATCCGGTGAGCAACGCCAAAGTCGTCCGTGAAGCTGCCGCCCTTGGCCCGTCGAAATGGCAAGGCGGCCGCCGCCCCGACTGGCGTCGCCTGGTTTTAGCCATCGTCTGTCGCTTGTGCGGCAGCGCGGCACGCCACCGCCTCGTCTGTTTGGCTGAGACGGGGTCGCTGACAAGGGGGGCAAAAAAAGGTAGGCACTGTTACTGGAAAAGCTCGTCGCATCTTAGCAGATGATGGCACACTGTAGGATGGCAACGGAAATAGAGACAGTCAGCTTTGCTTCCGTTTACACCACAAACCAATAGCGGTGGGGTGGGTTCTCTTCACACCATCTGAATCACCTCGGAGCCGTGATCACGATGGCGTGCCCATCCGATGGATGACAGATGACCGTGAGCAAACGAACCCAGAGTAATTGCAATACGTACCGCAAAGGCGGTTGCGCCACTGTCCGGTTTCTTTCATCGCGCAGCATGGCTGGACAGGCGTGTTCCTTGGTCATATGATTGATCAGGCTCCGGCGGACCCGTATTCGGCCTGGTAGGGGAAGGGGGGGGGCGCGGGCTCGGCAAGGGCGGCAGTAGGGAGACGATGGGTCGCTTCAGAGGCAATCTTGCAACCGGCAGACGAGCTGGGGAGCAAGACGCTTTGCCCAATTGCCACTTTTGCACCAGTGGCCATCGCAGCTTCTGCCGGCCACGCCAGATTCGCGGTGCTTTCAGGCATCTTCCGTAGTGGTGTCTTGCTTTTCACATCCAAAAGAGCCACCTTGACCAGACGTGTGGTCTCTGTCCTGATTGCACTGGGCTGTCAGCTGAAGCGGGCGACGGGCCCGGGGCCGCGCTCTGATCATCGACACGAGACGTGTGACGCCTGGCACGCGCACCACTGGCGGAACAACCAAATTGGTCGATGGGCCTGTCCCCCCGACGTGGGGGGCCAGTGAAGGCCCTGGAGAGCTCTTCGGTGTCATGCGTTGCCCTGTGTGATGAAGTACTCAAGATCTACTGAGCACAGAAGCGGGTTTGAGACTTCTGCTGGGACACGTCACATAATTTATGCCGCGCTTGCAAGAAACCAGGAACATGTGGGACGCACTTTTGATGTCGGCCGAGTGCTAGGGTTTTTGTGGAACGACTGTACCTTGCAGTGTCAGGATAGAACTCTGAAAAATCATGGGTCTGCAGAGCCGTCGGACTGCGCATAAAAGAGACACCGGCCGAGTTCTGGTTGCCATCTAGTCTCAGTCATCGACAAAGTGCACAACTCTCCCCGGCACCAGGGGCGCCTGATCTTCACGCTAACAGCGCCGGCACATCCTCACGGCGCGCCCCCCCCCCCCATCAGCTGCCGTCCATGACACCCAAAGGGTGCTTTCGATGCACAGATGACGGCCGCAACAGCCCCATGAGAGTCTCTCGAATGACGCTGAATGACCACCGTCACCGCGAGAAGTGATTCAGCTTGGATTACGGTGGTCGCGGCGGTGGGGATGGCGGGCCGGCAGACGACGGGGGACAGCCGTCAGCCAAGGGATATGCCGCTGGGATGGGGGAGAGCGGCGGAGCGGGGCCGGACGGCGGGTTGGTGTCCGTGTCCGACGCTCTGGCGCCGACAGGTGCCTCCATTGGCGACCGAAGATGCGATGTCAAAGACTTCTCACATCAAAGCGAGACAAGCGGTCCCGATGAAGACTCGAACGAATCGGGAGATGAGCCGCCTCCCGAATTCATTGTCTACTCGGGGTTGGAGCTAGATTCTGGGCCGCGTCCTACCCCAGCCGTTTAGCCAGATGTAAGAACGAACGAAGACCGGCTCTCTGTAAGCCAGTTCAAGGATTGGCAAGCTGATTTGGCGCTGTACGCTTTCACCTTTCGATATGGTTTGACGCAAGAATTGATTGCGGATCAGCTGATAGTGAGCTCAACAGCTGCCCAGCCCCGCACTCCATACCGCATGGAGCGTTCTATTGATGCAAGCGTCAACTTAGAAAAGCGATTCGTCGACTGCTGCGCCAATGAGTGCGTGAGTTACACCCACACGCGTGCCCTGCAGACCGCATGGGACTCCTGATGGGCGGCGCGCTACAAATGCGATGGACATCCAGTCGATCAGGTCACCTATTTGTCCCTCACGTTCTGTCTTGACCGCCTTGTCGACGACCCAGTGATCAGAAAATCCCTGCTGCAAAACATGGCAGCCGCCCCCAAGGCCGCAGACAAAGGGCAGACGGCGTCCATGAGTACGCCCATGTAACGAAATTTCTTGTTTACCACGACAAAGGGCTGCTCGATCAGGGTCCTTTCGTGCCGCTGAACTGCGGAACAGACAGACTCCAGTTCTGCCGGCAGAACGGGATTCAGAGATGGCAGTTACCGTCACCCCACTTAAAGATCCATTCCGTGCAATTATGCGCCTGAGGAAAGGCTTTTCCCTGCTGCTCTAGACTTTTTTCAATAATGCGAAGTGAACAGAACTTTTCTCCGTGGTATCTGTACTCAAGACAAGAAAACTAGGAGCTCAAAGCACCTTAAAGCGCTGAAACACACCTCGGTGTTTCTCTGTCCCTCCAGAATCGCGCCATTTTCTTCGTCGTTGCCGATCTGGAACCGGCTCTGACCAGGTTCTGATGCCGGACCCATATTGATCCGATCTGGCATCCCACAGAAATGCACTTTCTTTCGGCCGGCTAGGAGCATCACATGCCCCGCACAACCACCACCAATGGTGCCCAACGGCCGTGAATGTCGTCCAGACGTTCCCCGCAGCACCGATGACATGCTTTTTGTTGCCTTACCTCGTCGACTTCCCGCCTGCAGCGTCATCAGCGGGCCATTTTTTCCATACACAGAGGTTCAAGACAACGGTGGGATGCAAGGAAGACCGTCATTCTCTCAAGCCGATTGTTTTCGGCGCCTGAAAGTGTGTCATGAAATGGCTGACGAAGCAGGCTTCAGGATGCGTTCATGCGTTGAGCCAACGCTCGTTCCATTGTCAAGTTCTGTGCGCGGCAATATGAGTCGCGCTGACGCGCCTTAATGCGTGGAATCGACCTTCAATATGAGACCAGAAGAACGGAAGAGGCACAAGTACCAGCTGCTGCTCGTTGTAACTTCTGGGCCAAGGCAATATTTGGACGTCGAGTCGTTCCTAGACTCGATCGCGGAGGAGTCGGAAGTACTGGCGACATGTGTCCCCAGACATATAATCCAAGACTCGTCAACTCCGATCGTTTTGTGGGCAGAGGTGCTCAACTCTTCAACGGGCCAACCGGATGGGGACACGCTGAGACGCTTTACTGGCGTAAGCAGGTACGTTTACGATCAGCTGAGACATTTCAAAGGGGTCGACGTGCCAGCTAGTAGCCTCGTGTACTTCCCACCTCAGAACCCCGCCAGCGGCGAAGCGCTGTTTTAAATATGAGACTGCACCGCTCCACTCCGAACAGCTGCAAGCATGGCGGCAAGTGCAGCTGAGGTGGAGCACGCGTGAGCTGCAGGAAAATCAGTCGCATGACAGACAAGGCTGCAGCAGAACAGCGCGGTGAAAGGCTGCTCACTCTTTTTGGCATCCACCCCGGCGATGCACGCCGCCTACCCACACCAAGAGCATCTGCGGTAAATGGGACCGACGGCTGCGCCCTACAATACGGTGCTTCTGTACGTCGTACCTCACCTATGGAAGCTTTTTGCTGGGCTGAAGCTCGTAAACAAGAACAAGGACAAAACCTACGATATGCTAAAGGCTACTTTGTCGCTCATCGGTCGGGAGCTACGGGGAGCGCGACGTACGGTACCCTTAGCAAGAGCCAGGACTCTGAGAAAATTTTGACATCCACCTCAAGACGCTGAAGGCCATCGATTGGATGCATTTCATGTTCAGCAGCGGAGAAGTCGTCCTGGCCCGTCGGGTTCCAACGGCGTTTTACAATATCTTTTTGGCGCTTAGCCGAGCGCACCGCCTGCTGTTCTGGCCCAGGAACGTGACTCAAACGGAAATTGAGGACATTGACGGCGACATCAAGTACTTTGTATCTAATTTCTACGCTGAGATCTACCGTGGAACAGCCGAGGGTTTGCCGCTCTGCCTATCTACTATTGCGTACCCTCTAGAAGAAGTTCCCCCCATCTGGGCATGCGGTCCAGCCTGGGTCGTATGGCAGTTTGCAATCGAGCGAAAAAATAAAGCGCTCCGCAAGCTGAACGGATCGGTATCCAGGCCCCACGCCAACGTCTTGCGTAGTAAAACAATGCAGTGCACCAGTGAATGGGCGGACACGTCGGGAAAGCCTTCAACGCCAGCTGGGATTCCTGCTGAGAGCTTAACTGTCCCCCAGAGCATCGGCCCCGATTGCGTGCTGCTCCACCGACGGAGCGCCTCTGCCGCCATCAATTAGGCGGAGCTCACCGGAATGTGGGCTATAATGACACAAGAAGCCTCGGCGGCTCCGCGGAACATTTTGGCAAAGAAGCAATTCCGGGCCAAGTTATGATTCGGCGTACTAGCCGAATGTAAGTCTGTCGGGTGGATTTGCGCCTTTCGCCGGCGGCGAAGCTACTTGTTGCGGAGCAACTCTATGGAAGACGTTTACCTGCCCGACGGGACCGTCGGAAAGCACCGCGTCTCTTCTTCCGCTGCGATGCAGCATTCCGCCGCAGTCTACATTGACCACCGTCCAATGGCATTTACCAACGTGGAGCGAGTCAAGTCTGCAAGAGACCGCCGGGGGAAGTATATGTACGCGGCAGCCAAGTACGGCGTCGAGTGCATCCTCGGGAAGAGAGGAGCGCGCTACTATGTCCTGGGTGTTGCTTTATGCGAGGCTGTCCGAACAATAGAGAGAGAGAGGGTGCACTTCATTCCGTTCCATCGGGAGCCGTTCTCTGACAGCCAGTCAAGCTTCGGTGCATGTATGACGTTAGTAATGGTATGAAGCCTCAAAAAATTTCATCGGTCAGCTATTTCACCTGGTTACCGACCTGCTAAGCAATTGGAACTGACGCACTTGCTCTGGCCCGAGACGACAATTGGATTTTGCACACAACTTCACAATTTCTCGTTAGCACGCAACTGGGCCGAGGGACCCTCTCTGTCACAAATACTGGGACGCGTGGCCGAGGAGGCATCTAGAAGGGATCGCCGCCTGAGCGTCCCAGGTGTCGGCGGCGGAACCCGTCCGCCACCACTATGGAAGGGGTGTTCAGAGAGGGGCGGCTTTCACAGCGGGTCTCTGCGGAGGGCGTTGTGGTATAAATAACGTTAGTTCAATTACCAGTGTACTGAGACCGACCGTAGCCAAGCAATAAAGCGAGTTCTATCGCCGTCGCGG
>ENA-ORXT01006270-ORXT01006270.1-marine-metagenome-genome-assembly--contig:-NODE-6270-length-11143-cov-6.653262_pt1 | contig 11143 bp, 10 predicted proteins | sample MGYA00237868_ERZ511482 | MGnify/ENA metagenome assembly ERZ511482
TCGACGGCTTCTCTTTTTTCCCAGCCAGCGCCAAAGTGCCCAGCATCAAAAATGTAGAAATCCCTGCTCCGACCGCCGCTTCGGTGAACGCGACGTCGGGAGCGTCCAGGATCAACATCCAGCACGCACCTAGGAAACTGAAAATGCCGGTGAACATCACGGCCGCCCACAGATCACCAATCCGCGCGATCGAAATGGCGGTTACCACCAGAAGAGTTAAGATAAAAAGGGAGACGAACATTTAGCAGCAGTTAATTGTTATTGTTGAACGCGTACGCGGGAAAGATACTTTTTACGAAGTCTCAGTCTTATCGACAATCGGTTTGAGCCCTTGATTGACGGCGGACTTTGCCAACGCATGACAGGAACTTGGGCTGACAACCAGCAGGAAAAAAAGAATCATCGCCAGCTTAACGGTCGCCAGCGTCAGTCCGGTTTGAAACATCAAAGCAAAAATAATCAATGCCGCCCCAAGGGTGTCGGTGATACCTCCGCCGTGTAGGCGCGAGTAAAATTCGGGCATGCGGAGAATGCCGATCCCGCCCACGATTGAGAAAAAGGATCCCGCGATCAAAAAAACCCAAGTCAAAATATCCAGCAGGTTGGTCACTGGTGTCCTCCTGAATTGTGCTGATGAATCTCGACGTCGTCAAATGTTCCATATTGAGTGAATCGCAGTAGGGCCACCATGCCGATAAAGTTCATCAAGCTGTAGAGTAAGGCGAGGTCCAAAAAGTCATGACGGTAAGGCGGGTTGAGAACACAGATCGCACAGATTAGCAGCACTGTTTTGGTCCCAAACATATTCAGTGCCAGAACGCGATCAAACACCGTCGGTCCCAGCATTGCGCGGATCAACGCCAGCGTCATCGTGACCAAAATGGCAGCAGCAGCGACGGTGTACATATTTGGAAAGTCTTCTATGTTGTCGGCAGATAAATGTTTTTTTTAGCAGCGGATACTGAGTACTGGAATTACTTTTCTAAGGCTTGAATCCGCCGGTCCATTTCACCTGATAAGTCTTCAGCGGCGCCTTCAAACGAAAGTGCGTGCACCAAAATTTCGTCGCCTTCCATCTTGATCGAAACCGTACCGGGGGTCAGCGTGATCGAGTTGGCTAACATCACCTTGCCCAACTGGCTTTTGGGTCCGGCTTGGACGGTGATCAAGTTGCGGTTGAGCGGCATTTCTTTGGAGAGAATGATTTTGGCAACTTCGATGTTGGACTCGACAATTTCTTTGCCCAACCAAGGTGCGAACTGGGTAAAGGGGCGGATGCCCATTTGCACCGGCGCTCCTTCTTCGTCAACGATGTGCATGCGCAGAGAAATCCATAGCGACAACCCAATCGAGAACGCCGCCAGCAGCAGCATAAAAGGTTCAACGTGTCCCGACCACAGAAACCAAATTGCGACCAGCGTAAATAAAAGTGTGATCGAATACTTCATTGCACAAGCAAAAGAAAAAAGGCCGGATTGCAAGTGGAACAATATAGTGCAATGGCAAATTTTGTAGAACCCCGGAGGATCGCGGAACGTTCGCGCTAACGCTGCGAACTCATCACGTATGCGGGCGTCGTCGCTGACATCGCCGCCCTTTGTCAACCTGTCGCACTCGTTTTCGATGGACAGAGACTCGAAATATATACCCGCAGCGGCAGCAAGTGAGTTTTTACCGCGCGTGGTGACTCACTTGCTGGCGCTGCGGGTTTGTATTTTTGGGCTTCCGATTTCAAAAGGAAACCAAAGTAAGTGCCATTGATCGAGCGGTGGGCTGTCAAAATGTTGCCATTGACACGTTTTGAAATAGGCGTGTTCAATTTCTGCTGGTCGTTTCATTTCGAGCGAAGCAGGCTCTTCCAAAGTCGTCTTGCGCTTCGGAAGAAGGCGCTACTCTCGCGGACTTACAGGCGAGAGTCGGACACTCAACGAGAACATGAGTTTCTAAACGCTGCTGGCGGTCGAATCATGTTCGCGAAACGTAATCAAGAAAATTACAGCGACCACTGCCGCAAAAATGGCCGGAGCGAGCCAAAATGCTCTACCGTCGGCAAGCCAACCTTCTTTTGTTCCCGGGTCCAGCCCAATTCGATCCCCCCAAAAACCCAACAAGTAATTGCCGACCAACATCCCGGCACCGTAGGTCAGCAAACCAACCAATGCTTGAGCGCTGGTCCTGGTTTCCGGGGGAGCAACACGATCGGTGTACAACTGGCCTGTGACGAAGAAGAAGTCGTAACAGATCCCATGCAACGCAATACCCAGAACCAACATCGCAGCCGAAGAGGGGAATAGCCCAAACAGAACGTATCGAAGCGCCCAAGCGAACATACCGACCAACAGCATTTTCTTGACACCCAGCTTGGAGAGAAAGAACGGCACCAAAGCCATGAAGAGCAGCTCGCTGACTTGGCCCAGCGCCATCACCCCGCCGGTTCGACTTCCAAAAGCCATCTTTCCAACAAATTCACCCGTCCGTGCGTAATAGAACGCCAGCGGGATACAAATTAGGAAAGAGCAAATGGCAAACACCAGGTAGGAAGGATTCTTAAGAAGCTTTAGCGCATCAAAGCCCAGCATATTAATGATGCTAACCGGCTTGCCCTTGCCTTCGGGAGGTGAAGCCGGCAACGTAAAACTAAACAGCCCATAAGCGGCACTTACGATCGCTGCGATTTTGAATTGAATATTGGAGCTACCACCGTCTTCGACTCCTGGCAGCAGTGGTAGATTGAAAAGCCCAAACATTGATTGGGAAATCACCAAGCCGCCAACAATCCAGCCAATCGTTCCCCACAGACGAATCTTGGGAAAGTCCCGTTCGATATTCCCAACGTTTTGAAACGTAATCGTATTGGCAAGCGCCAGCGTCGGCATGTAACAGATGAAAAACGCCAGCATTGCCCAGAAGAACATGCTTGAATCGGTGATCGTACTGACCCACCAAAGCAACGCCGCTCCAGCCAATTGCAAAATTCCGTTGAGGTGTTCCTTGTTCATGATTCGATCACCAAGGAATCCAACGATTAGAGGGGCGCACAAAGCGGCCCACGTTTGCGTTGCATAGATACCACCAATAATCGAATTGATTTTTTCTTCGCCAGAAAAGACTTTGCCAAGATACGTTCCCATTGTCACAAAAAAGACGCCCCAGACGAAATACTGGAGGAACATCATCACCGAAAGTTTAACGGTGGTTGCCTTAGAATCGATTCGTGGGGCCATATTATCGCTCATAGGTCACGCGTCGCATTTGGAAGTCAGATATTAGGAAGACTTCATTGTAGAGTAACCCTGTCGACGATTCGAACCGATTTCTATCGCTTCCTAGAAAAACAAAATGTCAATGGAGTACAGTGACTCTAGCAGTGGAGTACTGCAACTACCGACGAGTTCTACTACCCTGTGAAGAAGGTTTGGTCAATCTCTAATTTTGCCACCGTTTCGGATCGCCGCACGTTTGGCAGATTTAGGGGCAAAAGCCTAATTTTCAATCGTCGGTAGGTTTACGCTGAGCACTGGACTGAAATCTCCGCTAGGCAGTTCAGGGAAGGCAGCTGTTTTATTCGGGATGAACGAGTCTAGCATCGCTGGAACATCGGCTTTGCCAACCGGCTTTGAGAACAGGTACCCTTGAGCAAACTCGCAACCGAGTTCCTTGAGAATCATCATCTGCTTTTCGGTTTCGATTCCTTCAGCGACGACATCCAGTTTCATCCCTTGGCACAATGCGAGGATAGCGGTCACGATGACCTTTTTATCATCAGAGGCTGAGATTCCATCGACGAAACTTCTGTCAATCTTGATAGAGTCTGGAGACATCCCATAGAGGTATGAGAGTGATGAATAACCGGTTCCAAAATCGTCAATCGCCACACTAATTCCAGCATCTCGTAAATCGGTGAGAGCTTTTAAACTCTGCTGAGGGTTATCTAGCAGTACAGATTCTGTTACCTCTAAACACAAACAGCAGGTCTCTAAATTTGTTTCCTCAAGAGTATCCATTACCGATTGAACGAAGCCTGGTTGTCGAATTTGGAGGCTCGAAATATTTACGCTTAACTTGAGATTGGCAAATCGAGCATCCATCGATTTCCAAAAAGCCATTTGTGAACAGGATTTATATAGAACCTGACGACCGATGGCTTTGATCATTCCTGTTTCTTCGGCAATAGGAATGAATTGTTCAGGGGAGATATTTCCTAGCGTAGGATGTTGCCAACGGACCAGTGCTTCTAACCCAACTACTTGGCTGGAGTGCAAACTGACAAGGGGTTGGTAGTAGATCTCGAAGTCGTCGCGCTCGATGGAATGTCGCAGTTCGTTTTCTATATCTAACCGCTGGTTCGCATCGCGCTTCATGGCGGGGTCGAAAACGCGGTAGCAAGACTTGCCTTGAGCCTTTGCACGATACATCGCTGTGTCTGCGGCCTGCATTATCGCTGCGGTGTCTTCAAAATTATCCTGCGAAGAAGCAATTCCAACGCTTACAGACGCAAATACTTCTCGACCGCTTCCAATGATGATCGGAGAATCAATACTCGAGATAATCCGCTTTGCAACGGCGATCGGTTCTTTAATCGAAGAAATGCCTTCTAAGAGTATTACGAACTCATCGCCACCCATCCGACAGACAAATGAATCGGCCTCTCTCAGGCAACCTTCCAATCGACGAGCGATCGAGACCAAAAGACGGTCACCGGCTTCATGGCCAAGACTATCGTTTACCAGTTTGAAGTTATCGAGGTCCAAATAAAGCAAGGCGAAATCAAGGTCGTCCCTTATGCGTCGCGCTTCACAACGCGCAAGTCGCTCCTGAAACAGCACTCGATTGGGTAAGCCGGTTAAGGCATCGGCAACTTTTCCGTTGGTGATGTCGGTCAAAGATCCAGCCATTCTAATGGCCACACCCTCAGAGTCACGAACGGCCGTGCCGCGACACATCGCCCAAAGAAAATTGCCATTTGAGTGCCGGATACGTAACTCAGTTTCCAGTTGAGCCGAAAGTCCACTTTCGAAAGACCTGATTTCATTTTCGAACCGCGAAATGTCTTCAGAGTGAATTCGATCGAACCACATTGCAACATCTGGCGTGCCGACCGGTTGCAGATCCAACAACGAATACCAACGCGGCGAATAATACATTTCACCGGTTGTTAAATTCCAGTCCCAGAGCCCATCGTTCGTTCCTTCGGCGACCAGGGAATAACGTTCTTCACTTTTTTGAAGTGCCTTTTGAGACCGCGTAAACTGGATGTGCATTTCCACGCGCGCAATGGTGACGGCCGGATCGATAGGTTTTTGAATGTAGTCGTTGGCCCCAAGCTTAAAAGCCCGCACGATTTTTTCGCTAATGGTTTCGGCAGTAACCATGATGATAGGCAGGTCAAGCTTTTGATGACGCCTGCGAATTTCTTGCAGTACTTCGTATCCGTCCATCACCGGCATCATGATATCCAACATGATTAAGTCAAAACATTTTGACTCCATTATTTTGAATGTTTCGGCTCCGCTTTGAGCTTGGTAGGTTTCGAACCCTTCAAGTTCAAGATATTTACAGATGACAGCACGATTGACTTTTTCGTCATCGACCACCAACACGCGACCCATGACGGGCTTGATACCAAGTTTTTCAGTTGTAGATCGAGTAGTGATTGCCATTTCGTTATCAATCGATTATCAGATGCCCAACCGGGGAGATTGGCGGATCCGGGAGCTTTGTTTCGGGGGGGAAGGTTGGCTTCAATCCAGATAGCGTATTCTCTTTCTCTTCATTTTCGCCTTTGGTAATACGAGCCATAAGTACCTACATTAGCCTTAAAGACTCACAACATACTTTATCCGGGTTTGCCTATTTCGTTGGCATGACGTCGAAGAGCATGCGGGTTTTGCGGGTTGTTCTAGATCACCTTATTTTTTTCACCTCGCTTGCGTCAATTTTCGCCTTTACTGTTCGACGGTCAATTCCCTAATGTCTCGCCGCACCGTCATTTCTCACAGAACGCTGGGAAACGTAAAGACCGCAGGTCTTCGGGGCGGTGTTGCAGCTGATCCCATAGGGTCGGCGTCTTGATCGCGGTTTGCGTGATAGGGGTCTTGAATGCAACTATCACAGCAACGACGGCGGCCCCGTTTTGGCTGCTGCAATTGTGGCGTTTAACATCTACCAACAGTTCTTTTCAAAAATCGGCCTCTGAAAGTAAAGAATAAAACAGCTCGTTTATGTGGCCTTGTTGTCGACGATGATTCCACTGTCAGAAAAATTGCAGAGCATCTCAGTCGTCATGATGGCCGGTGGAACCATTTTCTTTGCCACTGTGATTTTGCTGAGCGTTTACCGTGGAGATGCAAAACGTTTTCAGATCCGGCGCGTTCGTGCAAGTCATCGACGTTCTGCGTGATCACGTTGCCCAACGGCGTGAGCCGTCCGGTAACGCTGCGAAACCCGAGAGCTTACGTCCTTCGGCTAATACGGATGGTGATATTACTTTTCAGATCCATTATATTTGGTGCTGGGAATTTATTAAACTCGATCCGTGAAAGCAAACAATGAGCCGCTCCAATTTCCAATCCGCGATCTTCTATTTTGGTCGCGTGATGTTTTTACTGCTTTTATCTACCGTCGCTGTTTCAGCCGGTTGTGATCAGTTGACATCGAAAAAGGACACGGCTCAACTAAACAGAATTGCGGAAACGATTGAACAGGCAGGCCCGACAACGGCCACCGTCGCTCAGCTGGAAACCTATCTTCAAACCTACCCCCAAGACGCCTTAGCGTGGACGATCTTAGGCAACAGCCAAATCGACCTCGACGATGTTCCTTCAGCGACCATTGCCTTTGAAAATGCGATCAAGATTAACCCCAACTTTGTTCAGGCGATCACCGGCCAGGGCATCTTGCTGCGGCAACAAGGGCGTTACCAAGATGCGTGGGCGATGTACCAAAGAGCTTTAGAAGTTGATCCAAATTATGCTCAGGCTTACGCGAGCATGGTAGCACTTGCGATCTTTCGAAAAGACTACGCCAAAGCGGTTCAGTACGGCGAAAAAGCGTTCGGCCTCGACAGTTCAGATCCCGTAATCGCAGCGAATCTAAGCATCGCCTATCACTATCTAGGAGACGTTGCGAACCGGGATAAATTTAAGCAGGTCTCAGCACAGCTGAATTATAGAAGCATGGATTCGCTTCAACAAATTTTCAACGGTGACGTGGTGGTCGGTCAGTGACAGATTATCAGACATAACGCAAATAGGGTTGACTCGGGTAACGCTGGCAGCTTTCCCAAGAATGTTAGACTCCACCATTGATGTAAAACTGAGCCTGTTCCCAAACGGCGTCAGCGACATCTTCGCCTAACGTGCGACCGTTGATGTCACCTTCGGTGAAGTGAATGCCGCCATAGAGTCGTGATAAGCCGGCTTCGTCAGCTGCGGCGGTAAACGTATCCCATGCTAGTGTTACTTCCGATTCCGGAGTGATGCCTGGCTCGAATAAGGAGGTGCCGGCTTTAAATGTGACGGAAGCTCCAAAATCGTCGCTGCCGGTGAACAATCTGAGAATCGCCGAACCTGCCGCACTGAACGCACTGTGGCCAGAAGTATATTCAGCGAACGGTGGTGATACGTCACTGGTAGGTAATTGATAGGACAGGAATTGGTTTGCCAGTATCATCTGAGTGCCGTTGTCTGCTGTCCACGCTTCAATCGCGTACCCACCTAATTCAGAATTGAACTCGCCAATCAACCCGAGTTCTCCTAGCTCACGGATCACGCGAACCGGACGGGCGTAGTCATATTCAACCTTCGCATTCCATGTCGCCACGCCAGCATCGAAAACGGCGTTGCCGAGTGCAAAAAACATTTGTGCGTCTTGGTCTATTGAATGATTCTCGCGGGCGGAAATGAATTGTCCAAACGTCATGTTTGTTCCTGGCGGGAACGAAGTGCCGCCTCCATCCTCCCAGAATTCGGCTATGAGTTTCTGTCTGTCAGTTAGGTTGGCGCTGTACTGGACTACCTCTTGTGCCTGGCTGATGAATTCAGGGTTGATGACCGTTCCAATCAGGTTTTTGTGGATCGGTAAAACCGAGCCATTGGTTAAGGTAATCGTCTGCGCATCCAAATCCACAGTCGCTTCTACCAGTAGAAACGGCTGGGGAGCACCCGGCAGGTAATCGTCGGAAGACTCAAATCCAAACGCATCAACCGATCCCCAGTGAGGCGTCAAAAAATGTTGAATCCGATCGGCGGTTGCAGGACTAGCATCGACCGGAACGTACTCAGGCGTCCAGGCTTCGATATCAGTCGGACCTCCCACAGGATTGACCGGCGTGTATCCTGATGTATCAGAGTAGGCTACGTTCGGCGTGCCCGCCTGCGAATCTCCAAGCTGGTTAGAGCCATCATTATGAGCAGTCGCCAGCAATGCTTCGGCCATTCGATTTCCAATTCCCGAAGGGGTTGTCAGGTCAGTGGTGGTTATCGAGGAGTCAAACCCAATTCGCTCCATTACATTTTCAAATAGTTCAGTTTGTGTTGAAAATAGATCATCTAAAACACGAAAAGCAGCGAAACTCATCGCTTCAGTTTTGTTGGCGTCCGTATTTTCGGCGGTAGGGCGCTGCAAGTCATCGGCAAGGGTGGTGGAAACGGCGAGGCCGTCATAAGCCGACCAAGCGTCGTACATCGCCGTATGCAAGATTGCGTAAGCGCGAGAAGCAATCGTTGGACCGGGGCCGGTTGCTGCTACAGCAGACTGAACCGCAGAATCCCAGATCACTGAAACAGTCTCAGTAGGGTCATTCACCGATACCGTTTGCAAATTCGAATTCATGTCCAGCTTAAAAAGTGAGACATCAAATGCGGAAGCCAGTTGTGTCAAGCCATCTTGGACACCGTTGCCAGTAGTTGCCGGCATCCCACGGCCGAACTGAAAGAAGTCAGATTTAGTTTGCGCGATTGCCTCTTCGACCCTGCCGGTTTCGTTTGGCAATATCGCCTCACGTTCGACCTGAAATAAATGCTTCGGCGAAGCAAGATCATTGGAGTCTTGCAGCAGAACCGAATCGTATCCCTGCCGGCCACGTATTGAAATGACGCTGCTGTATGTTGACTCAACCGATTCATAACGATCGGCTCCATCGCCCATTTCAAAATAGACGTCATCGCCAAAACTAGAATCGTTCACAAGCACAATATCGTGTCCCAACTGACCCAGCCCCAACGTATTATCCTCGACGATCGTATTATTGAGCGTCATAACATCGCTTCCCGCGTTTCCAACCAGATATAAATCGTCACCCACATGCAGATCTGAAATGGAAATTGAATCGTGATTGCTACCACCATAAATTGAAACGTCGTCTTCCACCGAACCGCCAACGATATACAGCGAATCATTGCCGTGTGCTAACGATATGATTAGGTCATCTCTCAGGCTGAAACCCTCAGCATAAAGAGTGACAACATCGTCTCCGGTATTCGCGTAGATGCGAACATCCTCTAAGTCTTGAAGGTTGTACCCGTTTCCAAAGCCTTTGGTGAATTGAATATCCGTTCCGCTTTGACCTTGCACAAGTTGATCAGTTGTCTCAGCATTCAAGTCAACCGAAAAGATGTTTGTTTGATGATCGCCATTAACCGTCAACACTTGATCTACCAAGCTTACGTAAACGACACCGGCCAGCAGTGTCCGTTTTTCCAATTGGCCATAGCAAAATTTAGATGGTTGCAGGGGGCTTCGTCGCATTTCGTCCTCGGTGCAGATTCATAAGTGGAGATGTTGATTAAATGTTTGGTTTGGGGATTCGGGGGGGCCTCACATTTTATCCGCGGCGCTTACGAAGGTAAGTGGCGAACGACTCCGCTTCAATAGCTCCTTAAGGTCATTCAAAGTGCCCAAACAACTAATAAATGGGTAACAATTTAGCTATCTGAAGTTGCTCTTATCAGCCGCAACGCGATAGCGTCCGGTTCCGTTGTAATTTGAGGGGACGAAACCGGGGGCTATCGCCCGGCGGCTGATTTGCGTAATCCTTCGGATGTAGCGCCACAACTTCAGACCGCTGAAGTACTACATAGATGGGATTTAACGGTCCAGCCAGCGCGTTTTTTCGGACTAACGACCCCATGCCGCCACTGATGGGGTTAAAGGTGCCATGGAAGATTCAACAGCTGCGGGTCTGCCGTCAACGAGCAAATGGCTGGACTTCATTGCTATCGCTTTTCGAAAAACGCGAAGGAAGTTTGTGACAAAATTCACAAGCCCTTTTTTCTTGGTCGATTGAAGCGGATTTTCTTTGGAGAGTTCGCAATTGTCGCTTACAGTGAAGTGTTCGTCATCGAACTGACTCCAGTGTCTTGTTAGCATTTCTCCGCTGGCTTCCATGCCACTGGATTAACCTTCACTAAATCAGGAGAGAGCCATGGCTACCGGACTCAAACTTTCCAACGTACTTTGTGCGTCGGACATCATGACAAAGAAACTGGTCAAGCTCTGCCCAGAACAGGACGTCTTTCACGCGATCGATTTGCTGGTAAAGAACAAGATTTCAGGTGCGCCGGTCGTTGACGAGGATGACATATTGATCGGCGTCTTTACAGAAAAGTGTTGTTTAGAGGTGCTGGTGGATACCGCTTATGAATCGTTGCCCACCAACGAAGTCGGTGCGTTTATGATCCAAGCACCGTTGGCGATCGAAGAGAATATGCAGCTATTAAGCATTGCTCAATTGTTCATCAGCCAACCCGTGCGACGCCTTCCAGTGGTGCGCGATGGCAAACTGCTGGGCCAGATCAGTCGCCGCGATGCGATGAAGCACATGTCGGAGCTTAACAAACCGGCACGTGTTAAAGGGAGCGCTACGCTGTATCTATCGGCGCTGGACCTGCGACAATCGCCAGCGGTTTAAGAAAAGTGTTTACTTTAGATTTTTAATAGCAGAGGTAATTGTCCCAAACTTAATTTCTCCTCACCCTCCAAACCCAACGCCGTGAAGAGTTTTTCGTTTGAAAAATCTAGCTATTGGCCGTTTTGGCGCTAGCCTAATGGCACTTACTTTCGCTTGATGCAACGCATCAACCCGTCAGCCGCCAACGGAAAAGCGTCCGGTCCTACGCGCCTAAACCGGACGCTTTTCCGTTGG
>ENA-ORXT01006271-ORXT01006271.1-marine-metagenome-genome-assembly--contig:-NODE-6271-length-11141-cov-5.347975_pt1 | contig 11141 bp, 5 predicted proteins | sample MGYA00237868_ERZ511482 | MGnify/ENA metagenome assembly ERZ511482
GTTTTTAGCGCGTAGGACCGGACGCTATCGCGTGGCGGCTGATAAAATTATCCCACGTTTCGTCTAAAGTAAGTGCCGTTTGCACTAGTGCCCAAACGGCTAATAGTCAAAACGAAAATCCGCATATCGATCGTCCCGATATCCCCCAACGTTTTTATCTGTCTTGTTCGGGTTTTGGAAAGCTCCTAAACTCCGCCGCCCCTATATAAGCAGGTTTTTGCATTAAGTTCGAACGCAGTTTGAATTCCAAAATTCAATCATTCAACAAACTTCAACCGCCGATTTTCTTTGCTAGAAAATTTGCGAGGCAGTGCTGCGCAGTAATCGCGATCGTCGTCTTCACATTCTGCATTTTTTCGACCTCTAGCTCGGCCCAAGAGATCACCTTTGCGCGGCCGGCCACGACGTCGGCCGTCACAATCAACGGCCAGCAAATCAGTCGCTGGCAAACGGGGGATTTTGAAGTCCTGCACGTCCAAGGTAACGTCGAAGTCCGCCAGCAAGATATCTTTGCGTCGGCCAATGATGCGATTATCTGGGTCGAGCTACCGTCAGACGATCCGGCTGATTTCTATGCCGCACCTGCACGGCCCCAAACTAATCGGATCATTGTCTACTTGCAGAACAATGTCGCCGTCGAACTCGACAGCCTCGGTGGGGGCAGCGGCCGGCGAGACCGAATCGAAGATCAGCAATGGCTGGGGCAACTGGTAACCCAAGCAACCGTCGATCTTGGGACCATGACCATTCCTTTGACGAATAATCGTCCGCCTGCGATTTACACTCGCGCTTTGCAATCGGCGATGCGCGCAGGCATTACCGAGTTGGATCCTAATCACCAACCCAGCCGATCAGGTTTTCAAAATCAAACCGGCAACAACGATTCACCTCAAGCCACAGCCAGATTGGTTTCGGCTCAAACGGGACAGCTCACAGAGCGCGCCCCCGCCCTGCCCTCAATCAACGATGTACCTGATCTTAATACGCCGCAATTTGAACTGCCGTCCTTAGATCAGCAGCCGCTTTCAGACTTTGGTTCGACTCAACCTCCCACATCTCTACGGGATCAACCGGGTAGTTCACCGGGCGGCGTTTCATCGGGGCCACCCGCAGCCAACAGCGATGCAAAACTGGCGATCACCGCGCGTGATTCTAAAGTAAATCTCAATTTCAAAACGTTCCCAAACCCTCAGCGTCCCAACGAACAAGTCTCGTTGGGCGTGGGTGGCGTACGCATCGCGATCGACTCCACCAAAATTGCTGGTTCTCAGCTGTTCCGCACCGACAAAGAAAAGAAGTTGGTGATTCTGGCCGACAACGTTGTGCAATGGCGGCGCGTTGATCCTGACGGCACGACCAGCAACGAGCTTTATCTAGAAGGCAACGTTGTCTTCGCCAAAGATCAGCGCGTCATCTACGCGCAGCGCATGTACTACCATGTCGAACGCGCCCAAGGCACGATCCTCAAAGCCGAAGTGCTCACGCCGGTGCCTCAGTACCGTGGATTGGTGCGGCTCAAAGCAGACGTGGTGCAACAGGTCGATGAAAATCGCTTACAAGCCTACGGAACCGCGTTCACGTCCAGCCGATTGGGCGTGCCGCGCTATTGGCTTCAGTCCAGTCAGATGAATTTAACACGACAACCGGTTCAGCAACTCGATCCCAACACGGGACAGCCTTTGTTTGACCCCGTCACCGGACAACCTGAAATCGGTGATGAGTACTTTGCTGAAAGTTTCGCCAATCGCGTTTACGTCGGACAAGTTCCGATCTTTGCTTGGCCAAAATTTGCCACCAGCCTTAACGATCCGTCGTTGTATTTAACCGAGTTCGCGGTCAACAACGATCGTATTTTTGGCACACAAGTTCATACGGGTTGGGATCTATTTAAAGTTTTGGGCATCCGCACACCTCCGCGCGGAACAACTTGGACAGGCGTGTTAGACTATCTCAGCGAACGCGGTGTGGGTTTTGGAACCAAGGCCGACTATCGCCGAAATGGGCTGTTTGGAATTCCCGGGGTAGCGCAAGGATCCTATAAAAGCTGGTTCATCAACGATGAGGGTTTGGATTTTCTTGGACGTAACCGGTTTAACCTTGTGCCCGAAGAAACATTTCGGGGCCGCGTCATTGGCCAACATCGCCACGACATCGCGCCTGGATTCACCGTCCGCGGCGAATTGGGCTACGTTTCGGATCGTAACTTCTTAGAACAGTTTTACGAACGTGAATGGGACACCAACAAAGACGCGACGACCGGACTTTGGGTTCAGCGGAACTTTGGCACGCAAAGCTATAACCTCACCGCTGATCTTCAGGTCAATGATTTCTTCACGCAAACCAGCTGGCTGCCTCGTTTCGATCAGTTCACGTTGGGGCAACCCATTTTTGGCGACCGCGCGTTCATCAACAGTCACTCGCATATGGGATACGGACGCCTGCGGGTTGCGTCGACGCCGACCGATCCAGCCGATGCCGCCTTCTTTGATCCGCTGGCTTGGGAAGCGGACGTCAACGGGATTCGCGCCGGCAGTCGGCAAGAGATAAACGTGCCGCTGCAACTTGGCCCGACCAAAGTTGTGCCGTATGCCTTGAGTGATGTCACTTACTGGCAAGAAGCGCTTAATAATAACGATCTGTTTCGCGTTGGCGGGCAAGTCGGAGTGCGCGCTAGTTTACCCGTTTGGAAAGTCGACCCCACCGTGCAGAGCGAATTACTGAACCTCAATGGGCTGGCGCATAAAGTTACCTTTGACATGGACGCGTTTTATTCCGACGCCAGCCAAGACATCAACGAACTGCCATTGTACGACGCACTTGATGATGACTCGCAAGAACATTTTCGCCGGAGATTCGCATTTTCGTCTTTCGGTATCGCGCCCGGCGGTGATACACCGCTGGAATATGACGAACGAATTTTTGCATTGCGGTCAGGACTTCAAAGTAACGTGACTTCCCCCTCAGCCGAAATCTTTGACGATCTGTCGGCGATTAAGTTGGGTGTGAGGCAGCGCTGGCAGACCAAACGCGGCGCTCCTGGACGCGAACGGATTATTGATCTGGTTAACTTCGATGTGCAAGGATTCATTTACCCCGATGCCGATCGCGATAGCTTTGGTTCCGCGGCCGGCATGGTGACCTACGATTTCCGCTACAACATTGGCGATCGCGTATCGTTAGTCTCCGATGGTTATTTTGACTTCTTCTCGCAGGGCCTCCGCACCGTCAGCGTCGGCGCGCATGCTCAGCGGCCTGAAGTGGGAAACATCTTCTTAGGCGTAAGATCCATCGAAGGCCCCATCAGCAGTAACATCATCACCGGTATCGGAACGTATCGACTGAGTGACAAATGGGGGCTCAAAGGTGGGTTCCAAGTCGACTTCGGAGAAACGGGCACCATCGGCCAGCGACTGGGTGTCGTTTATATCGGAGAATCGTTCTTGCTCGAGATAGCGGCAAACTACGATGCGAACCGAGACAACCTTGGAATTCGATTTGGATTTGAGCCAAGATTCCTACCCAAGCCAAAACTATTCCGCCCTGGCGGCGTCGCGATCGCGCCGGCGGGATCGAGATGGCTAGAGTGATCGTAGGTTGGGTGCGTGAAGTATTTGTCAATTGTCAACTATCATTTGTCATTTGCCATTGGGATCACGCGGATGACCAATGGCAGATGAAAGATGACCAATGAAAAATCCCCGTCCTAGCTTCACTGGCACTCTAGCCAAGCATAAACGTGGGGCAGGTTTTCAACCTGCCAGAGAGCCCTAAATGGCAGGTAAAAAACCTGCCCCACGTACAAACGAGCAAATACTAGCTGTTTACGGGACTTTGTACTCTTTCGATGAAACTCTTTGCCTAAACCGCAATAATCGACTATTTTATAAGTGTAGAAAAGTAGTACTTCCGTCGGCTCGGCTCTTTCTTTTCCAAGACTAATTCTTCGATCTCCCAACCCAAGAAACACTCATGGCCGTTGAAGCCTACGTCAAACTGCTGGTTAAACACAAAATCGTCTCCAAAGATCAGGTCATCGACGCTGACAAGGTCGCCAGAAAAGACAACAGCGATCTTGGCGTAGCGCTGGTGAAACTAGGTTACGCCAGCGAAGAACACGTCATGAAAGCCAAGGCGAAAGCCAATGGCATGGAATACGTCAACCTGAACAAAGTTGACATCCCCGAATCCGTTGTCGAACTGATGCCCGAAGCGGTCGCTCGTGAGAACAACGTCCTGCCAATCTCCGTCGATGGCAATAGCTTGCGGGTCGTCATGAGCGAACCCAACGACGTTGAAACGACCGAAAAACTGCGATTCATTCTTAATCGCGATGTACGGGTCGTTCTGGGCACTCGGTCCAGCATTACGGCCGCGATCAACCGTGTTTACGGTCAGATCGAAGGTGAGTCGGCCGATAGTATGCTGCAGGAATTCACCGACACCAAAATCGACTTTACTGAGACCGTCGAAGACGAAGCGGCCGCCGATGGGGGGGGACCCGAAGACGAAAACAGTGCACCGATCGTGCGTCTGGTGCAGATGATGATTACCGAAGCGGTGCAACTAAGGGCCTCCGATATTCACATCGAACCTTTTGAGGATCGGGTACGCATTCGCTATCGAATTGATGGCGTCCTACGCCAGCGCGACAAACTGCCGCGTCGTCAGTTGGGTGCGATTATCTCCCGTGTGAAGATTCTGGCCAGCATCGATATCGCCGAACGAAGGCGCCCCCAAGACGGACGTATTAAAGTCAACATCGGCGAAAAAGAGCTCGATTTGCGCGTCAGTATTATTCCCACCAACAACGGACAATCTGCCGTGTTGCGGCTGTTGGATAAGGACAATATCCGCGTAGGTGTCCGGCAACTGGGTTTCTCCGAGGAGACTTATCAGAAGTTCCAAGGTCTAATTAAGCGGCCAAACGGGATTGTGCTGGTGACGGGGCCAACAGGATCTGGCAAAACGACGACGCTCTATGCCGCTATCAACACTCTCAATACGCCCGACCGGAAGATCATCACCGCTGAGGATCCGGTCGAATATTACCTGCCTGGAATCAACCAAGTCGAGGTGAAGCACAACATCGGATTAGACTTTGCACGCATTATTCGCGCCATGCTCCGCCAAGCCCCCAACGTGATTCTGGTGGGAGAAATGCGAGATGCTGAGACCGCATCTATGGGAATCCAAGCCAGTTTAACTGGACACCTTGTTTTTAGTACTCTACACACGAACGATGCGCCCACTGCTGTAACACGGATGATCGACATGGGCGTGCCCGGATATTTGGTCGCCAGCTCGGTGGTGGCCATTTTGGCACAGCGGCTGGTGAGGACAATTTGCAAGAAGTGCAGCACGAAATTCACGCCATCAGAAGCGGTCATCAAAGAGGCGGGTTTAACTGACGAACAGGTTGCAGGGGCGACTTTCAAACGCGGTAAGGGCTGTAATACGTGCGGAAAAACCGGATATCGCGGCCGGATGGGAATCCACGAGATCCTCATGGTCGACGCCAAAGTGCGTGAGTTGATCTTCGAAAATGCTCCTGCGAACATTATTCGCGAATACGCGATGGCCAACGGTATGACGACCCTGTTCGGTGACGGTCTTAAAAAGGTCGTGGACGGATTTACCACGTTTGACGAGGTTTACCGGGTGGCGAAGAAGACTGAGCAGGATGGGGCTTAATTTCCCATTAGCGATTCCTGGCGTCGCTTTCGCGGCCTAATTCGGCATTTTGTCCTTTTTTTGGCAATCTTCTTAGACTTTGACAGCACTGATGCCAACAATAAGGCTGTCAAAAGGAATTTCGGTTAACCGGATCCTGTCGGCAACTTCCACCCTCCTCGCTGTCTCTTCCACTTTCGCTATGTAAATCAAGTCATTTCGATGACTTTAAGTTCAGCGCGAGAGCCGATCATTCTGATTGAAAGAATGATCGCTACCTTCTCCCTGAATATTAACTCCCTTATTGGAAAATAAATGGCCACTGTCCTTATTGATAAATTGCTTGAAGCATGTGTGAAGCAGGGCGCGAGTGATATTCATATCACTACCGGCCAGCCTCCGGTGTTCAGGCTGCATGGTCGTCTACGACGCCTGGAGACCAAGGACCTTGAGCCTGACGATACGGTTGCTTTGATGAAATCTATCACGCCCGAGCGTTGTCAGCGCGAACTTCAAGAGGTTGGCAGCGCTGACTTTGGTTTTGCGTACGGCGACGCGGCTCGTTTTCGCGTGTCGATTTTCAAGCAGCGTGGCCACATTGCGATGGTGCTACGGCAGATTCCCAACGAGATGCTACCGCCGGAAGTTTTGGGTGTGCCTGATGTATTCACTAAATTGATTATGCGTCCGCGTGGTTTGATCTTGGTCACCGGTCCGACAGGTTCGGGTAAGAGTACGACGCTGGCCTCCTTGGTGAACTTCATTAACGAGCGCGTTGACCACCATATCATCACGATTGAAGATCCGATCGAGTTTTACCACTACCACAAAAAATCAACCGTGAACCAGCGCGAAGTTGGTGTCGACGTGCCAAGTTTCTCCGAAGCGATTCGCCGGGCGTTGCGGCAGGATCCCGATGTGATTCTCGTTGGCGAACTTCGTGACCTCGAAACGATCGAAGCCGCGATCTCGGCGGCCGAAACAGGGCACGTTGTTTTCGGTACGCTGCACACCAACAGTGCTCAAGGCACCGTCAACCGTGTGATTGACGCATTTCCGGGAAACCTACAAGATCAAATTCGTACCCAGTTGTCGACGTCGTTGATCGGCGTTTTGGCCCAGACGCTGTTGCCGCGAGTCGGCGGTGGACGCGTGGCGGCATTTGAGTCGCTGGTCGTGACGCCCGGTATCGGAAACTTGATCCGCGAAAACAAAACCTTCCGTATTAACTCAGCCATTCAGACCGGTGCCAAGTTCGGCATGATGCTGATGGATGATAACTTGTTCGACCTTTGGGTCGAAGAGGCGATCACGATGGAGGATGCGCTCAGTAAGGCGCAGCAGCCTGACGTGCTGGCCAAACGAATCGCCAGTAAGCGGAAGCAGATGGATCAAGGAATCGAATTAGACGAAGACGATTTAGATGAAGACGATGACGATTGATACGTAACGTGGCATCGTGCCACTGTTACAAAGCGTGTGAGCGACAGGGCGCTAGCCGTCGGTTCGCTCAAGCTGCTTTTACCGGCGGTTCGGTTCAATCCGCCAGTACCGGCGGCTAGCGCCTTGCCGCTCACAGAAAATACAACCCCGTAGCGCCAGCAAGTGAGTCCTGGCGCGCCGAAAAAATTTACTCGCTCACTCGCTCGCGCGTCGGGCTTGTATCCAAAAACTAAAAACCCAAACCTTCAATAAAAAGTAACCCTCCATGGCAGCCCGCAAACTAGGTCAAATTCTGGTCGACCTTGGTACGATCAACGACGATCAGCTCGAAATGCTTGTTGAAGAGCAGTCGCAGAGCCGTGGTTTGATTGGACGTATTGCCGTCAACATGGGCTTGGTGAACGACGAACAGTTGATCCAAGGCTTAGCGGAACAATTCGGCTTGAAAACGATCGACATGGAGCATCTTGAGGCTCCGTCGGAAGAGTCGCGCGAAGCTGTCTCCAATGAAATGGCTCAGCTGTATCGCGTCGTGCCGTTGCATTTGAACAAAGGCGTCCTCACATTGGCAACCTGCGATCCCCAAAACTTGGGGATGCAAGACGAATTGCGTCGTTTCTTGGGGCACGAGATTCGTTTCCAGGTCGCCACCGAAGCTCAAATTCTTAAGGCCATCGACAAATACTTCAATGACGATACCGATAGCATCGCCAAGATCATCGACGACCTACAGGTAGACGAAGATCTTAAAGAAGCGACGGCAAGGCTGGGCGGCGATGGTCCGATCAACTTGTCCGACGTTACCGAACTGGCCAACAGTGCGCCTGTGAAGAAGCTGTTGAACATGGTGCTGCTGTTGTCGATCAAAGATCATGCCAGTGACATTCACTTCGAACCTTTCGAAGATGAATTCCGGATCCGCATCAAAGCCGACGGTGTACTCAAGGAAATGCCACCACCACCACGTCACTTGGCGTTTGCGATCACGACGCGGATCAAGGTCATGGCGGGCCTAAATATTTCAGAGCGCCGTCTTCCTCAGGACGGACGCATCGAACTGACCGTTGGCGGGCATCCGGTCGATTTGCGCGTGAGTGTGATGCCAACGATGTTCGGCGAAAGCGTTGTTTGCCGAGTGTTGGATCGTAGTGTCGTTTCGCTGGATTTGAACAACGTCGGCATGGGCGAGGAGTTGATGGCCGAATTCCGGGAAGTCATTGACCGACCCAACGGAATTATCTTGGTCACCGGTCCTACCGGTTCGGGCAAAACGACGACGCTGTATTCGGCGCTCAGTGAGCTCAATACGATGGAAGATAAACTGGTCACCACCGAAGATCCTGTCGAGTACGACATCGACGGTATTATTCAGATTCCGATCGATCACAACATCGGTGTGACGTTCGCTTTAGCGCTTCGCGCGATTCTTCGTCAGGATCCGGATAAGATTCTGGTCGGCGAAATTCGTGACATTGAAACGGCCGAGATCGCGGTGCAGGCCTCCCTGACCGGCCACACGGTGTTCAGCACGTTGCACACCAATGACGCCCCCAGCACCGTGACGCGGATGAAAGACATGGGCGTGCCCACGTTCTTGATCACCGCGACCGTCGAAGCGATTTTGGCTCAACGACTGGTGCGGCGAATTTGCCCCGAATGTCGTGAAGAGGTCGAGGCTTCTGACGATCAACTTGCGGAGCTGAAGCTGACCCGAGAAGAAGTGGCCGATAAGAAGTTTTACCACGGTGCGGGCTGCAATAGTTGCAGTAATTCTGGCTATAAGGGCCGTGTTGGATTGTTCGAGCTGATGATCATGGACGACGAATTGCGTACGATGATTATCGAGAACCGCACCACTGACGAACTACGAAACAAAGCGAAAGAGAAGGGCATGCGGTTGTTGCGAGACAGCGGCATCGCCTTCATGCACGACGGCACCACGTCCGCCGAAGAGGTAATCCGCGAAACGGTGTTGGACGCATAGGCGAGCGGGGCTGTGGCCCCAATTTCGAATTTCAAATTTTGAATTTCGAATCGTAAAAAACAGAAACAGAAATTCGAATTTTAACAACTATTATTTACCGTAGGTTTCGGGAGGAGCCAAAGAACGTGAACCGAAGAACGTGAACGTAAACGTGAGCGGCAAGGCGCTAGCCGCTGGTAAGTCGCCGGTAAACCGCTGGTAAACCGCTGAACGTTAACAGGTCGCGACACCCGCGGCTAGCGCCTTGCGGCTCATCGTATGACTTCATTGATCAACCCAACTAAAACTTCCCTTAGCAAAAACCTCTCAATCAAAAACCTCCCCAAGCAAAACATTAGACCGCTCAAGTGACACTTTAACTTTTACAAGATTTGAAATCGTCGATCTGAAATCGTCAGTTTGCCATTTCGAATTCCCCACTCCTCATTCCAAATTCTGCATTCAGAAAAACATCCGCAAGGAATATCATCATGCCACATTATCAGTTCGAGGCGATGGACCCGCAGGGCCAAGAGATCAAAGATGTGATCGAAGCCCCTACGCAGGATGAAGCTCAGGCCACCATCCGATCGATGGGGTATTTCGTTACCCGGATCGCGGTCCAAAAAGCGGCCGCCAGTGCCGGGCCTAAAACCGGCAAGGATCGTAAGACCTTTGCGATGGGCGGTGCCGGTGGTAAGAAGATCGTGACCTTCACGCGCCAGTTGTCGATTCTTCAAGACGCGGGTCTACCGATTCTGCGGAGCCTGAAGATTTTGGAAGAACAGGCCAAACCCGGTGCGCTCAAAAACGGTTTGATCGACGTCTGCGAAGAGATCGAAGGTGGAGCCTCGCTGTCCGAAGCGATGGCCAAATCGCCCAAGGTTTTCGACCGGCTGTACGTCAACATGATCAAGGCCGGTGAAGCCGGTGGTTCGCTGGAGTTGATCCTTCGCCGGCTGGCGGAATTCAAGGAACGCAGCCAGAAGCTCAAGGGCCAGGTCATCGGTGCGTTGATCTATCCTTTGATGGTGGTCGTGTTCACGATCGCGATTTTGACCTTCATCATGTTGTTCATTATCCCCGAATTTCAAAAGATGTTCACCGAGTTCGGTATCGAACTTCCCGCGCCGACGCAGTTGCTGATGGCGATCTCCGATCGTACGGTGAAGCTGTGGTTTTTGTTCCCGCTGATTCCGATCGGGCTGATCCTGTTTGTCTCCTTGGTGTGTAAATTCAAGGCCGGCCGGATGGGTTGGCACTTGTTTTTGCTCAAGCTTCCGCTGATGGGGAAACTGGTTGAGAAGGCAAACTTGGCTCGTACCACACGTACCTTGGGTGCGTTGGTCGCCAGTGGCGTGCCGATCATCGAAGGGCTGACGATTACCCGCGAGACATCCGGCAACGCGATGTATGAAAAGATTTACAGCCGCGTCACCGATGCGATTCGCCAAGGTGAAACGATCGCTGCACCGCTTAAAGGAAACTGCAAGCCGTCCTTTCACCCGGTCGCGATGTTCTTCTTCGCGGCGGTCATGTCATTGCCGCCATTGGCGGTGTTGTTTGTGAAGCCTGACATGTGGTACGGCGTTGCGTACGGTTGCTTCATTATGACGATGCTGGGTTTTGCGTGGTACTTTTTGAACTACAAGAAACCAGTCGTTGAAGACTTGGTGATCAACATGATCGACGTCGGTGAAGAGACCGGTGAACTGGACGTCATGCTTTACAAAGTGGCCGACTACTACGAAGAAGAAGTGGAGAGTATCACCGAAGGTTTGATGAAGATGATCGAACCGCTGATGATCATTTTCCTCGGTTTGGTCGTGTTGTTCATTGTGGCGTCGTTGTTCATGCCGCTGATCGCGATCATCTCCGGACTGACCGGTGGTAAGAAGTAGAAAACCCTGGCTTCCGCTGCACGGGCAGCGGAAGCCAATACAAACCCGACGCCCGATGCGTTATCCGTGAGTCGGATTTAATGCCGAGTTAAAAAAAACCGAGTTTTGAAAAACTCAAACCAATCCAATCCCAACCATGAACAAGTTAAATCAAGTTCAACCTT
>ENA-ORXT01006275-ORXT01006275.1-marine-metagenome-genome-assembly--contig:-NODE-6275-length-11138-cov-9.155320_pt1 | contig 11138 bp, 6 predicted proteins | sample MGYA00237868_ERZ511482 | MGnify/ENA metagenome assembly ERZ511482
GTCATACACAATGGAATGCCAACAAGTACACGAGCTTGAGTCACCAAGAGCCCCCGTGTAAGTATAGCTCCAATGGACTTCCCGAGCAGAGCTCAACACCGGCGGCCCCGGGCAGTGGCGATTCGGCAGCAGAGTCGGGAGGGCGGAGGGCGAGTGCGGCGCCGGGTCCGGCTCCGGCTGCCGGCGGCGGCGGCGGCTCGACGGTGCAGGCGGAATGTCGTGGGGCCAGTGGGGCGCCGGGGCTGATTGCCGCCCGTGGTCACCACTCGGCGGGGCAGTCGGGTGCGCGGGCGGCCGGTGGGGCGCCGGCACCGGCCGCCGCCGGCTGTGGCGGCTTGGCTGCGGAGTCTGGTGGGCGGGGGGCGGGTGCGGAGCCGGCTCCGGCACCCACCGGCGGCGGCGCCTCAGCCGCGGCGTCGAGTGGGCGGGGGGCGGGTGGGGCGCCGGCGCTAATTGCCTCCGGCTGTGACCACTTGGCGGGGCAGTCGGGTGCGCGGGCGGCCGGTGCGGCGTTGGCGCTTGCTCCCGCTGGCGGTGGCGGCTCGGCCACGGAGTCGGGTGTGCGGGGGGGGGGTGCGGCGGCGGCGCCAGCGCCCGCAGGTGGTCGCCACTTTGCGGGGCAGTCGGGTGGGTGGGTGGCGGGCGCGGCGCCGGCGCCGGATGCCGCTGGCGGTGGCGGCGCGACGGCGCAAGCCGGTGGGCGTGGGACCAGTGCAGCGGCGGTTACGGTTGCCGCCGGCAGCGACGGCTCGGCGGGGAATTCGACTGTGCGGGCGGCCGGTGCGGAGCCGGCGCTGGCTCCCGCAGGCTGTGGCGGATCTGCCACGGAGCTGCTTTTGCCGAGGGGGGGTGCGGCGCCGGCGCCAGCGCCCGTAGGCGGTCACCACTCTGCGGGGCAGTCGGGTGCGCGTGGGGCGGGTGCGGCGCCGGCGCCGGCTGCGATCGGTGGTGGAGCCTCTACGGCGGAGACGTGTGGGCGTGGGGCTAGTGGGGCACAGGCGCCGGCTGCCGTCGGCACTGACCGCTCGGTGACACACACAGGTGGGCGCGGGGCGGGTGCGGCGTCGGCGCTGGTTGCCGCCGGAGGTGGCCGCTTGGCGGCACACGCAGGTGGGCGGGGTGCACGTCGGGCGCCGGCGGCGGCGGCCGCGGGCGGTGGCGGCTCAATGGGGTCGGGTGGGGCGCGTTCGGTCGTGGCTTTGGCTTCGGGCGACAGCAGCGGTGTGACAGCAGCTGCGGAGCGAGGGCTGGCGCCATTGGATGGGCAGGTGCGCTCCCAGATGTTACAGGGCGGCACTGTGGTTGCGTCCGGCTTCTTTCTTCCGTTACGCTCTCATCGTGGACGGGTCGCGGTCGCCAGGAATCTGCTCGTCGTGGGCGACGTTGTCGTGGTGGAGGGGCATGAGCGGGACGACTATGGCTTTGACGTCGACTTGGGCGGCGGCCGGCAGACATTCGGAGCTGCCGCAGTTAGTGGCACAGCTGTTGTTTGGCCGGCAAGTAACGTTGGGTAAGTCGGGCCGCACTGACTGGGAGGGGGTGGGTGGTGCCGGCATCTGTCCTTGCTTGCATCATCCCGCACTTGCAGTTCTTCTGACGACGACTGCGTGCTCTTCACACCTGATGTTTGGTCCTGCTGGCGTGGCGTGTCTTCGTGTGCCTGTCTCTGCGGATTGCTCTTTTGTACAGGCCGCGGTTGCGGATGTCGGACCGGCCAACAGGCGGCCATGAACGCCGTCGTCTGTTGGGAACTGCGGTTGTTTGGCGCTGGGCCGTGCCTGCTGTTCGAGCAGACCTTCTCGCCCGCGCAAAGGAGGAGGCCCCGGTCGTTCAGATCCTTGCCATGTCCGTGGAGGCGGGCCAAGGTGCTGAGCGGTATCCTTTTTCCGCGCTGCTGTATCAATCGACGATGTACGAGCGGTACAAGACCGCCCACTTCGGGCGGCTTGACGTACCCACGCGTATGTCCGAGCTGGGGGGTGAGGGGGGCGATCATGGTATCACACGGCAGGTTGTGCTCTGGAACAGCCGTTATCTTTCTCAGTAGCTTTGTTTCTTGCTCTCTTCACGTACTACTCTATGCTTGCAACAAATTATCAACCCCTCCTGCAAGAGACCTACATCGCCCGGAACAGGCGCTCCGAACGGACCTTCTCATACCAGTGCAGTGCATTTCCGCTGGTCTTGACATGCTCCTCGGTCAGCCCATGCACGCGCAAACACAAGAGAGACACAGCCCGCGACAGTGCCGCGTACACCATCCCATCCAGAGTCCACCGCGTGCAAGAAAAATCTACCGCCACCCTGTGGATAGTCATCCCCTGCGAGCGAGAGATGGTCACCGCCCACGAAAGTATGACAGGTACCTGCCAACGACACCCGAGCTCCCGCTCCTCCTCATCCATCACCGAAAACTTGACCATAGGCATCTCGACTGCGTCCTCCACGCCCTCAAACTTGCAGGACACGGATACCTCCTGCACAAAGGCGACGACCACACCATGTGTCCCCGTCCTCACCACGCCAAACGACATGGTGCACACCACCTTGGCGCCCACCTTGAGCGTGACCACGGAGGCAGCCACCTTGTTCAAGTTCGGGGGGGGCGCCAAGTTGGGCGGGTTGCTGTCTGCCGTCGGCGGCACCTCGTCGCGGCAGTAAAATGTGGCCGAGGCGCCGACAATCGCCGCCAGCTGCTTGGCGTTATAGGCCTGCGCGTCGCAGCTCCTAGAGCAGAGATGTTGGTACTCGGGCCACTCCTCGCGCTGGTCTACCCACGTAGCGTTGAGGAGCGCCAGGTCTTCGGCCCGGCATTCCCCCACTCGCAGCCGCGACAGGACGGCACGCAGGGAGTCCTCCCCGACTTGGCGGTGCTGTCCAACCAGCTCAACGACATGGCCGTGGCCAGAAGAAAAGGTGTCGTCCCAGGCGCGGCCCATATAGGCCCCCTTTTGGGGCGTCACATCGGTAACCCCGTAGGCGGGGAGCTGCAAAGGATCACCAGCAGCTGTGGAAAAAAGAAAGAGAGAAGGCCTGAAGACAATTAGTCCTCCATAATCGTACCCCTTCCCCCATCCCTCACCTTAAGCACCCCACTCGTGTCCACGTACGCACATACCACCCTCTGGGAAGCGACAAACAAAAGCGAACACGTACCGAACACGATGCGACCACCAAAAGGCCGGCACTGTAGCGTTGGGAGAGCGGTGCGACGGAACACATACTCGAGGCGGTCGAACCACCGATTGGGGATAGTGGGTGCCTCGTCAATAACAACTAGCCGGGCCGCGGTGATGGCGCTTCGCGCTTCGGGGTTGGTGAGTATGTGCGACAAGATGCGCTCCTTGCTCACGTCCCCGACCGAGACACGCAGGAGAGAAGACACAGTTTGCCCACCGACAAGCTGGGCCGCCGAGCCCGCCCACGCCAGGACCACGACCGATGAGTCGCCCCACTCGAGCCGCGCGGCTCGCACGAGCAGGGTGAGCAAGGTGCTCTTGCCGCATCCGGCAGCACCCACGGCGGCCACGTTACGGCCGCCGAAAACGGAGCGAGCAACCTCCACCTGCGACGGGTCCAGACGAAGAGAGGTGTCAGCCATGGTTGTGGCGGTTGGGGGTTCCGCGGCTGGAAGGGGCGTGGCCCCTCGGCCGTGGACAGCACCCCGGGGCCACCCCAAAATATCCCGATCCGGGCCAGCGCAGGGATGACCTGTCCGGAATCTCAGGGAGATCGGATCTGGTCGGGGGGCGGGGTTTTTCCCCAGTGGTTTTCCCAACCCCCCTACTACTTGTTTGAACTTTTCGCTTTGGAGGGATTTATCTGTTTGGCGCATTTGGGGCGGCTACTTTGGCCGCCGGCGTTCGGGTTGGAGAGGGGTTTATTGACAGCGGGGACGGCGTCCCCGTCGGCGTTTGATAAAACCAACTGTGCTTTGGACGACGATTCCCCCCTGGGCTTTGCCGTGATCCTCTCCCCGCTCTGAGGAGGAAGGCTGGGCTGTGGGTTGTTTTCCGGGGCAGTTCCTTCGACGGACCGAGCTGATCTAGAGGTCACTTCGGCTGGACGACGAACCAACGTGGTGGTGTCAAGAACCGCTACAATGGTGGCCGGGCAAACAGGGTCGCATCGACGGTCGCCTCGCGGACACTCACCACCTCAACAGAGTCGGGACACGTCCGTGACAAGCAAACACCTTGACGGCGCAGCACAAAACCAGCGAGAATGCACGACCACGGCAAGCGCGGCACCGACGTTCTGGTGCGATGCATTGGGCGATGACGGCTGCGACGCCGCCGCTTGCCACGAAGGGAAAGAAACCATCAAAACAATGCTCTGCTCACATTTTCGCTGCTAATTAACTTATGTGCACTTCCCATTGGTTCTTGGCTCCCGTGGTTCGCGCCTCATGGGCTTTGACAGGGGACGTGCTGCCTGGTAGCGGCTGAAAACCAGAAATCGATGCCTCACCCATATGTAACATATATAGTATTATTGAATTTCTTATCGAATTTCTTCATGTGGTTCGCGAGATGAGAAATCTGTGGACTGGTGCCGTCCTCGACTGCAAAGGCCGTGTGATCTAGCCCCTCCAGCAGGGGTGCAGAGGCTGTTAAACGCATCGATTTTGAGGCCCAGCCTCATCTGCGGCAGCATGCTGCCGCCCAACCCCCCGCCCCGCGGGCCGCCACGCCGATCCCCCCGCATCCGTCCACCTCCCGTCCTTCTGCTGCCAGCATCCTGCTGGCTGCAGCGGCCCCACAACGTGCCTGGCACCGCGTTGACTCCGGCCTCGGCGTCTGCCGGCACAGCCCCCGCGCCACAGCCTCCCGCCCCCCCTCCCCTGCTGCCATCAGCCCGCCTCCTGTTGCCGTAACCAGCTCGCTGGCTGCTGCGGACCCGCTTCGTGGCCGGCGCCGCAGTCACCGTGGTGACAGCCACCGTTGTCGTGAGCCGCGCCTCCGTCAGCCCTGCCGCCGCCTGTACCCAGATGACCGCTTTGCCGCCGCGCCCCCCCCCAGCGTGGGCATGCCACCACCCGCCCCTCTATTTTCCCGCTCTCTGCTCTCTCTGTCCTTTATCACTGACTGCCTCACCCGCTCCACTGTGCTTCTCAGAGCACACTGCCACCATCGCCGGCCGCTCGAGTCTTGCAACTGCTGCTCGCTGTCGGCCCCATTGGCGTGATTGTTTCGGGTCTTTGGTACACCTGGGGTGTCTGAGGGTGCCGTGAACAGCTGCCAGGTACTGGGTAGGTAGGAGCCTGTCGGTTGCGTGAGGGTCGGGTGTCATACCCGTTTTGGCCATGTTGGGAGGCGTGGATGCACACGTTGGGGTGGTCTGCGCGCTTAGCTATGCACACCACTGTTCTCAGCACACCTGACATACCTGGAAGCGATGAAGAAAAAAATGGCGTTCCTCATGTCTAAAGAAAAGGTGTCATCCGTATCTCCTGCCTGGGCCGATCTGGGGCTGGAACACCGATCGGGAATACAGTACCTCTTGCAAGAGCGAAAGGTCAACTGCATATGGGAGTGGCATGGGTTTCTCTCTTTCTCACACACAACTGTCCAGGGTGTTGAAAAAGATGGATGGTAGTGCTTACCCCTGCAGAAGACACCTTCACCACTCATCGACGGTGGCTGCAGAGGCCATGGCGGTCGCTCCTGTGATGGAGTAGGTGGAGGTCGCGCCCATAAGTGCGGTGGGCGGGGCGGCTTGTCCCCCGTCAACCCCCCTAGTTGGTTGACGCCCCCCCAGTTGGATGACCCCCCCCCAGCTTGCTGACCCTCGCCTGCGCAGACAGTGTGCCTCTCACCGCTGAATTGGCCCCCGGCGGTGGGAGTGATTGCGGCTTTGGTGCACCTGGACCGGGTGTTTGGGCGGTTGGTGCGGCCAGACAGCCTCTGGCGCCGCTCCGGGTGCCACGGCAGCGAGGAGAGGTGTCAGCTACAGCTGTTGTGGCCACGGCCAGGACACGAGCCAAACAAAGAGGTACAAGTAGCAGCCGCCGCTGCAAGAAAACAGCGGCGGCAAGGAGACTGAGGTGGGAGCAGATGGCAATAGTGGTCGGCAGCGTCGGGCTGCTGTTGAGGCAGTGAACCCGGTGCTGTGGAGGTGAGGTGGAAAGTGACGTTGTGCGTATGGCGACGGCTTCGGCGTCGCCCCCTCAAGACAAACACATTGAGAAAGCCCGTCAGCCCTGCCTTCTATTCCTCATCGCCCTCGAACGGGCTGCCTCCCGTGTGACGACAACCACACACACAAGGCGCCCGAGAAAAAAGAACGTGGAAAAGTCAAAGGCATCGGGTAGGGCATGAGGACAGGCATCACGAGCGGCGGCACGGATGTTATGCACGAGCATGTGGTAGGACAAGATACTGGTGTATTCTACCGGGCCACACGCCGCGAGCACGCGCTTGAGCGCCTTGATGGCCCGGTTGCGCTGCTCGTGCGCGACGGTGTTCATGTGCTTGAGCACGGTGAACGATGCGGGGGCAAAGAACTTGCTGCACACGTGGTTGATGATGTGGAAGGCGTCGCTCACAATGGTCGACACAGCCAGCCGCCACGGCAGCTTCCCCAACGCCGACCGCACCGCCCCACACCCAAAGTCATACACGATGAACCGCGGCAGGACCGCAAACAGCGTGATGATGGCGTCGAGCAGCGCCGGCGGGCCCTCCCGCTTGTCGAGCACGACGAAGCCAAGCACCTTGGGGTGGCTGCACGCGCAGCAGATGATGAACGCGCCGGGGGAAAACGACTTGCGCGCCTCCTGGTAGTTCTTCGGGCAGACGCCCAGTTCGAGCCTCTCGGCCCGCAGGAAGGCCAAGGCGCGGCACTGCAACCGGCCCGGGAAGTACATTCCCGTCACGAGCGGGTCGTCGCTGGCGTCGGGGAACACCGACAAGAACACGGCGCGCATCTGCTCCCTCGTCATCCCTTCCCCGCACCACCTGGACGCAGACGCCGCCGCCGAGTCTGCGACGAGTGGCCGGTCAGCGTTGTAGGCGGTGATGCTGTCCGCCATTTTGTCGGCACAGGCGGCGGTGGCGGTCGCCACGCTCTCCCGCACGCCGCTCATCCGCTTGAGCGCGTTGAGGAAGGCGACGCCCATCCGAAACGACTTGAGCAGCAGGGCCAAGTCGGCCGAGAGATGCGCGGGGAAGCCAGGGCCAACCGGCCCGTCTTTGACGACCTCCGCCAATACGAGGGGCAGGTCGGCCGCAAGGGACCGGGACCGAAGCAGGTCCGCGAACCCACGCAGCCCCGCCACGTGCTCCAGGTTAAAAGCGGAAACGACAGGGTCAGTCGCAACCGCGACACAGAAAGAAATCACATCATGCGCCGCTGTCTGCCACAGTGCCCTGACGCCCGGCACCAGAACATCAAACGTGGACGTAGGTGGCGCGCGGCGCCCGCCCGCAGCAGCTGCCGCCGCAGCCGCGGCTGCCCCCGGATCGTGCGCCGCCGCCCCGCCAAGACCAGGGGCGTGGCCATTCCCAATCGCCCCGGCCGCAGCTTCAGCTACAGCCGCCGCTCCGACTGCAGCTGCCGCTGCAGCTCCCGCCGCGTCGGCAGCCGCTGCAGCCGCAGGCGGCCCCGGCGCCCGTCCACGCCCTGCACCGGCCGGACGCGCGGCAACCCACGCAGTCAGCGAGGCCGCCACATCCCGCTCCACCGCGTTGTTGGGCAGCGGGCGGCTGTTGGCCTGCGCGGCCGCGATAAACTTGTTCATGGCCCCAAGACGGCCTTGACGAGATGGTCGCAGGCCGCCTCGAGGTCCCAAATTGCGGACAGCATCGCGCGGAGGGCGTCAGCCCCCGCTTTCTGCTCGGCAGGGAAGGTGTCCAGTAGGGACTGGGGTGGGGAGCCGGGGAGGAGCACGGCCAGGGCCAGCGCAGCTGCGCTCCTCTGGTCCGCGTTGACACCAATCGTGGCACCGGGCTCGGTGAGGGCGAGCCTGATGTACCGGCGAACCCACTCGCTGCCAATGATGCTCGCGGCGGCGAGCAGGTCGGGGTTGCTGTTGCACTTCTCGGCGTACGTCGTGTAGTAGGCGACGTGCAGCCGCCGGAGGTAGCCCAACCAGATCCCATCTGCGGTGACTACATCGATCTTGTCACCCTTGCAGCACGTGCCGCAAAAGAAAGGCCAGGCAGGAGCGTCCTTACCCATCAAGCGGAGCACAACGGAGAGGAGATTTGACACCGGGCGTCGGCCACGGCCGGGAGTAGTTGATGACCACACGCCCGCCCGCCGTCGCTGTTGCGCAGCGATCCACCAGGTGCGGAAAGTTTGGTTGAAAGGGTTGCCCTCGACGGCGACCTACGACGCAAAGTGCCGCAACAGCATCACCGACGCCGCCGTGCCCGGGGTGAAGATGACGAGCCCCTCCTTGCGCCCCTCGGCACACACCCACGCGCCGCACTCGTCGTTGACGCAGTTGCAAGCGTCCAGCTCCATCCGCCCGATGCACACGCACGACAGCACGGTGCCATTAGCCGCGTCAGACATGGCCTCACCGCGGGGCGTACCGCACTTGGGGCACTCGTCTGGAGCGGCTACCTTGTACACCTTGCCGTTGCGCGCAGCGTCCATCAGCGCCGTGTCCACCTGCACAGCCTTGTTGCAGTTGAACGGGGACAGCTCCAAGCGCGAGATGTCCTTCACGACGGTCGGGATGGCGGGGCGGCAGTCGGTGGCGGACTCCGCCGCGTCACTCTGCCGCAGGTGTCGGGTATTCAAGACATGCACACAGCTCTTCTTACGGCTTGTGTCACAATAGCAACAAGAGGTGGTTTTGCGTGCGCACTTGACCGGTGCCGGCACCCGCCATCGGCCCTCACCCGAGACGACGACTGCAATAGGGAGGCCGCCCGTCGCAAACACCTCCACCTCAGCGTCTTCCATCTCCTCCTTTTTGTTGCTCGCCACCCCGTTGAGCCCCGACCGTGAAGAGGCACCCCGTCCACGGCCACGGGCCGACCGTGGCCGGCCTATGGGGTTGGCGGCGTCCGCCGGCGGGTCGTCCGTCGCGCCGGAGTCCAACACGGCCGCCTCCGCTCCCGGCATCCGTGCCATCAGTCGCCTCGTCTTCTTGCCGTCCACGTCACCCAGTAGCTGTCCGACGCTGGCCAGCGCGTCGACGAAGACCTGCGCGTGGTAGCAGTCGTCGTCGTCGGCCGACGGCGATGACACGTCGAGGACCGCCTCCTTGAAGGTGCTGCCTCGACACGTGAACTGCACGTCCCCCCTTGATGCCACCCAGCACGTCATCAGCTCGTTCTCCTTGTACAAGTGCTGGTCGCCGTACGAGATCCGCGCCACGGCACCAAACACCGACTCAAGCGGCCAGACCTGGCCGCGGTACGGTGTCGAGAGAGTGTTCTCAACGAAGGAGCGCACCGCCGCGGCGCCCCCACGGTCCTCATCTGCGATGCCAAACTCCTCCAGCCACTCCTTGATGCCGATCCTTGTGATTGTGGTGGCAATGGCGCGCATGTACCCTTGCAGCAGGTTCGCGCGAGTGTTGCGGCCGGTCCCCACAGGTCGTCCGCAGCGACTGTGCCGCGAAACCGGCCGCTCCTGGGCCAGGTTGGGGAAGCGGTACTCGCCAACGTTGGTGGGGCCGTCGCCGTCTGCTGCATGTTCGCTGCCGCCATCGCCCCGGCCCATCTCCATCACCATCCGAGTGGCGTCGGCGCGGACCTCGTGCCCCGCTACGCTCTTCAGGGAGAGCACAGCGTGGTGAGCTACTGGCTCGGAGCGGGTGGCAGCAAAGCAACGCCATCCATCCCCCGTTGGACGGTCGAGGAGGGTGCCGCGCACAGCCGCATCCGCCGACCGGCCCATTTGCACGTCCAGCACGGGGGCGACCGGTGTGGCGCGCTCCCCCGCGGAGCACAGGAATATTTGGTGCCTTTCTCTGATCGGCGGTGGCCCGGCATTTGGCCGCGATGGGCTTGACGCCAGCAGCTGGGGGAGCGCACGCCGGCGAGGGTGGGAGAACAAGGAGTGATTGTCACCCCTAGAGTCTTGATGGCGAGCGGCAGACCCAGCGGGTGGTGAAGACGCGTCGGTCTTGGCGGAGAGGCAGCCGCCAACGGCGTCGCCAAGCATGCGCAGCAATAGCACCATGGTTCTTGAGGGTCCCTGCGGTAAAAAGAGAGAGTCGAAAGGGCGGGGAAGGGGAATGGGCAGTAGATGTGGTGCAGACACCAAGGATACACGCAGGTGGCGAAATACAGCCGAGGACGCAGGGGATGAGCACAATAGGTAGTGCGGTGGGCGGCAGTGCGTGCAGCAGCCAGGTGAGGCAGGCACGTGACAGCGCGCGGTGAGGTGACAACCACGAGCAGCCACGGAGAATGGAGAGACGAGGCAACAGGGGCGGCTGCTGTTGTGATCAAAACCTGCCGCTGTGAGCCGCACCAGGTAGCAGCGACCGCAGTGACAGGGAAGGGGAGGGGCGCCGCGCGCGTGGTACCCCGCTCAATAGAAAGGCACCAACAAGGCACAACAGAAAGCACGTACAGGTAGACATAAATGTGTGCAATGGTGTGAAAGTAGACACAGAAGACCAGGGGGAAGTGCGACACGGAGGCCGTGCCGACGAGCCGCAGGAGACCAGGGCGGGGGTAGCACCAAGCAGCGGCGGGGTGGGCTACCGGCGGGGCGGGCGACCGGACGGGCAGCGACAACTAGGTGCGGCGACTGGCAGGGAGGTGATTGGCGGGGAGACCACAAACGGGGGCGGCGACCGGCGGGGCGGGCGCTGGCAGGAGCGGTGACCGGCGAGGCAGCCGCTGGCAGGAACGGCGACCGGCGGGGCGGCTTCTGGCGGGGGCGGCAACAAGCGGGGGCGGAGAAAGGCGGGGGCGGTGACCGGCGAGGGTAGCAAGAGGCGCGGCGGCGACCGGTGGCCCAGCGACTGCTGCGGGCTGCTACGGGTGTTGAAACGCGGTGGAGATAGCGAATGGGGGACCACGGTGAAGTGGTTGAGTGGATTGAACTTGTGTGTATGTGTGCGAACGTGCTTTGTTGGTTGTCTCTCCGAAGCGCCCCTCTTCCCATCAAGGGCACTCCTCAAGTAGTCCAAGTCGGAGCACTCAAGCCCACCACGCAGCCCAAGC
>ENA-ORXT01006276-ORXT01006276.1-marine-metagenome-genome-assembly--contig:-NODE-6276-length-11135-cov-5.325104_pt1 | contig 11135 bp, 6 predicted proteins | sample MGYA00237868_ERZ511482 | MGnify/ENA metagenome assembly ERZ511482
CGTCACCGCCGATTTCGAAGAGCGCAGACACGAAGAACACGTCGCTCTCATCGCCGCAGTAGGCGCAGCCTGCGAGATCTGCGACGACCCCAAGCGTCAGGACGACGTCATCCGGATCCTCTCCCAATCCAGGTATCTCGACCTTCCTCAAGACGCGGTCGCGGACAGCTTCTGCGGAACGCTGAGCACACTTCACTCCTTCGCCGGTGACGACGTCAACCGTCCCACCGAGGACAAGGCCAACCTCGTGGTCAGCCAACTCCGCGCCTGCGGACTCCTCGGCGCCCGGCCGCCCAAGTCCGCCCTCGGCACCCCCGAGATCTTCCGAGAGGATCTCTTCGACGAGGCCTCGAAAATTTTTACCCCCCCGAATATCTCATCATGAAAATCAGTATCCGATTCCAAACTGCTCTCCTGCCTTTCGCCCTCGCTACTCTTCTTGCGAGCTGCGGAGACAAGCCCACCGCCACGTCCACCGCCACCTCGCCAGGCTCGGAGATCGCGACCGCTTCCACCGATGCCGAACTCGCAGCTGAACCACTATTGGTTGAGAAGCCCCAGCTGAAATTCGGCTTCATCAAGCTTACCGACTGCGCCCCGCTGGTCATCGCCAAGGAGAAGGGATTCTTCGAGGACGAAGGGCTTGTCGTGGAAGTCGAGGCTCAGGCGAACTGGAAGGTCCTGCTCGACCGCGTCATCACCGGCGAACTCGATGGCTCTCACATGCTCGCCGGACAGCCGATCGCCGCCACGGTCGGGTTCGGTACTCAGGCCGACTTCTACGTCGCCTACAGCCTCGACTACAACGGTAACGGCATCACGGTCTCCAACGAGATCTGGGACAAGATGAAGCCATTGGTGCCCGCCGATGCGGCCGGCAAGCCGATCCACCCGATCACCGCCGACTCGCTCGTGCCGATCGTCAAGGAGGCCGTCGATACCGGATCACCGCTCAAGATGGGCATGGTCTTCCCCGTCTCGACCCACAACTACGAGATCCGCTACTGGCTCGCCGCTTCGGGCATTAACCCCGGCTTCTACTACGACCCGGCTTCCAAGGAAGTGAACATCCCCGGAGTCATGGATGCCGAAGTCATTCTGTCGGTCACTCCCCCGCCCCAAATGCCCGCCACGCTCGAGGCCGGCACGATCCTCGGCTACTGCGTGGGCGAGCCCTGGAACCAGGCGGCGGTGGCCAAGGGCATCGGCGTGCCGGTGATCACCGACTACGAGATCTGGAAGAACAATCCGGAGAAGGTGTTCGGCATGACCAGGGCGTTCACCGAGGAGAACCCCAACACCACGCTCGCGGTGGTCAAGGCGCTGATCCGTGCCGCGCAGTGGCTGGACGAGAACGACAACGCCAACCGGCTCGACGCGGTGGAGATCCTGTCGCGCTCCGAGTACGTGGGCGCCGATGCCGACGTGATCGCCGCCTCCATGACCGGCACCTTCGAGTACGAGCGCGGCGATGTGCGCGAGGTACCGGACTTCAACGTGTTCTTCCGCTACCACGCCACCTACCCGTACTACTCCGACGCGGTCTGGTACCTGACCCAGATGCGCCGCTGGGGCCAGATCGACCAGCATCGGCCTGACGACTGGTACGACGAGATCGCCCGCAGCGTCTACCTGCCGGACACCTACCTGCAGGCGGCCCGGCTGCTGGTCGACGAGGGCCATGTGAGCGAGAGCGACTTCCCGTTCGACACCGACGGCTACCGCGACGCCACCGACGAGTTCATCGACGGCATCGCCTACGACGGACGCGCCCCGAACGATTACCTGGAATCGCTGACGATCGGCCTGAAGGCCGACTCGCCCGCGGCCGGCAGCTGAGCCGATGAGCGCCCCCTCCTCCACGCTCGGTCGCGCCGCACCCACCTCCATCGGACTGCGGCTGCGGCACGGTGTCGATCGCTGTGCCGGTGGCATCGACGCGATCGGCTTCGGCTGGCTGCTGCCGCTGGTCCGGATGGCGATCGGCGAGCCCGTGCGCGAGCAGCTCGCGGACCTTCGCGAGCGGGTGGCGATTCCGCTGCTGGGCATCGCCTTGTTCCTCGGTGCCTGGGCCGCCCTCGCACCACAGGTGCAGACCTCGCTGGGGGCGATCCCGGGCCCGGCCGATGTCTGGGCGCAGGTCGGCCAGATGCAGGAGGACATCGCTCGCGAACGCGACAAGCAGATCGCCTTCCACGAACGCCAGGACGCGCGCAACGCCAAGCTGATCGCCGACGGTCGTGCCGACAGGGTCAAGCAGCGTGCCTACACCGGCAAGCCGACCTACATCGACCAGATACTCACCTCCCTGTTCACCGTCGCGCTCGGCTTCCTGATCGCCACGCTGATCGCCATCCCGCTGGGGATCGCCTCGGGGTTGTCGAAGGGGTTCAGTGCCGCGATCAATCCCCTGGTGCAGATATTCAAGCCGGTGTCGCCGCTGGCCTGGCTGCCGATCGTCACGATGATCGTCTCGGCCGCCTACCTGAACCCGAGCGACCTGCTGCCCAAGTCGCTGGTGATCTCGGCGGTGACGGTGACGCTGTGCTCGCTGTGGCCGACGCTGATCAACACCGCCCTGGGCGTGGCCTCGGTGGACAAGGACCTGATGAACGTCGGCCGGGTGCTGCGCCTGCCGACCTGGAAGACCATCACCCGCATCGTCATGCCGAGCGCGATGCCGCTGATCTTCACCGGCCTGCGATTGTCCCTGGGGGTGGGCTGGATGGTGCTGATCGCCGCCGAGATGCTGGCGCAGAACCCGGGGCTGGGCAAGTTCGTGTGGGACGAGTTCCAGAACGGCTCGTCGGACTCGCTCGCGCGCATCATGCTGGCGGTCATCACCATCGGCCTGATCGGCTTCCTGCTCGACCGGGTCATGTTCGCGCTGCAGCGCGCCTTCACCTTCACCAGCGAGCGATGAGGAGACGACACCCATGACGAGTCCGATCATCGAGCTGCACGGTGTCCGCAAGGGCTACGGCGGCGGTGCCACCCGCAACGAGGTGCTGCACGAGATCGACCTGAGCGTGCGCCCCGGCGAGTTCGTCGCCGTGGTCGGCTTCTCGGGTGCGGGCAAGACCACGCTGGTCTCGCTGCTCGCCGGTCTGGAACGGCCCGATGCCGGTCGCGTGCTCTACAAGGGCGAGGAGGTCGATGCACCGCATGCCGAGCGCGGCGTGGTGTTCCAGAGCTACTCGCTGATGCCGTGGCTGAACGTGCGCGACAACATCGCGCTGGCGGTCGACAGCACCGCGCGCGGGCTGTCGCGCAGCCTGCGTCGTGCCCGGGTGCAGAAGTACATCGACATGGTCGGCCTGTCGCACGCCGCCACCCGGCTGCCGGCCGAGCTGTCCGGCGGCATGCGCCAGCGGGTCAGCGTGGCGCGGGCGCTGGCGGTGGAACCCGAGGTGCTGCTGCTGGACGAGCCGCTCTCGGCGCTCGATGCGCTGACGCGCGCCCGGTTGCAGGACGAGTTCGCCGACATCTCCACGCAGAGCGGCGCCACGATCGTGCTGATCACCAACGATGTCGACGAGGCACTGCTGCTGGCCGACCGGGTCATCGCCATGACGCCGGCACCGCACGCCACCTTCGGACGCGACTTCGAGGTGGCGATCGAGCGACCGCGTCAGCGTACCGCCATGAACCACGATGCCGGCTACGTCCGCCTGCGCGGCGACATCACCCGCTACCTGCTGAACCTGGCGTCCGAACGCGATGCCGGGGCGGCGCCAGCACGCGCGATGCCGCAGCTGGTACCCGATCACGGCGGCAAGGTCGTCGCGTTGCCGCGCGTCGAACCGGTGCCGCAGCAAGGGTCGCGGCAGGTGCCGCAGGCCGTGCTCGACGAGGCGCGTGGCTCGCGCGATCACGACTACCTGCGCTTCAGCCAGCTCGGCAAGACCTACCCGACTCCGGACGGCCCGCTCGCCGTGGTCGAGGACTTCGAGCTGACCGTGCGCCGCGGCGAGTTCATCACCCTGATCGGACATTCGGGTTGCGGCAAGTCCACGGTGCTGTCGATGAGCGCCGGACTGAACCCGATCAGCGACGGGGCGATCGTGCTGGACGGCACGCACGTCACCCACGCCGGCCCCGACCGGGCGGTGGTGTTCCAGTCGCCCTCGCTGATGCCGTGGATGACGGCGCGCGACAACGTCGCGCTCGGCGTGGAGCGGGTCTACCCGCGGGCCTCGCGGGCCGAGCGCCGCGACATCGTCGAGTACTACCTGGAGCGGGTGGGCCTGACCGATGCGATGGAGCGCGATGCCGCCAGCCTGTCGAACGGCATGCAGCAGCGCGTGGGCATCGCGCGCGCCTTCGCGCTGTCGCCCAAGCTGCTGCTGCTGGACGAGCCGTTCGGCATGCTCGACAGCCTGACCCGCTGGCAGTTGCAGGACGTGCTGATGGATGTGTGGTCGCGCACCGAGGTGACCACCGTGTGCGTGACCCACGATGTGGACGAGGCCATCCTGCTGGCCGACCGGGTGGTGATGATGTCCAACGGACCGAACGCACGCGTGGGCAACATCATGCCGGTCGACCTGCCCCGGCCGCGATCGCGCGACGCCCTGCTGGCCCACCCGGACTACTACGGCTATCGCGAACAGCTGCTGGAGTTCCTGGAGGCCTACGAGGGCGGCGCCGATCCGTCACCCGAGCTGCTGGAGGCCATCGCGGCGCGACGGCCCGGTGCGCAAGCGCCCGATGTCCCCGTCCCCGCACCCGAACGGACCCTGCCCACCCCGGAGCGACTCGCCTCTTGAACATGATGCAATGGCCGGTAGGACCTGCGACGCACACGAGTGGCGGAGCCGCGCACGAGGGCGACATGCGCCGCCTGATCGTGATCGGCAACGGCATGGCCCCCGGGCGCATGCTGGAGACGCTGTTCGAGCGCATGGCGGACGGTGCCCCGGTACGCTGGACGGTGACGATCTTCAACGCCGAGCCGCGCGTGAACTACAACCGGCTGATGCTCTCGCCGGTGCTGACCGGCGAGAAGCGCTACGAGGACATCGTCACCCACGACGACGACTGGTACGCCGGCCACGGCGTGACGCTGCACAAGGGCCGGGCCATCGCCGCGATCGATCGCGGTGCGCGCACCGTCACCGATGCGAACGGTGCGACGCACGACTACGACGCGCTGGTCATCGCCACCGGCTCCACCCCCAACCGGCTGCAGCTGCCCGGTGCGGACCTGGACGGCGTGCTGGTCTATCGCGACCTGGACGATGTCGGGCGCATGCTGCGCGCCTGCGGCGAGTGCGGTCGGGCAGTGGTGATCGGCGGCGGCCTGCTGGGCCTGGAGGCCGCCGACGGGCTGAACGCGCAACGCATGTCGGTGACGGTGCTGCACCACGGTCCGGTATTGATGGACCGGCAGCTGGACGCTCCGGCCGGCCACCTGCTCAAGCAGGCGATCGAGTCGCGTGGCATCACGGTGCTGACCGAGCGCACGACGGTGGAACTGCTCGGTGACGGCGGGCGCGTCACCGGGGTCAAGCTTGCCGACGGTACGGTGATCGCCGCGGAGCTGGTGGTCATGGCGGTCGGCATACGCCCGGCCACCACGCTGGCGATGCAGGCCGGCCTGGCGGTGAACCGCGGCATCCTGGTCGATGACGGCATGGGCACCGAGGACCCGCACGTGTTCGCGCTGGGCGAGTGCGTGGAGCACCGCGAGACCTGCTACGGACTGGTCGCCCCGCTCTACGACATGGCCAACGTGCTGGCCACGCGCCTGAGCGGCGGCGAGGCCAGCTACACCGGTTCGATGACCTCGGCCAAGCTCAAGGTCAACGGCGTCGACCTGTTCTCGGCCGGCGACTTCGCCGACGGGCCCGGCCGCGAGGAGATCGTGCTGCGCGACGCCGCCGCCGGCGTGTACCGGCGCCTGGTGATCGAGGACGACCGCATCGTCGGCATCGTCATGATCGGCGACACCACCGACAGCAGCTGGTTCTACGACAAGCTGCGTCGCGAGCAGACCCTCGGCGACGGTCGCGACACGCTCATCTTCGGCCAGGCCTTCGAGGGAGGGCGCGATGCGGACCCTACGGCAGCCGTTGCAGCCTTGCCCCCTGAGGCGGAGATCTGCGGCTGCAACGGCGTGTGCAAGGGACGTATCGTCGACACCATCCAGCGTCTGGAGCTGACCACGCTGGACGGGGTGCGCGCCCACACCAAGGCCTCCTCCTCGTGCGGTACCTGCACCGGACTGGTCGAGCAGGTCATGGCGCTCACGCTCGGCGAGCGCTTCCAGCGCGCGGCGGTCACGCCGATGTGCCCGTGCACCGACCTGGGCCACGACGATGTGCGCCGGCTGATCCGCACCAGGTCCCTGCGCAGCATTCCCGAACTCATGCAGGCGCTGGAATGGAAGAGCAGCTGCGGCTGTGCGAAGTGTCGACCGGGCCTGAACTACTACCTGGTGTGCGAGTGGCCGGAGGACTACACCGACGACTACCAGTCGCGCTTCATCAACGAGCGCGCGCACGCCAACATCCAGAAGGACGGCACCTACTCGGTGGTGCCGCGCATGTGGGGTGGCGTGACCTCGGCCAAGGAGCTGCGCGCGATCGCCGACGTGGTGGACAAGTTCGCCATCCCCACCGTCAAGGTGACGGGCGGTCAGCGCATCGACATGTTCGGGGTGAAGAAGGACGACCTGCCGCTGGTCTGGCACGACCTGGGCAAGGCGGGGTTCGTGTCCGGTCACGCCTACGCGAAGGGGCTGCGCACCGTGAAGACCTGCGTGGGCACCGACTGGTGCCGCTTCGGCACCCAGGACTCCACCGGGTTGGGCATCAAGCTCGAGCGCTGCCTGTGGGGCAGCTGGGCGCCTGCCAAGGTGAAGCTGGCCGTGTCCGGCTGTCCGCGCAACTGTTCGGAGGCCACCTGCAAGGACATCGGCGTGATCTGCGTGGACTCGGGCTACGACATCGTGTTCGCCGGTGCGGCCGGTCTGGACATCCGCGGTACGGAACCGCTGACCCACGTGGTCGGCGAGGAGGAGGTCATCGAGCACATCGCCGCGCTGATGCAGGCGTACCGCGAGCAAGGGCACTACCTGGAGCGCATCTACAAGTGGGCGGCCCGGGTGGGGCTGGACACGGTGCGCGCGCAGGTGGTGGACGATGCGCCGAACCGCGTCGCGCTCCGCGCCCGCTTCGATCGTTCGCAGAAGGTGGCACAGGTCGACCCATGGGCCGCACGCGCGGTGCAGGGCGAGCAGCGCCACGAGTTCGAACCACTCGCCACGCTGGCGCAGCAGCATGCCGAGGCGCGACGTGCCCCGGAGGCGGTGTCGTGAGCGCGGTCATGCAGGCGGCGCCGGTGCACTGGGTCGAGGTGGGCCGGCTGAGCGACATTCCGGTGCGTGGCTCGCGGCGTGTCGTGCGTGGCGAAACCGTCATCGCGCTGTTCCGCACCAAAGCGGGGGAAGTGCACGCGCTGGAGGATCGCTGCCCGCACAAGGGCGGCCCCCTGAGCGAGGGCATCGTGCACGGCGACTGCGTGACCTGTCCGCTGCACAACTGGGTGGTCGGCCTGGGCGACGGGCAGGCGCGCGGTGCCGACGAAGGGTCGGTGCAACGCTACGACACGCGCATCGACGACGGGCGCATCAGCCTCGCCGTGCCGGAGGGCTGATTGGACGCCGTGACGCGGGCGATGCCGGTACCGGCCGACGACGCCGTTCGCACCACCTGCCCCTACTGCGGCGTGGGCTGCGGCGTCACCGTGCTCCAACCCGACAGCGCGTCGTGCCGGGTGACCGGTGACGTCGCGCACCCGGCCAACGCGGGACGGCTGTGCAGCAAGGGTGCCGCACTGGCCGCCACGCTGGGCACCACTGGCCGCCTGCTGCGGCCACGCATCGGCGCGCGCGAACCGGACTGGGACGAGGCGCTCGACACGGTCGCGGCCCGCCTCGCCGCCACCATCGCCGAGCACGGTCGCGACGCGGTGGCGGTGTACGGCTCCGGGCAATTGCTGACCGAGGACTATTACGCGGCCAACAAGTTCGTCAAGGGCTGGCTGGGCACCGCCAACATCGACACCAACTCGCGGCTGTGCATGGCCTCCAGCGTGGCCGGGCACAAGCGCGCGTTCGGCACCGACACGGTGCCGGGCCGCTACGCGGACCTGGAACAGGCCGATCTGGTGATCCTGGTCGGCAGCAACCTGGCGTGGTGCCACCCGGTGCTGCACCAGCGCCTGCTGGCGGCGCGCGAGGCCCGTCCCACCTTGCGCATCCTCGTCATCGATCCGCGCGCCACCGCCACCACGGCCATGGCCGACCGGCACCTGGCGATCGAGCCGGACCGCGATGCGGACCTGTTCGGCGGACTGCTCGCACACCTGGCCCGCCACGACGCCTTGGACAACGACTGGATGGCCGCCCATGTCGGCGGCGCGAAGGCGTCCCTCGCGGCGGTGGCGCCGCTGACGCGGGCGGAGACGATCCGCCGGACCGGCCTGTCGGCCGATGACATCGCCTGCCTGTTCGATGCCTTCCGCACCACCGAACGCGTGGTCACCGTCTACAGCCAGGGGGTGAACCAGGGCGCGCGCGGTACCGACACCGTCAACGCGATCATCAACTGCCACCTGGCCACCAACCGCATCGGCCGCGCCGGCACGGGACCGTTCTCGGTCACCGGCCAGCCGAACGCCATGGGCGGGCGCGAGGTGGGCGGGCTGTCGAACATGCTCGCCGCCCACACCGAACTCGACGATGCCGGCGCCCGCGAGCGCGTGCAGCGCTTCTGGGACTCGCCGCACATCGCCTCGACGCCGGGGCCGAAGGCGATCGAGCTGTTCGAACGCATCGCCGAGGGGCGCATCCGCGCGGTGTGGATCCTGGCCACCAACCCGGTCGACAGCCTGCCGGATGCGGACCGGGTGCGCGCAGCCCTGGCGGCCTGCCCGTTCGTGGTGGTCTCGGACGTGGTGCCGGACACCGATACCGCCCGCCTGGCCCACGTGCTGCTGCCGAGCGCGGCCTGGGGAGAGAAGGACGGCACGGTCACCAACTCCGAGCGTTGCATCTCGCGCCAGCGCGGGTTCCGGCCGCTCCCCGGTGCGGCACGGCCGGACTGGTGGCAGATCGCCGCGGTGGCAAGGCGCCTGGGCGCGCACCACGGGTTCGACTGGCGAGGTCCGGCGGACATCTTTCGCGAGCATGCCGCCCTGAGTGCGGTGGCCGGCTCGCCGGATTTCGACATCGGCGCCGCAGCCGCGCTGTCGGATGCCGACTACCGGGCGCTGCGCCCGTTCACGTGGCCCTGGCGCCAAGGGAGCGACCCGGGGAGTGATCCGGAAAGGGATCCGGAGAGCGCTCCGGCCGCGAGCCGCTTCTTCGGCGATGGCCGCTTCCACACCGGCGATGGACGGGCGCGCATGATCCCGATCGTGCCGGCACCGGCCGGATCGGCACCGCAGGACGACCGTGCGTTCGTGCTCAACACCGGTCGCACCCGCGATCAGTGGCACACCATGACCCGCACCGGCACCGTGCCAGCGCTCTCCTCCCACCTCGGGGAACCGTTCGTGGAGATCGCCCCGACGGATGCGGCACGGCTGGGCATCGGTGCCGCCGACATCGTCGAGCTGACGAGTGCGCACGGGCGGGTGCAGGCACGGGCGCTGGTGACCGACCGCCAGCGCACCGGCTCGCTGTTCATGCCGATGCACTGGAGCGAGGTGTTCGCCTCGCGCGCCCGGGTCGATGCGCTGGTGTCGCCGGTGCTGGATCCGGTGTCCGGGCAACCGGCCTCCAAGAGCGAGCGGGTCTCGCTGGCGCGCTGGCCGGCCCGTGCGTTCGGCTACGTGTTGCTGCGCGAGCGTCCGGTGCGGCTGCCCGACCGGCGCAGGCACTACTGGGCACTCGCGCCGGTGCCCGGCGGCTGGCAACTGGAACTGGCCGGACTGGACGGTGCCGAGGCACTGGAGGCGACCTGCCGTCGGCTGTTGCAGGACAACGAGCGCGTGCCGGACGGTCCGCCATCCGGACCGGCACGCTGGCTGGAGCAGTCCGATCCGGCACTTGGCGGTTCACGACGGATGCTGGTGCGCGACGGTCGCCTGCGGGGTGCGGCCTGCGTGGCGAGCGCCCCGGTGAGCGTGGCCCGTCGCTGGTTGATCGAGCGGCTGGGCGCGTCGCTGGAGGACGGCGTGCGCGGCGACGGGATGTCGGTGCTGGCCGGTCGACCGGGCGGGGCGGTACGCGACCCGGGTGCGACGGTGTGCGTCTGCCATTCGGTCGGTGCGAACACCATCCGCGACGCGATCGGTTCGGGACGGTGCCGCAGCGTGGCGGAGCTGGGCACGACACTGCAGGCTGGTGCCAATTGCGGCGCGTGCCGCCCGGAGCTGGAGGCGCTGTTGCGCAGCGCCCGCGATCCCTACTCGATGAACCCCTGCTCGCGCGCCATCGTGCGGTAGGCGGCGGCCGCATCGGCGAGCGCCTGCTCCGCCGACTCACCGCCCTGCAGGAAGCCTGCGAGGTTGTTGCCCAGCGCGGTGTGCAGCAGGCCCATCGGTGCCAGCATCGGGTAGGGTTTCGCACCGGCGACCACGTTCGCCATCAGGCCTGCCGAGGTGGCGCTCGGCACGTGGCCCTCGATCAGCCAGGTGGAGGCATCGGCATGCTCGTCGAGCAGTTGCGGCGATATGGCGTGCAGCATGAGGCGGAACGAGGCCTCGGCATCCGCCTCGTCGATGTGCGCAGCGATCGTGAAGCCGTTCCACCACAACGACGCGGCCGGCACCGTGGTGTCACCGATCGACGGAGCGGCCGCCACGGCGGTCTGCGCCGCCACCTCGGGCGCATCGCCCGCTTCGTCCATCAACGCCTCGGCACGTGAATTCCAGCCGATCGCCAGGGCTGGCTCGCCGGACTCCCAGATCGATTGCAGCTCGTTGGAATCGATGCCGAGGAAATCCGGGTCCATGTAGCCGCTGAGCGCGCGCAGGGTGCGCAACGCCTCCAGCCCCGCCACGTTCTCGATGGCCGGCTCTGCCGAGCCGGTCACGAACGGCTCGCCGCCCAGGCCGAGGTACAGGTTCAGGAACTCGTTGGCCAGGTCCCAGCCGGCGGCCAGCGTGCCCACCAGCGGTGTGGC
>ENA-ORXT01006278-ORXT01006278.1-marine-metagenome-genome-assembly--contig:-NODE-6278-length-11131-cov-3.221368_pt1 | contig 11131 bp, 7 predicted proteins | sample MGYA00237868_ERZ511482 | MGnify/ENA metagenome assembly ERZ511482
GTCACCATCGTCATACAAGTACCCGTACCCGTACCGTCACTGACGGAGAGGGTTACGTCCGTAGTTCCTATTCCAAACGGGCCGGGCGGGTCAATGCTGAAGGTCAGTGGGTCCATATTTGGATCGGAAGAGCCGCCGTCAAATTCCTCCGCCGCCACGGTGGCCATGCAGTCGGCGTCGGCATCGACGGTGACGGATTGGCAAACAGCAATCGGCAGATTATCACAGACACTTTCCACTTCGGCCTCGGAGTTACAGTTACCTGCAAAAGCGTTATTTGTGATGAGGATCTGGTCCATGTCGTCTGGCAGGTTAGCGCAGAGGAAAGCGATGGCGCAGGAGGTAAGATCTGGATTATCTTCGATCACAAAGTCCCCCCCTACCTCGGTCAGGGCGCTCAAGCCGTCTACGTTATCGAGCGCAGCATTATTTTGGATATCAAAGCGCCCCCCTACGTCGGTCAGGACGCTCAAGCCGTCTAAATTAGTAATGCTACCCATACCACCGTCGTCTATAGTTAGATCCATGGGAGAAACACATCCGGGGAAGTTCGTGGCGAAATTATCCACCTGAGCTTGGGTGCTAAGCGTGATGCTAGCCGGGCATTGCGCGGACAGCCCCCTACTCCCCCCAAGCAGGCAGGCCAGCATCAACAAAAAGGCACCGGCAGGCAGGGGCAAGAACAGGGTGGGCAGGCGGTCTGCGGCAAGGCGGTAAGACAGCCCAATCTGGCCCGTAAGGGAATAAAATAACGTCATCGTCGTCTGGTCTGAGATTAAGAAAATGGCCATTTCCCCTCAATTCTAAGCGAATGGCTACCTAAAGAAACAAAAAGCAGGCTGAATTAGCCCCAAATCCACTTCAGATAATCTTTTAAGTTGACAAAAACACGTAGAAACACCTACTCCAGGGCCATTGCTCAAAAAAGAAGTTCTTTGCATCCTGCGTTTGCGCCACAGCTAACTGGCCGCAGTTACCTCCGGCAACAAGGGGTGTGCAGTGGCCTCCGGCCACAGCACCCGTAGCACTCGTCGCCGGAGGCAACTTCGGCCAACAAGAAAGCCCCCTCGTCCCGGTAAGGACGAAGGGGCTTTCTCATTATCTAAACACGGTCAGCAAGGCCGTTTACCGAACAACGACCATCTTCTTCGTAGCAACGAAGTCACCAGAAGTAAGCGTGTAAGTAAGTACACCGGCAGCGCCGAGATCCTTAGCCGTCAGGTCAACGCGGTTCATACCGGCAACGGCATCCAGTTGGCGAACCAGTACTACCCGACCGGCAGCATCCTGAATGCTCAGGGTTGCGCGGCTGGCAGTAGCCAGTTCGAAGCGGATCGTGGTAGCTTCAACGACCCGGTTCAGATACAACCCTCCATCTCCTTCATAAGTCACATCAATCAGCTCCAGCCCCGCCCCCAGCTCAATCGTTCCCTGGAAGCCCATTATGTTGGCAGCAGTGATGGTCATCGTGTGTGTGACCAACTCCTTCATCCCGGGAACAGCCTACCAGGATAAAAAGCAGGAAGGGGATGGAGAAAATAGCGGAAATTCGCATAGCAGCATGATTAAGAATAAGGGCTAAGTTAGGATACCCGCAATTTAGTTGAAGCTCAAATCACTAAAAGTATACCCTTGTTGCTGAACTGTGCTCAATAACTTCCCCTGCAGTTCTGCTGAGCGAAGTCGAAGTATCCTGCGTCCGCGACCTATATTTGCGCCACTTTTTGCCCTACGTAACTGCAACTTCAATACCTTTGCGCAGCATTTAATACGGACTAACTACTCAGAGAATTTATGGATTTCATTGCCGAACTCGAATGGCGTGGTATGCTGCACCAGCTCACCCCCGGAATTAAGGAACACCTGGCCGAAGCCCCCCGCAAGGCTTACATCGGTTTTGACCCCACGGCACCATCCATGACGATCGGTAATTATGTGCAGATCATGCTCCTCACGCTCTGGGCGCGGGCTGGTCATCATCCGGTCGTGCTTTTTGGCGGCGCTACGGGCCGCATTGGTGATCCCAGCGGGAAGGACAAGGAGCGGCAACTCAAGACGTACGAAGAACTGGATGGCAACCTGGAACATCAGCGGCAGCAGATGTTGCGCTTATTGAGTGCAGGTTTACGCGGCGCAAACGCAGGTGCAGTCGAGGTTGAAGAAGCAAAGTTTTCCGTCGTCAACAACTACGACTTCTACAAAGACATGAATGCGCTGGACTTCCTCCGCAACGTCGGCAAAACCCTCACCATCAGCTACATGATGACGAAGGACTCCGTCAAGAACCGCCTCGAAAGCGGCATGTCCTTCACCGAGTTCAGCTACCAGCTGCTGCAGGGCTACGACTTCCAGTGCCTCTACGAACAGGAGGGCGTTACCGTCCAGATGGGCGGCTCTGACCAGTGGGGCAACATCACGGCCGGCACCGAATTCGTGCGCCGCAACCTGGAGGGCAAAGCCTTCGCCGTCACCACTCCCCTGCTCACGAAGGCCGATGGCTCCAAATTCGGCAAGTCCGAAGCCGGCAACATCTGGCTCGATGGTGAACTGACGACGCCCTACGACTTCTACCAGTTCTGGCTGCGGTCCGCTGACGCGGACATTCCGAAGTACCTGAAATACTTTAGTCTGCGCGCCAAAGAAGAAATTCTGGCAGACTGCGCCGTCTTTGAGCAGGAGGCTCCTGAATTCCGCGACATCCGCGACGTAAAAACCCGCCTCGCCGAAGAACTCACGGAGCGCGTACACGGCGCCGATGGCCTGGCCACCGCCCTGCGCGTCACGAACCTGCTCTACGGCAAAGGAGCGGCGGACGACCTGCGCGCCCTAGACGCCAAAACGCTGGCCTTCCTCGGCGGCACGCTGCCCACCCACACCTTCTCCAAAGACCAACTCGCCTCCGGCGTCAACCTGATGGACTTCCTGGCGGAGACCGAAATCCTGGCCAGCAAGTCCGAAGCCAAGCGCGCCATCGAGGGCAACGCCATCGGAATCAACAAAGACAAGGTAACCAGCACGGAAGCCACCGTAAGCCTCAATGACCTGCTTCACGATAAATTTATGATGGTGGAGAATGGGAAGAAGCGGCGGTTTTTGGTGGTGGTGGAGTAGTTTGATAGTAGTGATAGTAGCAGGAAGACGGCTTGGTCATCCGTGGCATCCACCAGGTCTCCGGCGGGATCTCATCGGTTTCGGTCATGTAAATACTGTAAGGAGGAAAGGCCAGCTAGAAAATCACCATACCTTCTGTTCCATACCTTCCTGGATCTCTTTTCGAAACCGTTGCACCCATTTCTCAGATTCGGCATTGGCCGTTCTGGCCAGTAGCTTTTCGGGGATAAGCTTAGGAGCTTCTTCGATGCCCAGGTAGTCCAGCACCCGTTGAACGGTTCCGGGATAATCCTCGATCATATCTTCGTACACCAGCGTCAGGGGTTGAATGTTGTTCCGGCTGAAATACTCCTGCATATTGCACTCCTTGAGCATTATTTCCTTGTAGAGATGGGTTAAGGCGTCCGGAACATAGTTCTCTTCCCAGAAGCCCTCGCCGAAGGATTGTTTCTCTCCTTGTTTCAGGTGCCAGACACCGTCTTTAATGGCCTTCCACCAGGAGACGGCCTGGCGAATCTTATTGCGGCGGGTGAGGAAGATGTGTTGGCAATTAGGGAAAAGATCGGCGAATATCGTCTGCTCGTCAGCCTCCGGGCCCAGGCTCTGCAATAATCTTAACTCCTCCATCAAGCCTCCATGGATTTTGGCATGTCGACAGTGTTTGATGCCGAATAGGCCGTTTGTCCCGGTTCCCAGTTGGTGAACTTTGGCTTTCAGTTCGTCGTAAGTCTCCAGTTTATAAAGCTCCCTTAGATTCTTAGCATCCATCAGGTTGAAGTGTTCGCCGGGGAGGCCGGCGACGCCGGTCTGGGTTAAGCCGTCACAGAGGAGGGTGGAGCCGCTTCGCTGGGTCATCCAGATGCGGTAGGATTTATGTACTTCCAAAGGAGTGCGTGTTTAGGGACGGGGAACGATGTGACAAAGTGAAAAAGTTCCGGTGGCTCATGGCACTGCTCTTAATGACCTCCCCCGGCACCTGCGTCCGCGGCCCCCGCTGAGCTTGCCGAAGTGCCCAAAACCCCGCTATGCTGCTCCTTCACCAGCAACCAAAGTGCAGCACTTACGGCCAGCGTACCGGCACTTATCATGTAAATCAACGATTTATCGGCCGCATGCTCGATGTAGCCCCCCAGTAAAGAAGCTACCACCTGAGGCAGCACCACCGACAGGTTAAACAGTCCCATCATGAGGCCCATTTTGCGCTGGTCTACCGTCTCGGTCATTATGGCAAAAGGTAGGCTGACAATAGCCGCCCAGCCAATGCCCACCACCGCCATGAGAGCCCCGAAGGCATAAATGGAAGTATAGCCAAACAGTACGATGAGCAAATAACCAATGGCACTGATGGCAAGTGCAATGGCGTGGGTTTTTACCCGGCCAATTTTGCGGGCGATTGGCTCCAATACCAGGGCAGGCAACAGAAAGCCGACGGTATTGAGAACGGCAAAGGCGATGCCAATCTGTTTACCAATGAGGTCGTTTGTTTCCGGATCCAGCTCAGCGTTAACGTCGAAGCCCATGATGTTGCTCTTGATGTAGCCGAAAGTGTAGATGAACATAGTCTGTATTCCGACCCAGGTAAAGGCGTGGGCGAAACAGATTTTTAGAAACTCGGGCCAATCGGTTCCCCGGTTTAGCTTCATCGAATTCTTCGGGATGGTGATGTCATCGATCGTACTATCCATCGCAGCGGCTGACATACCCTCTGCCTCCTGTTCCGCCGCGGCGTCAAGGCTGCGGGGCTCCACAATAAAAAAAGGAGGTATCACCGAAAAGAGGAAAACAATAACGGCCCCGAGGTAGATCAGCGCGTAGTTATTGAAGATCACCGCCACCAGATAAGCCCCGACACCAAAAGCCCCCGAGATCGTCTGCATTATGGTGAAGCCCTTGGTGCGGGCCTCTCCCTCGGGGGTTACGTCAGCAATAACCGACCGGGCCGGGTTGAAGCTAATGTTGATGGCCAGGTCAAGTGTGAGCGCTACCGTCAGGGCTACCGTTCCAATGGCCGCTATTCCCATCCCTTCGCTAATAACATCCAGAAATGGTAAAGCCAGGATCATCAGCGCCGCAATCGTACCGCCAATAACAATGAAGGGTCGCCGCCGCCCGCCCATGAACCAAACGTTATCGCTTATCACGCCGACAATAACCTGCCCCAGAATACCCGCCAGGGGGCCAGCCAACCAGACCAGCCCGATTTCTTCGAGGTTGAGGCCATACTGGGTGTTCAGAATCCAGCTCAGGGCCGAAATCTGCACGCATAGGGCGAAGCCCATGGCTGTGGCGGGCAGGGACAATAGGGCGTATTGGCTGCGGGGGAGGTTATTGGACTGCACGGAGAGTGTTTTTGCTGATCGGGAATGTGGAACGGGAAGATAGGGATCGCTGCGCGATTTGTGTTTTGCGTAGGGGATCGCTGCGCGATTGAAGGGTTCACGCAGAGGGGTCGCTGCGCGATTGAAGGGTTCACGCAGAGGGACGCGGAAGGAGGAGAGGACGCAGAGGAATCTCGAGTGATTTATAGCTTATTCACTATACGATTGAATCCCGGAGGATACAGGATGCGCTCGCAGCGAAAATTGATTAGCAAGCCAAGCTTATAACCTGAAAGCACTAACTGGGTGGTGATTTGTTTAAAATCAACCGTAGTGAGTTGCTTGATGGCCTTCAATTCAAGGATAACTTTCTCGTTTACCAGGATATCAATTCTGAAAGCGACCGTATCTCGAAGGCCATCTTCATCAATGAACACCGGCACTTGATTTCGAGGTTCTAAACCGGCCTGCTTTAAGCGAACCATTAAAATTTTCTCATAGACTGACTCGTATAAGCCAGGCCCGTATTGCCGATGAACGTCCAGTAAAACGTTCCGGACGATGTAGGTGATTTCGTTTTCTGTCATAGGGTAATCATTAAAAATGTTTATCTAAAAAATCTCGCTCTTCCACCTTCCTCCCCCCCTCTCTGCGTCCCTCTGCGTGAGCCCTTACCATCAGCTGCAAAGCAGCCCCTCTGCGTCCTTCCCCGCCTTCTGTGTACCTCTGCGTGAGCCTTAACTTCAGCTGCAAAGCAGCCCCTCTGCGTCCCTCCCCGCCTTCTGCGTCCCTCTGCGTGAAACGCTCCTCCTACAGCTGCAAAGCAGCCCCTCTACGTCCCTCCCCGCCTTCCGCGTCCCTCTGCGTGAAACACTCTTCCTACAGCTGCGAAGCAGCCCCTCTGCATCCCTCTGCGTGAAACACTCCTCCTAAAGCTGCAAAGCAGCCCCCCTCAAAAAGGCAAACTATCAAACAAAGACCCCTCCTCCTCCATCTCCTCCAGATCCGCCGATTCCACCAGAAAGAGTGTCTTCATCGCTCGCGTGATGGCGACGTACTTCAGGTTCGTCTCCTGTTCTTTCTCCCAGTCCTTTTGGCCCTGGCGGGAGACGGGTAACTGGTCATAATCGATGATGAAGACCCGCTCCTCCTCCAGGCCCTTGGCCCGGTGAATGGTGGACAGGCGGATAGCGTTCTCTTTTGCGGAGACGAAGGCTTTGATCCGTTCCAGAATGGAGGAAACTGACCGGCAATCCTTTTGCCAGAGCTCATACTTCTTGTGCAGAAACTCCAGGCGCTTTTCGAGGTATTCCGTTTCTACCTGCAGGTAAACCTCGCGATCGGTGGCCTTGGCAATCTTCTGAGCATTCTGCCGGATGACCCACATATTGCGACTAAAAACCTGCTGCTTCAGCGTGTTAAAATCACGGTAACGGGCTTTGATGCCCGCCTGCCGTTCGCCCTGTTTAAAGAGCACTTTTAACTCCCCGATAAACTCCGCCGCCTCGTCAGGCGCAACGTGCACCTTAACGTTCCTATCAATAAACTCAAAGACGAGGATAAGGAGTGGCGCGCGGAAGCGGCTGATGATCAGGTCGCCGGGCCTGGCGACTTTGGTAACGTCTTCAATACCGATCTCGGTTACTTTGCCCTTAGCGCGTTTAGCGCCGACGATGTCTTCACGGATTTCCCGGGCCAACTCGATGACTCGCTGCGGGCAGCGGAAACAGGTCGTGAGTGGCAACTGCGTCGCCCGCGTCATCCGCTTCACGCGGGCGAAGGACTCCACATCAGCACCGGTGAAGCCGTAAATGGATTGACGGGGATCACCGACGGCAAGCACGCGGCTTCCCTGTCGGCCGTATTTGGCGGCAACGGCGAATTGGGCCTTGCTGAGGTCCTGGCACTCATCAATGAATATCCAGTCGTATTTTACAGAGGAGTTCAGTTGCCAGACGAAGGGCAGGTAAATCATGTCCGTAAAATCAATGATGTAGCTGCGGGCCGCCATTTCCGTCCCTTCCTTAAGCAGCAGGCGATGCATCCGGTGGTAGAGCTCCAACTCATCGTGGAAGATCTTGCTGTTCTCTTCCGTGTGGGTGAAAATTCCGAAGTGGCGCACCATATCCTCGAAGGCTTCGTAGGTGGGCCCGTTCAGCACGGCCCGGTGCTTCTGGTTGATGTTCAGCAGGCGCTTCTGTACCCGATACAGCAGGTTCTTGATGGCGAAGGTTTGCCGGCTATCGTCGGTATTTCCCAGGTTAAGGCCATTGAGTTCAATCAGTGCCCGCAGGTCGGGTTGCAGCTTTTGCTGCATTGCTTCGCTCTTAAAGAGCGTCAGGTATTTGTGTTCGTTGAGCTGGAGGCGATTGCCGTAGTCGCTGTTCTCCCGCAATATCTGAAAGCCGAGGGCATGGATTGTTTTGACCGTTACGGCGGGCATCCCCCTTGACTTGAAGCGGCGGCCGATCTCCTTCGCGATACTATTGTTGAAGGCGCAGAACAACACCCGGGCTGGCTCGGCCGCAAAGCGGGCACACTCCATGATCGTCGTGGTCTTACCCGCGCCGGCAACGGCGTCAATAATGCCGTGGCCTTCGCCCTCACGGACGAACTTGAAAATGGCCTGTTGTTCTCGGGTAAATTTCACGGGGGTGTGGGCTGCTGTTGGCTTAGTGTGTATAACCAAATGCACGGACGAGCTTGCTACCTGTCTCAACTCCTTAACCAGCATTTAGCGGACAGCATACAGGCAGTATTGCACTGAAGCTGTATGCTGTCCGCTGAAATTCTTGTCAATGAAGGTTCGTACGGCACCTGGTTGTGCATTTGGTTATACACACGTTGGCTTAAAGGTAGTAAAAAACTACAATTAATTTATTATTATTGCAACTCACCACTTTTACCGGCGGGCGCATATTCCCTTAGCTGAACTCATAGCTACCGGGCCTGTCGCACGCGCAGGTGCAAGGGACGTTGAAGGGGCAATGGCTGGCGAATCATTTCACGGCGCTGCGCGCCTGGGCACCCCGGATTGCGCCGCGACTCCGTCGGCGGCTACATCCGGGGCTAAGGAGGTTCGACTCCTACGGAGTCTGGCGGAAAGCCCGCAGTTCATCCTGCCGGAAGTTCCATTCCGGCGTCTGTACACCCCGCTCGAAGTCGGCGACGGTGTACCAGGGGCTCCCGTCTTCCGCCGATGGATTTCGTAGCACATGAATATCCTGCGCCGGCATATAACTCTGTGCCAGCAGTACACGGACCTCGCCCGTCTCCGGCTGTACCACCCGGTCCACCACAATGACGGCGTGCCCCGGGCTTCCGCCCCGGATGAAAACATCACCAACCTCAATATCCGTAACCGGCTTCGGCCGTAGCTCATGCACCAATGAGGCCGTCCCGGCGAAGGAAAACACCATCGTGAGGTATTTTCGGAATGCTGCGTAGCCTGGCGTCGCTCCGCGGGAAGCCGTCCAGCTCACGCGGTTGCCCTTTACGGAGATGCGCTCACCAGCGCGCCAACGAACGTATTCTGCGTTGAAGCCATTGACGAAATTGAAGTGAATATCCTCATAGCGTTTAGCCGCGAGGAGATACTCCGCCCGCAGGCGCATGATGGCATCGGCGCATTGCTGCAGGTCGCGGCTGCCAACGTCTACGTCCAGCACGGCGGCGTGGGCGGTCTGGTTGCCCTTCAGCTCTCCGTTGAAGAGGCGAACTTCGCTACCATCGGCCTGTAGCGGCTGTTGTTGAAGATAATGGCCAAAGGCATCAGCGGCGTAAGCGGTACGCCCGAAGCCCACGGGTACCCGAAAGCGGGTAGCAATCGTAGTGCCTGCGGGGATTACCCAGCTTATGGTATCAATGACTATTGGCGGCAGTACATCGGGTGCATTATGTGGTTGGCTGTCTTCACAAGCAAAAACGGTGAGCAGGCTAATTAGCAGATGTACCATACGCATAAAGGTCAGGTTCGGAGGGTGTGTGTAACCAAATGCACGACCAAGTACCAGATGAACATTCATCAACAAGAATTTCAGCATTCAGCGGGCAGCATTCAGTGTAGTACAGCCTGAATGCTGTTCGCTGAATGCTCGCCAGGGAGATGAGACAGGTAGAATCAGTTCATTTGCGCATTTGGTTATATACACTTCGCAAGGGTAACGTTTTCCAAACCCTGCTTCTTGTTTCTTCTGCCTGCACCAGCGTATGCGCCGCCTTAAAACACCTGTAGCATGCTACTGTATTTCCCGTTAGCTGACCGAAGGAAGTAAAGGCCGGACACCAAACTCTCCGTAGCAACCCTGGTGCTTTGCCCCTGACTCAACAGCTGGCTTACACGGCGGCCCGTGGCATCGTAAATCATCAGCTCCATGCCCAGGCTTTCCGCAGGCAGATCAAGCCGGACGGCCTGCCCGCGCTGCACCGGGTTCGGGTATGCTCTGACGGCGGTGGCCACCTCTGCCTGGGGAATACTGGTGATGTCTTCAGCAAAAAGGCTACTCGCCAGCTCGAAAGCATCGTCACCAATCGCGATCCCGATGATGCGGCCGGGGACGTCGTCAGCCGGGGGATGGATGCCGCCCCAAATACGGCTAAGGCTCGTCTGATCGGATGCGTCGCGGTAAGTAGCCCACTGCAGCACCACGTCAACACTCGGCCCTCGTTCGAAGACGAGGAAGGAGTCCTTTTCCGCCACAAACTCCCCTACCCCACCGGGGAAATAAGGAGTGCCCGTTATTTTTTCCAAAACCGTAGCGGCGGCAGAGCTGTAAGTCGAATGCCCGGAAATATAGCCCGCAAAGTTGGGCGTCACGAAGGTGGGTCGCTGATAAGGATACCACATCGTAGGGTTGATCCACCCCACCCCGGCTACGTCGGTTCTTGGATCGGTAATGGCGTCGGGGCCAATCCACCCACGGGCCTTCACCTGCGCAAGCGTGGTCGTATTTTCAATTTCAGCAAAGTCCGTAAGCCGCTCAATGTAGCCCGAGTCATAGCGCAGCCCGAACTGGTTATAGTTCGGATCCGTCGTCACGCTGGCCTGACCGTTTTTGGCCATCCAGCGGATGGCAGAGACGGGCCGGATATAATCATAGGCACCCTTGATGCTCCAGGCCGTGATGGCCGCGTCGTGCATGGCACCGCCGAGGGTGAGGTAAGCCTTCACGTCGTATTCCAGACTGTCCAGCAAGGGGCCTTCACCGGTGAAGCGACGCTCGAATTGCGGGTGATCCATCACTTTGTTCATGATCGTGAACCAGTGGCCGGGGGGTGTTTCACTGGCCGGGCCATCAGCCCAGAATTCTGCCAGTACCCGCGTGTAATCGCCCCTGGGAACTACGTTAGGCGGGTAAGGCTCGCCGGTGGCCGGGTTCAGGGGGTGGCCGTTGGCACCGAAGGTGCCGCCGTTATGCTCGTCGTAAAACTCGGGATAATCCGCAAAGTCCGTCGGGTAATCCCCCTGAAAGTTGCCCCTGGCACCGGGGGAGATATCGTACATCACCCCGTCGGTGGGGTCCAGGTGACCGGACCACTTCAGCACCAACTCGAAGCCCCAGCGGTACATATCGAAGCTTTCGCCACCTTCGTTAGACCAGCGGGGCGGCGGGCCCGGATCGTGGTAGATCGGGCTGTTACCGTACTGCACGTCGGCCTCCGGCATCGTCCGGTCGTCATCGCTTAGGGCGAAGGGCGTCACC
>ENA-ORXT01006279-ORXT01006279.1-marine-metagenome-genome-assembly--contig:-NODE-6279-length-11128-cov-5.077188_pt1 | contig 11128 bp, 15 predicted proteins | sample MGYA00237868_ERZ511482 | MGnify/ENA metagenome assembly ERZ511482
CATGCCAAATCGCCACACTGATTCGGTTTCAGGTTGGGACTGTGGCAGATCTTCCTGAGCCAATGACGGTGTCGCCAATAACGCGACAAAAACCAAAATCGCGTGCATTAAAACGCGCGGTACAAGATCGTAGTCTTTCGCTCCGGATGAGAACGCTTTTTTCGCGGAGAGGCTGTGGATTTTTAAAACGTCCATTAGCCGCCACGCGATAGCGTCCGGTCTCAAGCGCGTAAGACCGGACGCTATCGCGTGGCGGCTGATATGTTCTGCGAACCTTCGCCATAAATTCACAACCTCGGAGTGAAATACGACGATGTGCAGATACCGACCAACCTCAATCTCCGTTGCGATTCCCCAAAGCTATAAGGATAGCCTGTCAAACAAATTGTCCTTGGCCTCAACTACGATATTTGTTTCGTGACTAAATTCTTAGCCATGCCCCTAGAATTCAAGCGTTGCTCGTCAGCCACAAAAAAAGGCAGCTTCGAAAAATCGAAGCTGCCTTATCTCATCCCGCCGGCCATACTCAATGAACTTTCTCAAGTTCGTATTTCTGCTGAATCTATTTTAGTTTTCGCTTAGTCCGCGAGGATCAAATTCGCAATCGTCGAACCACATGTCACTTTGTGAAACGCCCTCTTCCCAAAACGGGGTGGATGCGTCCCAATCACTGCCTGAAAGGCTTGCCGAATCGGGACGAAGCGAAGACCGCATTTCCTCGATCGAATCCAATACTTGTTGGTAACTAAAGTGGGTGTTGTCGTTCATACAATTACTTCTGATTGTTGTAGCGAGCCCTGAGGAACAGCCCCGTCTCCAACTGAAAAGTACGTCACTAATCTCAGCGCCGCGCGAATTTTTTCAGAATCCCATGCATTTGTTTTCCTCGATACCGCAAGACAACCGGCACAATCGCTACCCAATTGAATACGTTTGGGTACAATGGCGACCCGACCGTCCTTCGCTAACGTAGTGAAGGACGAGTGCTAAATCCCAAGCTTCAATTCTCTACTTTAAAACCTATGTCCAACTTAGCCCAAAAAGTAGCACTGCTCGCACGCCTGCATCTCCCAGACGACCAAGCCGACGCCACGCAGGCGGATCTCGAGAAGGTGCTTGGCTATGTCCAGCAACTGGAATCGGTGGAACTTCCTGAAGACACAGAGCCGTTTTTTGGTGCTATCGAATCGGTCAATGCGATTCGCACCGACGAAGTACTGCCAAGCACCGAACGCGAAAAGGTGCTGGAGAATGCTCCCGATTCTGATGGGCAGTTTTACAAAGTCCCCCCAGTCTTTAAATAAGCGTTAGAGAGTTGCCTTTGCTGAATTCAAGGGCGACATCGTTTTCACACGCTAAATGTATTCTGGCGTCAACCTCCGCCTCAAAACGCTGCACAACTCAATCATGCAAATTGAAAAACTTTCCGCCGTCGAGATCGTGGCCAAAGTCAACTCTGGTGAACTCACTGCTACCGATTGCACGCAACATTTCCTTGACCAGATTGGCAAACTCAACGATGCCAATGGCGGCTTCCTATGCACGACCGAACAATCGGCGCTTCCAATGGCAGAAGCTATCGACGCTGATCGCGCGGCAGGTAAAACACTTGGGCCATTGGCAGGTTTGCCTGTCGCAGTAAAGGACGGCATTTGTACAAAGGGGCACACGACCACCGCCGGCAGCAGAATGCTGTCCAAGTTTGTTCCCTCTTATGACGCAACAATCGTCGAGCGACTGAAATCCGACGGAGCGATCGTGATCGGCAAGACGAACATGGATGAGTTTGCGATGGGTAGTTCCACCGAAAACTCAGCCTACTTCCCGGCCAAGAATCCTTGGAACCACGATCACGTTCCCGGCGGATCCAGTGGTGGATCGGCGACTGCCGTGGCGGCGGAAATGGCGCCCGTTTCAATCGGATCGGATACAGGCGGTTCCATTCGCCAGCCTGCATCTTTCTGCGGCATCACCGGACTGAAACCGACTTACGGGCGCGTCAGCCGTTTTGGATTGATTGCATTCGCGAGTTCGCTGGATCAAATTGGGCCGATGACCCACTCCGCTGAGGATGCGGCCTTGGTGATGCAGTCCATTTCCGGGCATGACAAACATGATTCAACATCTGCCGTCAAAAATGTTCCCGATTTCTCTACGAAGCTAAATCAACCTCTCAAGGGATTAAAAATCGGCGTCTGTTTAGAACATTTTGGCGACGGGCTCAGCGACGCGGTACGCAAAAGTGTGAACGATTCGATCGAGGTCCTTAAATCTTTAGGAGCAACCTGCCAAGACATCCAGTTACCCTACACGCAGTACGCGATTGCAGCCTACTACGTGATCGCTCCTTGCGAAGCGTCCAGCAATTTGTCGCGGTTTGACGGTGTGCGATACACCAACCGAGTCACTACGGATAACTTGCCGGACATGTACAGCCAAACGCGCGGCGAGTTCTTCGGCAATGAAGTGAAGAACCGAATATTGCTGGGCACGTACGCGTTGAGTTCGGGATACTACGACGCCTACTACTTAAAAGCATCTAAGGTCCGCCGCATGATCAAGAACGACTATGACAAGGCGTTTGAGTCGGTCGATCTGATCCTCGGCCCCACGGTCCCATCCACAGCATTTAAATTTGGCGAACACGCCGCAGATCCAATCGCCATGTACCTGGCAGACATCTACACCGTGTCAGCGAACCTGGCAGGCGTTCCTGCGATTTCGATTCCGTGTGGGTTCGATGATGACGGGCTGCCGATCGGCCTTCAATTACAAGCCAAGCGGTTCGACGAATCGACTTTGCTACAAGCGGCCCATCAATATCAAACGCAAACCAATTTCCATAAGCAACGGCCGCGCTGAACGAGACCATTTCTCTCAAAACGGTTGCCAACGCGATAGAACCTACAACAAAAGCCTGCTCAACAACTTTGTTGAGCAGGCTTATTTGATTTAGTTAGCCGGTTTGACTGGCCAAGCTGATGACGCTTAGCTACGTTTGCGACGCAACAAGCAAAGTGTTGACGCAAACGCGATCACAACCGCTGCAGACGGCTCTGGAACGGCAGCAGACTCACGAAAGCCAATCGCGTAGTTGTTGACCAATTCAGTGCTGTTGTTTGAGAAAACGGTGTAGTTGGAGATTGGTTGATCTGAGACCCAACGAAAGGCAGAGCTGTTGGATTCAATGTTTCCAGTGTCAGCGCCTACATACGTGACGTCATAGATGTTACCGTTGATTGAATCATCGTAGTCAGCATCCAAAGCAGAAACCAATGACCAATCTTGGCCTGGTGCAGAAGTAAATCCGTCAGATACACCGGTGCCAGTTTGTGCACTTTGTGATCCAAGGACGCCGCCGTGCTGAATAAAACCATCCAGTGGAGTGTTACTGACAATCTGGAAGTTAGCGGACGCACCCTGAGCGACTGTCCACAGATCATTCCCAGTCGCCACATTTCCGTTGGAGACCAGCAATTGAACAGCTGAAGCCGTTTGGCCAAACTGAGAACCAATGTTAAAGGTTTGATTGACTCCAGTTGTACCTTGACTCAAACCTAAGCTTGAGGGAGAGATTGTTGTGAAGACCTGTCCATAAGACACGCTGCAGGTCAAAACCATCGCAGCAAAAATCGCCAGTTGTGTTTTCTTTAACATGTGTATTTCGCAATTCAAAGGTGAGGAATTTGCAGGAGTAAATCGACGATCTCTTAAATAGATCAATGAACCGAACTCCGAAAGTGGAATCGTTTTGCAAGCAAACGCGGCCGCCAATCACTCCTGCACGTGTAAGCGGAATAAGCGTATTTTGCCCGAACACTCGTACGGCCGGATTGCTCCGGAAGATCCATAACGCAAGAATGATCGGCAAACTCAAAGGCCTTACATTCCTCGAAACCTTTGGCTTCGGTGGTTATGTCAAAACTTTCATGAAAGCATTGAGAAGTAGCATGCCAGCAATGCTATCGTTTTGATTCGGAGATTAGGTCAGCGATGGCGTGTGACTGATCCGTTCAACAACCATGTATGCGATTAGTTTTCCAGCATTGGATTTGTATTGAAATGGAGCACGCAGCGTTGACCAGCAACGGCGTGAAGAAATTCTCGTTTGGAAACGAACGCTATTGAAACGTTTTGTCGCTAGCCACGGTTTCGTTGCACAAAGGAACCGGGGCAAGCGACCAATGGCACTTACATTAGACGAAACGTGGGATAATCTTATCAGCCGCCACGCGATAGCGTCCGGTCCTAAGCGCGTAAGACCGGACGCTTTTCCGTTGGCGGCTGGTGGGTCGATGCGTGGCATCAATCTAAAGTAAGTGCCATTGGGCGCTAGCCGCCGGTTCGTAGCCTATCGACACCGTAGCCTATCGACACCGGCGGTTATCGTCGTGCCGCTCAGAATGATTTGACAGCGTCCGCGCACCAAAAACTTTATGAGCTAACACCATGAAACGCAAACTCAACCGCCGAACCTTCCTCCGATCCGCAGGCGTAGCGATCGCATTGCCCACGCTCGACGCGATGGCCCCGCTACGCTCGGCGATTGCCAACGGTATCTTTGCTGATGAGAAAACGATGCCGCAGCAGCGCATGATTATGATCTGTACCTCTTTGGGACTGCATGGACCTTCACTGTTCCCCCAAACGGCCGGACGCGATTACAAGAACACGGCCTATTTGGAATATCTTAAAGATCACCGAAATGACTTCACCGTGTTTTCGGGGTTGTCTCATCCGGACCAGTCCGGAGCCGACGGGCATTCATCGGAGATGACTTGGTTGACTTCAGCGCGGCATCCGGGGCTGGGTGGATTCCGCAATTCGATTTCTGTTGATCAACTCGTGCGTGAAAAACTCGGATATGTCACCCGGTTTCCTTCGATCGCGCTATCCACCGCCGGTCAAAACAGCCAATCCTACACAGGCGGCGGCGTCATGGTGCCTGCGGAATATCGCCCGTCGGGGTTGTTCGAGAAATTATTTCTTGAGGGAAAACCTTACGAAGTTGAACGTCAGAAACAAAAGCTGAGCGATGGCAAGAGTATCCTTGATTCAATCGACACCCAAGCTCGCCAGCTACATAAACGAGTCAGCTCGGCCGATCGCGAAAGGTTGGAAGAGTATTTTACATCGCTGCGTTCTGCGGAACAGCATTTTCAAAAAGCCGAACAGTGGATTGACCGCCCCAAGCCCGTCGTCGATGCTCAAACGCCTCAAGACATCAAAGAAGACAGTGATATCATTGGACGCACGAAACTTATGTTCGATCTGATACCGCTGATTCTGCAAACCGATTCTTCGCGCGTGATTACATTGTCGATTCAAGGCCGCAGTGACGTGCCGCCGATCGAAGGGGTCACGATGGACCATCACAATCTGTCCCATCACGGCCAAGACGAAGCCAAGATCGCTCAGCTGACGAAGATCGAAACGGAACTGATGAAGTCGTTGGGTGGATTGATTGGCAGCCTCAAATCAAAATCAGAAGCAGAGAATCGTTTGATCGACAATTCGATGGTTCTCTTTGGCAGCAACCTTGGCAATGCGAATTCTCACGACTGGAAAAACCTTCCTGTGGTTATGGCCGGCGGCCGATTCGATCATGGCCGCCACGTCGAATTTGATCGCGACAACAATACTCCGCTTAGTAATCTGTTCGTGACGATGATGCAGAAGATGAAAATCGAAACCGATCAATTCGGTTCCAGTAGTGGTACGCTGAGTTGGTAGGGGACGTTAAACGAAGTTGCTTCGTGAGCGGCAAGGCGCTAGCCGCCGGTATCGCAGCCTGTTAACGATCGGCATCTTACCGGCGGCAGCGCCTTGCCGCTCAGTTCATCAGCCAAGCCTCAACCTACCGACACCTTCTCCAACAACCAAGCTACCACTTTCGTCTCCGATGCAAAATGCAGCAGCGGTTGCTGGCCGGAGATGTCTAACCCTAATCCTTCGGTCATCGTATTGGCGTGAACGATTGCTTGTGCATCTTGAAGACGCCACGGGCTATGGTTGATCTCGCCACGATAGAGTTGGCCTTTTCGATTCTGTGTGTACAAACAGTACCGCGCGGTCAACCAGTGCGCCAACGTTGCAGGTCTTGCAAAGTACCAATCACCCATCGGACGATACTCGCAATGCAACTCCGCAGGCGGTGCGGAGGCATCGGTGCGAACGCTGTGGTAGTTAATCCACTTGCCGGGGCATGGTCGGCGATCCTTTTTAAACGTGATGCTTGCGTCGACGTAGTTCAGGTGGAACATCGTCCGCGCTGCACGCACAGCCAAGCGACTGGTCGCGTCCAGACTGAAGAACCAAACGCCCGGCTTATTATCGATCGTGACATAAGTTCTCACGTTCAGCTCCGGAAACCGAGACACCAACGGCAATTCGGGACAGTAACGCGGCGCGACATCAGACATCCGAAACGGCACGATCCCGACGTAAGCTTTACCGTCAAAGGTGTCTAGCTTGACAGAGTCGGGCAGAATAGGTTGCAGCGCTTGAGCATCAATTTCGTAATGCATGAACAGAAGATCATGCCAAGCCATCCGCATAAAATAAGGTTTGGAGGGAGGGCTCCAAGTCCGATCTTCGGCAGCGTGTTTTGGCAATGAAATTGAAATGAGGGGCTCCAGAAAAAATTGCTTATTTTCGCAACCGGTTGAGCGACGTTAAAGTTAACGGTGACGTGGAAAATATTGTTGTACATTTGGGAAACCCAGCCGAAACGTCGCAGAAAAGGCTTGGAATTTTCAGTAGATGGCTTTTCGCGTGTGGCCGGATCCATTATGATTTCGCTGCTTGAAAGAGCGCGATTTGGGGGTGTGGCGGAACTGGCAGACGCGCTAGATTTAGGATCTAGTGCCCTTACGGGCGTGCAGGTTCAATTCCTGTCACCCCCACTTCGATCAAAGGGATCTGTGGCAATCAGTCGCAGATCCCTTTTCTCGTTCCAATGCAAATGAAAACATTTTGGGAACATTGTTGCGTCAGTGTTGGGTTTGTATCGCTGTTCTTCGCCCTACCCAAAGGGAAGAATTCAGCATGGCATTTATGGAAAACCGCAACGGGAAATTCAGGATCAAATTCCGCTTCGACGGCAAATCTTATTCGAGGTCGCTCAAGACTGAGAACGCCCAAAAGGCGAATCTCGCCAAGGGGCAGATCGAACGAAATCTTGAGCTCGTATCGCTCGGCCTCCTTCAAGTACCGGACGACTGCGACGTCTTAGATTTTTTTCTAACCGGCAAATTTCAGGAAGAGCGCAGCGTTCAGCCGAAAGTAAAACAGCAATCCAATGGCAAGCTCTCAATCGAGAAGCTGTTCAATTTGTACTTCGATGCGTTCCTCAAAGAATCCATTGAAGACAACAGTTATGGGATGCTGTAGACGCACCGCAACAATCTTGAGCGTTTGATCGGTAAGCGAACCAAGGTCGACTTATTTGGCACGGGGGGGATTCAAAAATACGTCGACAAACGATCGAAGGAGCCCGGGAGGAGGGGACTATCAAACCAGTCACCATCCGCAAGGAAATTACTACCCTATCGACCATCTTTGACTGGGCAGTCAGCAACGGCCACCATCCGTGACGTAATTCCTTTTCGATCCGAAATAGTCGGAATGCTATTAGCGTCAAGCAACATCTTCGCCAACTGCGTTTCGCTTTTGAGCATCGCGAAATGAAGCGGTGTTCGGCCAAGTTTGTCTTGAGCATCAATATCGGCTCCTGATTTCAGCAACTTGCGAGCAAGATAGCTTTGACCAGTTCTTGCGGCGATGTGGAGCGGTGTTGAGTCGTTACTGGAGCAAGGTGAAGGATTAGCCAGTTTCTCCAGCAGCACGCTTGCGAACACAAAGTTATGATAGAGCGCAGCGTGATGGAGCAACGAGTGCTTTCGCTTGCCGCTCGCCTCATCCGGGTCCGTTCCGTGCTCGATTAAGAGCGTCGCGATCTGTTTAAATCCCAGTTCGTCAGCATGCCGCAGAAAGGACTTGACACCAATACAAAGGTTTAGATCAACATCCCCTTTTCGCAGCTCTTCGATCACCGTCTTAGAGTCGCCATGAACAACGGCGTAGTACAGCCGCCCATCGTTTCGTCCAGCAACTTGAAAATGCTCGCTCGCCATTAACCGCGAACATTGCCAAACTTCTCAGGAAATTTCAATGCTTTTATTCACGAAACAAAAACGGTTTTGCAGAACCATTTCTTGGCCCGCAGCATTTGCCTGAGCGCCCCAGCTTGTATCGCTGTCAAAATTCCAATCAAATCAGTGTGGCCCATTTCAAATTCTATTTCCTGGACCCCTCCAATGGCACTCACAATTAGCCTTTTTAACAACAAGGGTGGAGTCGGCAAAACGACTTTCCTTTACCCATCGCCCATAGACTTGCGGATGCAGGACGGCGTGTTTTGTTGATGGTTGATTGCGACAGCCAGTGCAACTTGACTGCCTTTTCAATGCAAGACACGGCCATCGAGCGAGCTTGGCAGGATGATGGCAACAGCATTTATCGTTCAATTGAGCTGGTAGCTAGAACTATCGGCGACATTCGCAACCGAGCGCCGACACAAATCAATGAAAATCTATTCCTCTTTCCGGGCGATCTTTTATTGAGTGATTTCGAAGATCGACTCGGTGACACTTGGAACGCTGCAAAAGGTGGTGATGAAGGTGCATTGCGGGCCCAGTCTGCAATCTACCGTTCAATTAAAAATGCAGTTGCTAAGTGTCAGGCTGAATACGTATTTTTGGATTTAGGCCCTAACCTCGGTGCTCTCAATCGAGCTGCTTTGAGCGGCAGTGATTTTGTAATCGTACCGATCGCGCCTGATCTTTTCTCTATTCGAGGCACCGAAAATCTCGGTAGCAAACTTGAGAAATGGCGGAGGGAATGGGCCATGTGTAATCAAGCATGGAATGGCATGGATCTAGAAGTCCCAAAGGGATGTCCAAAATTTCTTGGGTACGTCGTTCAAAGCCACAACCTCAGAAACAATTCGACGGAGATGACGCAGGGTTGGCAATTGTTTCGCAATCGCGTTGCAGCTGCGGTTCAAGAAAACATTGTGGACAAGCTTTCCCCCACGGCCAAGTTCTGGCTCTCCCGAACGGAAATTACAACCTCGGCCACATCCCCAATCTACACAGTTTAATCCCGTATTCACTGGAGGCCAGAAAACCAGTTTACAAATGCACCTCTGCTGACGGCTTACGTGGCGCGCATATTACAAAGGCAAGAGACAGCAGTGCACTTTTTGATCCTGTCGTGAATACCATTCAAGGATTGACTGCTGAACATGCAACCTAATTGAAGCCTTTTTGCCGTTGATGAAGTACCGCAAGTACAAAGACGGTTTGATCTTCGATGGCAAAAACAATTCGATGCGTCGCCTTCCGGCCTATGCCGAAGTAGAGCTGCCGGAGTTCCCCAGAATACATATCCTGCTCACGTGCAAAGGCGCAACGGCGCGGCATTTGGCCCAGAGATCGAATGGCTGGGTAGATGGAGTCGTACCATTCAGCGGCTTGATCTGGATCGCGATTGTCACGCCACCAAATGAAGTTTTTCTGGATGTCGTCTTCAGCCGGAGCTGTGATGCGGACTTCAAACATTACATGCGTGGAGCCAAGCCGTTCGTCTCGCGAAACTCGCGATCGAACTCCTCAAATGGGCGATGCTGCCCGGCCTCAAGAGCGTCGATGCCCTTTTGAATTACAAGGCGGTCAGCGTCTCGCTCCAATAAATTTTGAATGTACAGTTCTACCGTGGCAAAGCCAGCCGAAATGGCTTGAGATTGCACAGCGGCGTCGTTGAATTGATTGAGTTCCATGTTTTTCCCCCTATCGCCATTTTAGCAGCGAATACCCTCACAAGTCAAAGGATCGTTTTGGGGGCGTGAATCCCCTCCTCCCTGCCATTCGCGAAAAACCGACGTTTCCCCCAACCTCCCTATTTCCGAGACACTGTCTCGGAAATTTCATTCATGATGCTTGCGGGCGATAGGAAAACAGGATCGGGGCTATCCAAGCAGGCGCTGCCAGAACGACTTGCCGCGTTCTTCGAGCAGGGCTTTTCGATATTTTTGGGTTTCCAGCTCTTGGTTGGCGATGCGTTTTTCAATTTCGGCCATTTGCTACTGCCAGCTCTGAGTGCTACTTGATTGATTTTCTAGTAGCAGCGTCGCCCTACTCTCGCGCTCGTGAGATTTCTCCAGATCGTCTCGCAGATGGCCGATCGTTTCTTGATACTGTCGACGCTCGCGTTCACGTTCTTGTCGCTCTCGTTCCAGCGACTCCTGCAGCAACTGCGAATTCTCTTCAGGTGGTTGGCTTTTCTTTTCGATTCGCTCCGTTTTGGTTTTCAAGCCCCCATCGCTGTCTAAGTCAAGTTGGGTGCCGTACACGCGCACCAACTCTGACGCCTCGATGAGCCGATTGCCCTCATCGTCTTGCGTGAACGATAGCTTGGCAATCGTTGAGCGGGCCTTGCCAGTCAAACGGTGCACGGTTGAGATGTTAAATTTGGTCGATTGCTTTCTTGGTGACCTCCCTGCTCTGAGTTTGCTTCACCCTACTCCACATTAGCAATCAGTCGCAAAAGTTCTGTGGTCAACGCTTTCAGTTATCCACACTCAAATTTTGCCACGACGCTTCATGACGAATGACTGGCAACGCTTGAAGCGTGGCAGTGGCGATTGCTGTAGCGGCTCCAACGCGCTTCATGCCTCCCCTCCTCCGGACAAGCCTGCTCCGTAATAATTTCAAGAACTTGCTTCACGTTTCAAGTCCGCGTTAAAGTGCCCAATGTTGCAGGATTACTGCGGGGCACTTCAGAGGTGGAGTGCCGCGCATTGAAGCAACTCCTTGCTTCAATGCCCAAGGATGAAGTGCTGCATGGCTGACGACTGCCGCGCCTGCAACGCACTACATGATCATGCAACGGCGGTAACGTCTGGTCCGCTTGCCGTTCCGCTGTTTCGCTCCACAGTGTTTGCATGTTCGCCATGGCTATCGCTCAATGGCACTTACTTTACATCCAATCATAAAAACTAGCTCCCCCTCTCCTCGTGAATTCGGACCTAAAGACGCTGCCATCTAATCAAACGCTGACCGAATTC
>ENA-ORXT01006280-ORXT01006280.1-marine-metagenome-genome-assembly--contig:-NODE-6280-length-11127-cov-28.667964_pt1 | contig 11127 bp, 8 predicted proteins | sample MGYA00237868_ERZ511482 | MGnify/ENA metagenome assembly ERZ511482
GAGGAATTTTTTAACGCAGGCCAGCCTAAAAAGAACGAGATCCATAGTATGGATTATTTAGTTCCTGGGGCACTAGCCATTGGTATTTTACTATCTCGGCATGAACTTCCCTTTCTTCGGTCAGCAAGCAGTTCTCAACTTTCGAGTGATAGAAAGAAATAATAAACGAGGCTGTACAATCAAGTGTGTCATTTGGCATCCCGCGCCTTGTATTCCTAAAGGAAGGCCTCCGCGCTGAAACACTTTATGGGACCGTCCCTAATAAACTGGAGCAATTTTGACGCGTCAGTAGCTGAATAAAAACATGTGTCATTTATCCGGCAAACTTCTCAAATGTTTTTAATTAACTTGTCATCATACCTTTTATTTCTATTTCACAATTGAATTTATTCAACAACTTCTTTAAAATTAAATATTGTGCGCGTAATTCTTTTTATACTTTTTAGCCTTCCCTTTTATTTAAAGGCGCAGCCGACAGAATTAAATTTATTAGGAACCTGGAGCGATTCAAGTTTACCCGTAACGGATGCTTGGGGTGGACCTTATAATGAAATTTGGGGACTCGTGGTTAACGATCATGAAATTGCCGTCATCGGTTCCACCATGGGTACACATTTTATTGACGTAACCGATCCCACCAATCCTGTAGAATTAACGGATGCTTTCGTACAAGGTGCGACTTTTGGGCCTGAACTTGTGCATCGTGATTTTCACGATTACCGGGGCTTTTTATACGTGGTAGCGGATGAAAACGATAACAGTACCCTGCAAATTATTGACATCCGCAATCTGCCCGAATCCACTACAGTCGTTTCAGACAATAGTGACTTACTAATTCGTTCGCATAATGTTTTTGTTGATTCTACGCAGGCGCGGTTATACGCCTGTGGGATCCGTCGCTCTACGGGACGGGATGCGATGTCTATCTACGATATTGCTGATCCAGCTAATCCACTTGAGTTGGGTATTTATAATAATATCGGGAATGTAGAAATTCCGTACGTACATGATATTTTTGTGCGGGATCATATTGCTTATTTGAATAGCGGTGATGACGGGTTTTTTGTAGTAGATTTTACCGATACAGATGCTCCGATTCTTCAAGGTACCATGACCGATTATGTGCAAGCGGGTTACAATCACTCGGGCTGGTTGGACCATAAGGGGCATTACTATTTTTTGGCAGATGAAAATCATGGATTGGAGCTAAAGGTTGTAGATGTTTGTGAGCCGGATGATATTGAAGTTATGCAAACCTTTGGAACCGACTCTGGTATTCCAAGCAGTATTCCGCATAATGTATTGATCGATTGCAATATATTATATGCTTCCTGGTATTATGAAGGCGTACAGGTATTTGATATTTCAGATCCACTCAATCCAGTACGCATTGGCTTTTATGATACGTTTGATGGGGTAGATGAACCTTCCTTTGCAGGAAACTGGGGCGTTTACCCTTATTTACCTTCCGGAAATATCCTGGCTTCCGATATGCAGAATGGACTATTTGTTATAGAAAATAGTTTCACACCAGACTGCGATGCCTATCTGGTGGAGTCTTGTGAAAACGCAGTTCCGGTAGCGGAGATTTACCAACCCGTCAAAGCATTGAAAATTTATCCACAACCCGCTGCGAATCAACTCACCATTGATTTCTTTTTAAAAGAGCCAGCGGCCGATTTTAATTTTTCTCTGACTGATATCAGCGGACGTCAAGTGGCGGCCTGGAATAATCAGGCGGTCTTTGCCGGTGAAAATAAATTTAACCTGGACATTCCAAATAGCTTAAATAATGGTTTCTATATTATGGTCATTGACAACGATGATGATACGGTAGGTATTACTCGCAAGGTGGTTGTACAAAGGTAGATGATTTAGGGATGAGGAATAAATAATCATTCATTTCGCTGACAAAAATTACTTACTTTTGGAGATTTATCATCCGAATTAATGCGTTTGTCTAAACAGCTATTTTTATCGCTTTTGTTACTTTTCCTTACGGGCCCACTTTTCGGACAATTTTCCGGACAGGGAGGTTTTGGTGGTAACACGGGTGGCCAACCAGGGGCCAGTACGCAGGGAGAATTTGTGGAGTTGATTGATACTTTTGGGGTCTACTATTTTTTTGTGGACAATCCGAACGAAGAAACACTTTTTGCCGATACCCTACTCCAGCATTTTCAGCAATATGATCCGGCGAGAATTCCGGATTTTGAATATGCGCACCTCGGTAATCCGGGTTCTCCGGCTCGTCCGCTTTTTTTTCAACCTACTTTTAGAAAAGGATTTGATGTGGGTCTACACCAGTTTGATCTATATCATATTGATAAAAAAAATACCCCATATTACCGACTGGAAAATCCGTTTACGAGAGCTACCTATTCCCAAAATAACAAAGACAATTTAAGTTTTAAAGGAGAGTATAGTCGAAATTTTTCCGAAGGTATCAATGTTTCTATTTTGGCAAAACGAACAAACCACCTAGGACAGTTCAGAAATCAACGGGCCCGAAACACCTCTTTTGCCAACAATTGGTGGTACCATGATAAAAAAGGAAAATACGACAGTTTTTTTTCCATTACTTCCAACTCAAATCTACACCAGGACAACGGCGGTATTATTCGCCAAAACGACAATACCTTGGTACGCAGTCCGGTTACGATCCCCGTTCAGATTGATAACGGTGCTAGGACCAAACACACTCACCGATCTTTTACGTATACACATTATTACAAACTAACCGGAGCGGTTCCGACCGTTCCCGAAGCACCTCAGGTTTTAAGTCAGCAAGGCGGTCGTCCCCCTCTTAAATCACGATCCAATCTAACGCCCAAAGATAGTCTAATGCTCGATTCTTTAATCCTGCCTTCCGAAGAAGTAAATGAATTAGTTGATACCATCACCATTGATTCACTGACGACTACCCCACCCGATGCGGATAGTTTGGTTAATAAAATTAGTTCATCCGATTCGATTGTTCCTCCGGTGGAATCTATTGTGAAAGATACCTTGTTTAAAGATTCTATCCGGGGAGATATTGCGCTTGGAGATTTGGGATTGGGCAAACGATTTTCGGTGGATAGTCTGGGAGGAAATGGACCGCCTCCAAATATTCCAACACCCTCACCGTTGATTCCTAATAGCACCGGACCACCCAAACGGGCCATTACGCTGGGACATCAATTGGCTTTTGAATCGAATCGCTATCTGTTTTCTGACATCAGTCCAGATACTGCTTTTTATAATGCTAAATATCTTACCCACCAAAGAGGCGTTCGTAATTTTATTCTGCACCGAAAGCTTGAAAACGATTTTCGGATCAGCACTTTTAAACTTCGGGATGATAAAGGAAAAGTTAGAAAACAACGGGATCTCTTCGAAGCCGGACTGACCCATACCTTACATTTTATTACGCAAGAAAATAAAAAACGGACGCTCAATAATTTATTTTTACACGGGCGTTTTAATTTCAACCCTAAGGATCGGCTAAAAGTAAATACCTATTTTCATTACGGATTATTGGCCAATCTGGGAGATTATCGGGCGAATGGTACGCTGGAATATAATCTACCAACGTTGGGAAGCCTGGAAGTAGGACTGGTGCAGCAAGCTTATACGCCGAGCTTAATTGCCAATCGTTTGATTCTTTCGGAAACCGTTGTTTGGGACAATGATTTTAATAAAATTTTTGAAACCAGTTTAAAGGCGACCTTAAAAATTCCTCGATTAGAGATGGAAATCTCTGGACAATACCATTTGATTAATAATTATCAATACTTCGGCGCAGATGGAACACCGGAACAAACGGGTACGGCGATTAACGTAGGACAGTTAATGATAAAGAAACATTTTACATTTTGGAAATTCCATCTGGACAATACAGTAATTCTACAACAAACGAATGGTTCGGTATTACGACTGCCACAATTACTAACAAAACAATCTTTTTATTTTGCAGGATATTTGATAAAGCGTGCCCTCTTTTCGCACGTGGGAGTTGACTTTAGATTGAATGATGATTTTTTCGGAGATGGCTATTTTGCGCCAACGGGACAGTTTCAGTTGCAGAATGATCAGATCTTACGCGCGTATCCGTTGCTGGATGTTTTTATTGATTTTAAAGTGAAGGAGTTCCGCTTTTTTGCAAAATATGAAAACCTTACCCGGACATGGTATCCAGCCATTTCTTACCAAACTTATTTACAGCCGGACCGGTTTAATACTTTTCGATTTGGGGTGAGTTGGCGGTTTTTGAATTAGGGGGTGGGGAGATTTGTGTCTGGGTGATGCATCCAAAATGATAGTGCGAAGCTTTTAGGGAATAAGTAAGTGGACAAATTAATATTCATACCACATATCCTCTCGAAGGAGTGAATTTATTAGAACCTTTTAAAGCAAAAAAACTATTAAAGAAATGACAAAAGAAATTTAACCAGTGAATCTATTCCATTCGTGTTTGTTCCAAATACGCTCTTTGTAGGATTAAATAATGTCGAATCCTCAAAAAAAATCACGCTATTCTAATTCTACTTTTAGAAAAAAATATTTCTAAATTCAAAATCTTGATAACTTCTTGAACCGGATCATCTAATTGCTTAAAAATGATACCCTACGTTAAATTTACAGAAAATCGATTCGCATCATTAAAGGCAAAAAATATTCTATCAGCTATTAAAAAATACTCTGCAGATAATCCAAGAAACATATTTTTTCTTATCCCATCTGTTCTTTTTGGATAATACCGAAAACCAATCATTCCACTAACATTACTTTTTGTTATTGAAAAATCTAGTTCCTGTTCGGATGGACCGGTCGGCGTTACAATTTTACCTTTCATTTTTCCACTAAAATTGTATTGATATTTTGCCCCCATTAATAGAGAAACTTTTGATCCTAACTTAATGTCTAAGAATACGGGTACTCCAATATTGAAGGAACGAATACTGCTGACTTCCGCCGTAGTAACTGTTTGCCCATTCCCAGGCCCAAAACTAAGTCTGCGGCTATTGTCTTCTCCGTACCTAGTCAAACCAAATTCAAGTCCGGAATTAAGTCCCAACTTTTTGGCACACCGATAGCGAAGTCCTGAACGCACCGCACCACTCAACTTTGCGGCACTACCTAGTTCTTCTTTGTCGAATAATGGATGTTCGGAAATGAGGATATTGGTGAGCCCTACTTCGCCGCTTAGGAAGTAGGTGAGTTTGGTGTCTTGGGCGTTGATGGTAAACGCATAGATTGAGAAGAAGATTAAAAATAAATTTTTCATGATGTTAGTATCGAATAACATATTAGGTTAATCATATTTTATAACGCAATCGAAAACCCCAGAAATTAAGTAGAAAATTGTCGATGGATATCTTCCTAAATGTAAACTCTAGCGCAATGTTTCTTATCTCCACACCAACGCCCAGTTCTCCAGTTAAGGTAAAACCTTTCTCGCTAAAGACCGGGGCAGGATCTGGATCAGATAATATGACAGGGCCATCATTCCTATTGCTGATATACGTGCCTAGATAGTTATTAGATTCATTCGACGTTAACCTAAATTGAGGTTGAAATCCAAGGATAAAGTAAATTTTAGGATTTAGAATATAATCAAATCGAAAGGTAACTGTGGAAGAGATCATCAATTCTTTGGAACTTACGTTATAGATATTACGGTGTTGTATACTATCTGGCTGGGGTAAGTTTGCATTAAATTCATTATTATGTAAATTAGAAAAAGAGAGACTGGCAAGTCCTATTCCGGTAGAGATCCTCATTCTTTCCATTACTTGAAACTCGGCGAATCCGAGAATTCCCAAATAATTAGCGGTAGGTTCTACAGTGAAGCTGGACGTAAATCTTTCTGGCAGATCAGAAAAATGATAGCTTGCCTCTACGCCGAAAGTGACTTGCTTTAGAGAATCATTAGTCGCATATGATTTAGGGAGTATAAATAAAAACAGGAGAAAAAAGGTTGATAGTATTTTCATGGACGAAAAGTGTAACCGATGATTCAACAATAATTTTCCATAAAATTACAAAAAATAATCTATAGATCCCCGCTTCCTTTAAAAATGATACCCTACGTTAAAATTCACGGAGAAGCGATTAATATCATTAAAGGCGAAGGGGATATTTTTCACCCTCCCCGCATTTACCTACCTTTCTCAATTCGATAACCGATCATTAAATTAATCCTGTTATTGCATATGCCGATCAACTTAGTTTTTCGTCACTTTTTGTAAAGTCTAAAAAGAGTGGATATAATAATTTAAACCAAGGGTGATTTGTCTGTTCCTTTTTCCTGAATTATTGGACTCTTTATCTACGTTTAATATACCATAATAAACTGAGCTAGCCAAAGATAGTTTATTAGTTAAATCATATGAGATCCCCAGCATAATTCCCAAGTCTAATTTATTGAACTCAAAATTACTATTTTCTCCTTCTGACTGACTGGCTTCTCCTTCAAAAAAGATGTTATTCTTAAATCTGGATTTTGTGTTCAGTAAGAGCATCGACTGGATTCCAGTCTTTATCTTTAACTTATTTAGGGTGTGGAAATAATAAATCGGCACTCCAATATAATTTGATTTGAAACTAATTAAGGTTGTTCTACTGCCAACTACTTGCCTCATAAGTGTTTCTGAATCAATCGTATGAAGCTCTGTATTTTCTTCCGTTTCGCTGTTAAGTGAAACCCATAATAATTTTGCTCCAAAACCAAATTTGGATTTTATATTTTTCTCGAAAAAGAATCCAAAACTACTTGATAAAACAGGCTTATCATTAATATCTTCTACTTCTATATTAGAATGAATTTTACTTAGGCCAATGTTCCCAGTTACTCCAAATCCTGATTCTTGACAAAAAGATATATCTGCTGAACACAAGAAAATGGTTACTAAGATTACTGCTGATTTTAAATACATAGCATTACTATTAAAGATTTACAATTTCGACTTTTACTCTTCGCATTCGAACCATATATCATTTCCATCTTCTAAATATGGTCCTGGTTCAACTCCCCATCCTCCTGCAATAGCTACCCAGCATGTTCCTTCATAGGAAACCATGTCATCTTTTAAATATTGTATGTTTACATCCCATTCTTCGGAACAATTACAGTTATCATTACAGCTAGTTAGAATAGCTGTAATAACTAGTAAAACTAATAATTCATTTTTAAATCTAGTCATTTTCATTTATTTATCTTATTAAAGCAAAATCACCCGGCCAAGAACAATTTTGGCAGTCACCATTACTAAGTTCTTCAATAGTACAGAGAGCACATTGAAAATCTACTGAACTAGAATTGTCACAATTTTCTAGTTCAAGATGAAATCGAAAAGAGTCAGAATTATGTAATTGCCCATCTTCATTTGTTCCATCCCAATGTAAGTCATTCATATCAAATGGAATTCCATCTGAAGAGCTAAAGAGCTCTTTATCCCAAACTATAGAAGGATTCCATCTATCCCATATTCTTAATTTCGCTCTATAAACATTATGGTTAAGCATATCTGAGAATATGGGACCAAAAGTTCGGTTTATTTCGATATCACTACTTGGGATTAAATTATCTGGCATTCCAAAGATTATATTTCCGAAATATGTATCATCAACTGGAACGGTATAAATTATACTTTCATCACAAAGGTTTTCTTGCACGATCATTAAATCATCCGATTCAAAAGAGGATACATCCCAAGAAGCTTCGATAGAATATGTATCAGGAACATTTTTATCAATAGCTATTGGCAACTGAAAGATAAACGAAGTGTTAGATCCTCCCTCAGAAACCAAGAGACCATCAAATTGTTCACCTGTAGTTAAATTATAAAAGGTCAAAACTACTAAATCACTATGAACTGGGAATAAAAATGTAAGCCTAGCCTGCAAGCTATAAGTACAAATTTCTTCATCTTCAATCAAAATAATTTCAATAGGAGGCAACTCTAAAGTTCTGACCTCTTCTTGATAACAACAACCTTCTGGTGTTACTATATTAACGTTATAGTCCTCTTTAAAAGCATTCGAACTTCTAGTGCCTTCAATCGTAGGAAACTCAAGTTGAGAATCGTCAAGTGGAAATGAAGGACTCCATTCATAAATACAATTTCCTTCACAATCACTATCCCCTTGAAAACAATCACTAACTGTAAATTCTATGCATATTTCTTCTCCAATAAAATCAGTTAAGTCAAAGCCTTCGCAACTCCAATTTGTGTAAACAATAGGTTCCTCCATAGGACTAAGAATATCACTAATTATAAACAGAGGATCTTCCCTATCAGCTCTCACCAAAAACTCACCATTAGGAATCGGTTCAGAAACACCATCAATCAAACGTGAAATGGAATATTGAAAAAATGGTTGATCTTCCTCAGGGTCATGACCAGGATCTTCAAGAACAACTGCATAATGAAAATTAAAATCTGCGCTCTCTTCATCTACTATAAAACAATAAGTTAGCTGATTTATTTGTGTTCTATCATCATTCCCTAATCGAACAGCGTAAGTTCCTAAATAAGGATAGGTTATAGGCGTATACGGATCTTGGCCAGCCGACAAAAGACTAAATCTACCTTCTCTAAAGTCTGTACCTTGCCACTCAGTTTGTCTTATTCCTTCATTTAAGACTCTACCCCAACGAGCTCCCCAACCCGTAAAATCACCATCTTCAAACCCTCCATTTGGACAATGAGAAGTAACAATACCTGGAGGACTTGATAGCGTCACTGGATTATTAGGATATTCTGCTTCACAAATATCATTTTTAACAACTAGATTGTATGTTCCTTCTACTAGATTTTCAAATAAATGATCAGGAGAATACTCTTCCGTTCTGTTAAGTTCAACAAAGTTAGACCCACCATCAATACTGTACAACACGTCACTTTCTCTTTTATTAGCTACATTAACTATAATTTGCCCATCTTCACAAATTGGACAAGAGGGTTCCACAATTGTAACACGTGCTATCTCCGGTGCACAATCATTATCCTCACAATCAATCCTCCCATCACAATCGTCATCTTCTCCGTTCCCACAAATTTCACCACTCCCTCCAGTTCCAGGATCTATACCAAACAATTCGATTTCCGTAAATGCAATAAAGCCACTTCCATCTAATTGAATCTGAACGAATTTTCCTGATTTATTATTTAATGGAATTGCTACCCCAGAAGAAATTGGCTTAGCTACATAGATAGACTCTACGACCGGAGATGATATCTTTTCAGAAAGATTAGAATTTTCAAATGGATAATCTGAAATTAAAATATAATAATTCCCCATTCCTTTTGGAAATAAATCACTGGGATAGTGAATAGACAATTCTGATAAAACGCTTTGATTTTCTAAAGAAACTTCAAAATAGGGATTATTTTCTATATGGGTTTTTGATGCTTTACCCTCGCTAAGTGTTCCATTTAATTCTCCATCAATAGCACGTTCAGGAGGATTATTACCATCAGTGGTTGATTGGCCAACACTAAGTATTCCGATAGGATTACTACCACAATCAATAACTGCTGATAATTCAACAGTAATCTGCCCAGACAATGGTTGAAAAATGAAAAACAAGAATAGAATTGTTATTAGATTATATTTCATAACTATATTTTTTAGCTTAAAACTTTATAAATTTTTATGGAAATTTTTCGAAAAAAATGCAGACTTATCGACCTAAATAGCTGATTTTTTCTGAATGGATCACTTCTCCATTCGCGTATATGCAAACAATGTAAATACCTACTTTTAGGCCATCCAAATCTAATTGAGTAATACTCATTTCATCTAGCTGTTGAGTTTTTACTTTTTGTTGGAGAACATTAAAGATAGCAATATGTCCTTTTTCTTCAGGGTAGGATATATTTAAGGTTCTGTTCACAGGGTTTGGAAAAACCTTAATACGGTGAGAGAGCATAGACTTAGAAAGGATAGACCTATCTTGTATATCTACAAATTGCTCGTCACAATCTTCCGCACCTGTGACTTCAACGCTATTTGAGATGAATACATCATATTTCCCCTCAATAGACTTCTGTGATTTCATTTTTTGCTTATGGACCTTTGTCATATTTTTTCTTTTTACATTCAAAGGGACTACAGATACTCTATAAATACCAGTTGAAAGATCAGTAAAGGTTTTTATATTCTCAGAACTTCTAACTACTGTAATCTTTTCCCAAACTTCTTTAATTAATTCTTTTTCTAGAACATAAGTTAATGCTTGACTATCCTCGCCTTGGGAAAAATTGCGCTCATAATACACAACAATATTTTTACAGTCCTCAATCTCCAAATAACTTTGAGCCTTGACAGTATTCATAAAAACTCCTAGCATACTACATAGTAAAATAAAAAAGCACTTGATTTTCATAACTTTATATTTTTTTAATTTAAAATAACCTTATTACAAACATTACATTGACAGCATAGCATTGACAGTGAAAGCTCAAGCAGGTTCACCCGCTTAATTTTTCAGACACAGAAATACTTTTGCAATCAATTGATTACAAAATAATTTTTCTCTCTTAATTTATAACTTGTACAGTGTAGACAACCAAAAACCAAAGAATACCTGATTTAAGGCTTTTTAGAAAGGTCAAGAAGACCGTGATATGGTAAAACTAAACAATACTTTTCAAAAAAAAAACGATAACAATTCTCAAACTTTAACACTTATCTTCCTTAATTAACAATAATTTCAAAATAGCTCACAGCCCCCCTACATGTGTACATACACAACCTGACCACAACACTTTTAGCAAGTCAGGTATACTTATTTGATCAAAGCAGTATTTATACCTGTCCAATTTATTACTCAGTATTTCAACCTTTCGCCAAAAAAAATCAGAATGAAGCCAAGGCCTCATCCTGATAGAAACTTAATCATACAAATATAATTTTAGAAATATTGATAAAATAAATTAAGCCAATTTGCTTTAGGAATGAGATATTAATAAATTAAGAATTTTGGGTTAGAGATTTTTGTTGCTAGTGAGGCAAAAAACATGACTGAACCATGTGAAGGAACCGGAACAGTCGGGCTGCCATAGCCGCGCTATCATGAGGCTTTTTAACGAAGCTAGCGGCAAAAAGGTCAAGCCAAAAACGTAAATTTATTATTAG
>ENA-ORXT01006282-ORXT01006282.1-marine-metagenome-genome-assembly--contig:-NODE-6282-length-11123-cov-7.642042_pt1 | contig 11123 bp, 7 predicted proteins | sample MGYA00237868_ERZ511482 | MGnify/ENA metagenome assembly ERZ511482
CCGCCCAACATGCCGCCGACCGCCGTCATGACGCTCTCGGCGCTCACCGGCGAGGCACCGTTCGCGCTCGACGTCGATGCCACCGGCTCGAGCGATGCGGACGGCGTCGTGGACACCCGCGACTGGTTCTTCGGTGACGGCGCCGTGGCCGAGGGCACGATCGCCTCGCACCGCTACGACGATCCGGGCACCTATACGGTAACCCTGCTGGTGGTCGACGACGACGGGGCGACGGCGATGTCGACCCGGCAGGTCACGGTCTTGGCGCCGGCGCCGAAACGGGAAGACCACCCGACCTACCTCGCCGACGAAGTCGACGTGGTGCGCTTTCTCCAGCGCTCGGGGCTGGGCGGCACGCCCGAGCAGGTGCAGGCGCTGGTCGGCACCGACGCGGCCGACTGGGTCGCCGCGGAACTCGCTCTGCCGCACCGTCCGGTTCTGGGCAGGTACAGGGACGCCGAGAGCCGGCTCGGCTCGCCCGACGGCTTCCAGAACATGGGCCTTCCAAGCATGTACTTCTACGACAACCTGATGGGTCACGGGGGGGCGCTGCGTTCGCGCACCGCCTTCGCGCTGTCCCAGCTCCTCGTGCTCTCGGACGTGGACGTCAACCAGTTCAGCGTCGCCCACTACATCGATCTGATCGATCGCAACGCGTTCGGCACCTACCGCCAGCTGCTCGAAGACGTCACCTACTCGCCGGGAATGGCCGTGTACCTGACCTACCTGCACAACAAGAAGGGGGACCCGTCGAAGGGGCGCGAGCCGGACGAGAACTATGCGCGCGAGATCATGCAGCTGTTCACGATCGGCGTGCTCGAGCTCGAGCCGGACGGCACGCCGACGCTCGACCGCGACGGGCGCGAGATCGAGACCTACGACAACGACGACGTCACCGGCCTGGCCCGGGTCTTCACCGGGCTGGGCTACAAGGGCACCGATTTCTACCTGAGGAACGCCGACCCCGATGCTCGCCACGAGCGCTTGCAGCACTACGACCGGCACCACTCCGAACGCGAGAAATCCTTCCTGGGCCTGACGATCCCGGCCGGAACGGATGGACCCACGAGCGTGCGCATGGCGCTCGATCGCCTGATGGCGCACGACAACGTCGCCCCGTTCATCGCCGGTCAGCTGATCCGTCGCTTCACGGCCAGCCACCCGGATCCCGCCTACGTGGCGCGCGTCGCGACCGCCTTCGAGACCGGCCTCCACACCGCCCCCAACGGACGCGACTTCGGCCTCGGCAGACGCGGAGACCTGTCGGCCACGATCGCGGCGATCCTGCTCGACGAGACGCTGTTCGACGGTGCGGACGGACCGACCACGGGCAAGATCCGGGAGCCGCTGCTGCAGTTCGCCGCCTGGGGGCGCACCTCGGGACTGAGCGACATCTCCTCCGAGTTCGAGGCCTACCTGTTCAACTCCAGCAAATCGGTCCACACCGAGCTCGGCATGCACCCGTACCGCTCGCCCTCGGTGTTCAACTTCTACCGCCCCGGTTACGTCGCGCCGGGGACCGATACCGGCGCACTGGGTCTCACCGCCCCGGAACTGCAGATCATCATGTCCAGCTCGCGCGAGCGCTTCGCCAGCTTCATGCTGGAGTACATCTGGGATCGAACGCGCCAGCGCGGCTCACCCACCGGGCCGAGCTACTCCGTCGACCTGAGCGACTACGCCGCGCTCGGGGATCGACCGAGCCAGCTGGTCGCGAAGCTGAACCTGTACTTCTGCGCCGACCGCATGCACCCGGCGGTGGCTGCGGACATCGAGGACGCCGTCGATCGGATCGAGGTGCTGTCCGGCACAGAGGACGAAGATCACCTGCGACGCGCACGCTTCGCGATGGTGATGACCGTGACCGCACCCTGCTTCTCCGTCGTCCACTGATCGACGCTCTTTCGCTCACATCGGCCACGGAAAATTCCCCGCATGACCTTCGATGACCACCACGACCCCGCCCGCCGCCGCGTGCTCGGCCTCGGCGCCGCCGCCCTCGGCATCGCTGCCTCCACCGCCGTCGGCCTGCCCCGCGCGGCCAGCGCCGCGAGCGGTGCCGGCAAGACCCTCGTCTGCCTCTACCTGTACGGCGGCATGGATTGCCACGACACGCTGATCCCGATGGACCGGTCCGAGCACGACGCGCTGCGCGCGCAACGCCCCGGCATCCTGGCCGCCCACGATGCCGCCGGCACCTCGCGCGACATCGCGAACCTGACCGAGCTCGCGATCTCCTCGACCACCGGCGGGCGCCGGTTCGGGTTGCCGAACAATCTCGCCCGTCCCGCGGACGAGCACGGCATCGCCCGCATGTTCGAGCGCGGGGAGGCCGCGTGGCTCGGCTCGATCGGGCCGCTGGTCGAGCCCGTCTCGCGCAGCGCCTTCAGCCAGCGCAGCGTACGCCTGCCCAGCCGGCTGTTCTCGCACAACGATCAGCAGGCCAGCTGGACCACCTTCGGCGCCGAAGGCTCCACCCAGGGCTGGGGAGGCCAGTTCGTGCGCGAGGCCGGGGCGGCCGGCTCGCCGTTCGCGACCGTGAACATCGGCGGTGTGCTCGCCTACCTGCAGGCCGACCCGGTGTCGCCGTTCGTCCTCGGCCGCGGCTCGACGGGTTCCGGACGCGGCATCGACCGGTTCATGGCCGGCAAGTTCGCCGGGCGCGAAAAGACGGACACCGAGCTGCGCGAGATCCTGGACCGTCACCTGCGCCACGGTTCGCACGTGCCCGACAACCTGTTCGCGCGCGACCTGAGCGCGCTGCACGCCCGCGGCGTCGCCGACAGCGGGACCTACGACGCCGCGGTCGCCGCCAGCGTGGCCACGAGCGTGAGCTTCCCCGACACACGCGTCGGCGAGGGCCTGGAGCTAGCGGCGCGAACGATCGCGGCCAGCGGACGGCTCGGCACGGCCAACCAGATCCTCATGGTCGGCGTCGGCGGCTTCGACACCCATGCCGACCAGGGCGCAAGGCTCGGTGCGCTGCAGGGTCAGATCGGCGAAGCCGTGGCGGCCTTCCGCGCAGCGATGGTCGAGGCGGGACGGTGGAACGACGTGACGCTCTTCACCGCCGCGGACTTCGGTCGCACGCTCAACCAGAACGGCTCGGGGACCGACCACGGTTGGGGCGGTCATCACGTCGTCATGGGCGGCTCGGTCCGGGGCGGCGATCTCTACGGCGGCCTGCCGGACTACGACGTCAGGAGCGAGGCGTTCACCGACGATCGGGGGCGACTCATCCCGACCGCATCGGTCGACCAGTACGCCTACACGCTCGGCCGCTGGTTCGGACTGTCGGACGGCAAGCTCGGTGCCGTGCTGCCGAACATCGCCAACTTCGCCGAGCGGGACCTGGGATTCATGGGGTAGCCCCCGATTCGGGGCAACGCCCCGACGAGCCGGGCCGAGCCGGTACCGCGATGTGAATTCCCCGCCGTCAGGCAGGGGTGCGTGTCGAATCTGTTAGCGTCGTGCGCCGTTCCCCCGTGAGACCGCCCATGCCGATCGCCCGCTCGGCACGCCGTGCCCGCTCGTGAACGTCGCCACCAACCGCAGCGCCGAGTCGATCGTGGTGCAGACCGCGTGGTTGTACTACCACGATGGCTGGAACCAGACCGACATCGCCGAGCACCTGAGCGTGTCGCGCGCCTCGGTGGTCAACTACCTGAACCGGGCCCGCGAGCAGGGCCTGATCCGGGTGACGCTCAGCGACGAGGTGTTCACCGGGCACCGCCTGGCCGAGGCCCTGTGCGAACGCTTCGGTCTGCAGGGCGCCTACGTGCTGCCGGCAGGTTCGGCCGACAGCGAGGAACAGGTCTTCCTGCGGGTGGCGCAGGGGGCGGCGCTGTGGCTGCCCCGCCTGCTGGGCGCGGGCGACCGTCTCGGCGTGTCCTGGGGGCGGACCGTGTTCGAGCTGGCGCAGGCGCTCGATTCGGTGGCGGTGCCGGAGCTGATCGTGACCCAGCTGGTCGGCTCGATGTCGACCCCCTACGGGTTCACCGCCGAGACCTGTTCCACCATCGTCGCCCAGAAGCTGTCCGCCACCTGCATCAACCTGCACGCACCGGCGGTGCTGAGTGATGCGAAGCTTGCCACCCGGCTGCGCCGCGAACCGATCATCAAGGCACAGCTCGATGCCCTCGCCCGCTGCAACAAGGCGATCTTCGCCGCCGGGTCCTGCACACCCGACAGCCACATCGTGGGGTCCGGGGTGGCCACGCGTGCCGAGCTGGAAAAGGCGCTCGCCGCCGGTGCGGTCGGCGTGCTGTGCGGGCGCTTCATCGACGCCGCGGGCCAGGAGATCGGCGGTGACCTGTCCAGGCGCATCATGGGCGTGTCGCTGGCCGACCTGTGCGGCCTGGACGTGGGCCTGGTGATCGCCAGCGGTGCCGAACGGGTCGCCGCGATGCACGCCTCGATTCGTGGCGGCTACGCCACCCACGCGGTCACCTGCAGCCTCACGGCCGAGGCGCTGCTGGACGCCGCGAGCTGATACCGGCTCCCGCGCTCCGCACCGCCTGTCGGTCCGACGACTCAACCGAAGAACGACGCCACCGCCGAGACCGTACGCGGGTCGTACAGGATGCGGCGGTGCCCCGCCCCGTCGATCGGCTCCAGTCGCACGAAGTCCCCGGCGGCGGCGAGGGCGCGGGCCTCGTCGAAGGCCACCTCGCGATCCTCGGGGGCGTGCAGCACCAGTGCCGGCACGCGCAGCCGCTCGAGCATCCGTGCGCAGCGATAGTCGGCCAGCGGCCGGCCGGTGATCGTCTCCGCACAGCCGTTCATCGCCGCCTGCGCCCGCTCGCCCAGACCGACGGCGCGGCCGAAGCCTTCGAAGATGGTGCGGATCGACTCCGGAGCGCCGATCAGCGCGACCCGGTCGAACGCGACCCGGTCGAACGCGACCCGGTCGAACGCGACCCGGTCGAACGCCACCGGTGAGCCGCTCTCGATGGTGCCGTCGGCCATCGTCAGCACCGCAGCCCCTCCGAAGGAATGCGCGACCGCGCCGTGCCACGGCCCGGTACATTCGTGAACACGACGCAGCGCCGCCACCGCCATGCCCAGGTGCAACCGATCCCCGCCGGACTCGCCGTGCCCCGGCAGATCCATCGCCACCACCCGGCAGCCGGCACCGCGAAGCGGTTCGACGAACGCCGTCATGAAGGCCGCCCGGCTGGTCCAGCCGTGCACCAGCACGACGGTGCGCTGCGGTGCACCGCCACGGCTCGCGCCCTCGTGCGGCTCGAAGGTCCAGGTGACGATGTGCCCGTCGGCGTGCTCCAGACGCACGCGAGTGCCGCGAGCGAGCTGCTCGTGCGCGCGCACCACCCGCTCGCTCGCGGCACCGGCCCGCCGCGCCGAGGCGGGTGGGGTCGAGAACATCCGGAAGGCTCGTCGGCCGGTCCAGCCGGGTGCGATCAGAGATGCGATACCGGTGGCGGTGCGCAGCAGGGTCTGCAGGTGCGGTTTCAAGCGATCGGGGCCCCGGCGCGAAGAATCGGACCGGGACAGTAACCCGTCGAGCCGGCTCGGCACCTTCCGGCATGGCAAGGCTTGCACCCTGCCGTCCCGCACGACGAGCTTGCGGTGAGCGCCGCCTGGCGACATCATCGCCGGCCCCGCCTGTCACCCGGTCCCCCGCCTTGCCCGACCTGTGGATATGGCTCGGCTTCCTCGGTGGCGCGTTCCAGGCGTTCCGCATCGCCGGGCAACGGGCGATCAGCTCGCCGACGATCGCCACGCGCCCGGCCCCGAGCCACTGGGCCAGCCCCTTCTCGCGCGTGGCCCTGGGGGTGCCGGTGGCGGCGTCGGTGCTGCTGCTGACCCTTGACCGTGCCGGCATCACTGCCGGTGAACTGGTCGGCTCGACCGGTGTCGCGTTCTACGGCTGGATCACGCTGGCCGCGGGCCTGCAGCTGTTCGCCACCATCGTGCAGACGAGCCTGGTGAAGCGACGCAACTTCGCGATCGGCATCGTCTACCTGAAGATCATGGTGCCCGCGCAGGCACTGTTCGGCGTGCTGCTGTTCGGGGAACGCTTCAGCGCGCTGCAGTGGGCAGCGCTGCTGGTGGTGACGTTCGGCGTGTTCGTGCTCGGTCGGGCCCGGGCCGACGGTGGTGCCGGCGACGGCGGCGATCCGGGTGCGGGCGTCGCCCCCGCCTGGGACTGGACCAGCCTGTGGATGGGATTCGGCGCGGGCATCGTGCTCGCGTTCACCGGTCTGTTCATCCGCGAGGCCAACCTGGCGCTGCAGCACGATGCGCTCGGTCCGGTCGCACGCGGCATGACCAGCCTGCTAGTGCTGGCAGCCCTGCAACTCGCGACCTGCTCCATCGCGATCGCGGTGCGCGATGCGTCCGAGTTCCGTGAGCTGATCCGTCGCTACCGGGTGGTGGCGTTTACCGGACTGATGAGCGTGTGCGGATCGGCCTGCTGGTTCGTCGGGTTCGCGCTGGCCTCCCCGGCGCTGGTGAACGCGGTCGGCCAGAGCGAGTTCCTGTTCGCGATGCTGCTCTCGCTGTTCTTCTTCCGCGAGCGCCCGACGCGCGGCGAGTGGCTCGGGACCGGGGTGGTCATGTCGGGCATCGTGCTGCTGCTGGTGGCCTGAAGCCGGCTGCCGTATCGAACGGCTGCAAGCATCGGGATTGCTGCGCTTCGACCATCTGGAGGTCTATCGAGCCACCGTGCCGCTCCGGATCGTCGTGTTCCGCCGGACGGGCAAGGGCAGGACCCGGGGAAGAAGGACCTGCCCGCTTCTCCTCCCGCCCCTGTCCGCCCCTGTCCGCCCCTGTCCGCCCCTGTCCGCCCCTGTCCGCCCTTGTCCGCCCTCGTCCGCCCTCGTCCGCCCTCGTCCGCCCTCGTCCGCTCGACCCCTACCTGACGGTGTCCACCAGCACGTCGTAGCCGGTCGCGCCGCTGCCGATCTTGACGGCGACCGTCCATCGACCGGCGGAGGAGGCCACCGCCGACATCGTGGCCGGCGACCCGCCGCCATCGGTGACGCTGTCGACCGCGCTGCGGGTCTCGTCGCGCAGGAACACCTTGACCGCGGCATCCGGGTCGTCCCAGATCACCCGCGCGTCGACCCGCTCGCCGGCCGCGACATCGAACCTGAACACCTGCCACGATCCGCTGTCCGCCGAGCCGCTGCTGGTGAAGTCGAAGTCGGCGCGCGGCGCCGGCGGGCCCTGCAGCGGGTTCACCTGCACGGTGTAGGTGGCACTGCCCTCCCGGAAGATGACGAAGGCGGTGTAGGTGCCACCGGCCCCGGCCGGTGCGCTCAGCCACTTCGGCGAACCGCCCGAGGTGGTGTCCGAGTCGACCAGGTTGCCGTCGGCGTCGCGCAGGAAGAAGCGGATCTTGGCACCGGGGTTCCGCCAGGCCAGCCGAACCGCGACCGGCTCGCCGGGGGCGACCGGGAAGGTGAACTTCTTGAACCGCCGCGCCTCGGTGGAACCCGAGGCCTCGAACTCGAGCTGCGCACCGCCGGGCCCCTTGAAGACCATGCCCTCGGAGAGGAACGCCAGGGCGTTGTCGTTCCAGCGGCGCCCGTCGATGTTGGGACCGCTGAATATCTGCAGGGTGCCGGGCACGATCGCGCCACCATCCAGGCCGACGCTGAACAGGTTGCCGTCGGCGTAGCTGAAGTACAGGTTGCCGCCGACGACGTCCATGCCGGTGACGAAATCCCACGGAATGCCGTTACCCTGCAGCTCGGCGACGTGTTCCTCGCTGCCGAAGTACGGACCGGCCGGTGTGAACGCGCGCCACAGCAACCGGTTGTCGCCTCGAAGCGTGTAGTAGACCCGACTCCGTGCGTAGTCGAAGAACATGCCGCCCAGCCTGGACAACTCCCACTGGGTGCCGCCCAGGTCGGCAAACCCCGGTCGTTCGCCGGTCAGGCCTAACAGGTCGACCCTCGTGGTCGACGTGAACGTGCCGTTCTCGAGTCGGCTGGCCCACATGCGTCCGGCATTGTCGACATGGAACATCTGCTCGCCGACGAACATTGTTCCAAGGATGTTCCCCCAGCCTTGGTCGAGCACCTGCACCGGTGCGCCGAGTGCGGTGCCGTCGAACGAGATGCTGTCCAGAGCAACGCCCCGGGACCTGAAGAGCGTGGTGGGCAGCACCGGGCCGGTGGGTCGGGGGATGGTGTTCGAGGTGATCGGCAGGAACTTCAGCTTGGCATGCTCGCTGCCGTTGATGAAGTCGGTGTCGTCACCGAGATAGAGTCCTTCCTCCTCGGCGATCATGGCGAATACGCCGGCGCCGCGCGGGCTGCGGTCCGAGCGCCAGTCGAGCAGCGTGAGCCCGTTGAGCGGGTCGAGCGCTGCCAGACCGCGCCGCGGCACGCCACCGGGTTCGAGGCCGCCGTTCGAGGTCGGGGCATAGGTGCCCAGCACGCGAAAGTGACCGCCTATATAGACCGCGTGATCGGTGGAGACGACATCGAAGACGGAATCGCCGGTGGCATAGGTGGCCCAGGCCGGCCGGGCGTCGGTGTCGGTCAGATCGTCGAGATCGAACCTCAATGCCGAGTCGCATGCCTGTATGGGCACGCCGGGATACCGCCCGCCATGGCTACCGGTGACGAAGTAGGAGTTGTCGGGTGCGATGTCGATGCCCCGGATGTACTGGGGGAATATCCCGGAGCAGGCGATATCGAAGACGTCGGTGTTCCACGCCGACACGCGCGCCTGGCCGCCATCGAGCTCGATCAACGCCAGGCGCGTGCGGTCGATGGCGTCGATGCTCCGGAAGTTGCCGGCGATGACCATGAGCCGTCCGTCGGAGGTGATGTCGATGTCGTCGACGCCTTGGTAGCCGATAGTTGTGCCGGTCGATATCGCACCGTCGAAGTCGAGGCTCAGACCCGGCGATACCGCGCCGGTGACCGTGTCGATGGCGGCGAGGTTCTCGACCGGCGTCCGGGAGATGCTGCCGAAGGTGCCGCCAAGGTAGAGCGTGTCGTCCAGCCGCACCAGGGTGTTGACCCGTGCGTCGGGCCGGGCGGAGAAGCCGGACACCCGGTCACCGTCGTTGTCGAGCTTGACCAGCCCCCGGTTGCTACCCCGGCCGTTGAGCATGCTGAACGCGCCGCCCGCGAAGATGCCCCGACCCTCGCCGGTGGTCTCGAGCGCCAGGACCTGCCTGTTCAGCACCGGATCGAACTCGCGAATGAGGTTGCCGGTGGACTTGCTGTAGGCGAACAGGTAGGCCTGATCGACGATCTCGCCGTTGCGCGGCTCGCGCACCTGGGTGAAGGTGCCGCCCACGAAGACCGTGTCGCCGTCGATGGCGATGGCTTCCACGCGTCCGTCGACCACGCCCGGGGTGTCGAAGGAGGCGAACTCGGACACCAGCGAGGTGTGCGTCGCCCCGATGTCGGCATGCGCCTCCTGACTCAGGGCCGGTACGATCGTCGCCAGCGCGCCGGACCACAGGATGCAGGCCGAGGCGACCCCCATGCGTCGCGGACGGCGTGCGAGTCGAACTCGACACCCCTCCCTGATCGAGCGATCGAACGTCATTGTCGAATTCAAGACGGATAACCTCATAGATGAACGGTGCAGGACAGTCCGGTTCCCGACCGATCCGGCCCACGCCCGGCCCTGACGCCCGGCGCTGTCATGGGCCGTCATGGGCCGTCATGACGAGGAGCATCGGGTCGATCGTCGGACGACGATTGGGCAGCGCCGGAAACGGCTGGCAGCCGTCCTCCGGCAACCAAAACGTTACCGTCCGGACAGCATACATCCAGGGCCTGAATCGATTCGTGACACAAGGTGTCAGAACCATGGCGCGATGCGCATTCGATGTCCGGAGCCGGAGCGAACCGCGTCCGGCATCGATCATCAACGTGCCTGCGGACCGTCGTCCGGGACGATCCGAAGCGTCACGACACCTTCAGCCCTTCGCCCGAGGGGCCGCCCCTCGGGCCGCCAGGGCGTTCGCCAGATCGGCGAACATCGCCGCCATCGCCGGTGCATTCGCCTCGCACACGCCTCGCTCGGTGATCAACCCGGTCACCAGCCGTGCCGGCGTGACGTCGAAGGCCGGGTTGCGCAACGGGGATGCGTCCGGCGGCACCGCCACCTCGGCCAGCGCTCCATCGGCATCCCGTCCCCATTGATGCGACACCTCGCGCCCGGACCGCTCCTCGATCGGAATCTCCGCCACCCCGTCGTGCACCCGCCAGTCGATGGTCGGCGAGGGCAGCGCCACGTAGAACGGCACACCGTTGTCGCGTGCCGCCAGCGCCTTGAGATAGGTACCGATCTTGTTGCAGACATCCCCCCGCGAAGTGGTGCGGTCGGTGCCCACGATGACGAGGTCCACCTCGCCGTGCTGCATCAGGTGCCCGCCGGCGTTGTCGACCAGGTAGTCGTGCGACACGCCCTGGCCGAGCATCTCCCAGGCGGTCAGCGCCCCCTGGTTGCGCGGGCGTGTCTCGTCGGTGAACACGTGCACCGGGATGCCGGCCTCGGCGGCGTGGTAGACCGGCGAGGTGGCGGTGCCCCAGTCGACGGTGGCCAGCCAGCCGGCGTTGCAGTGAGTGAGCACGCGTACCGGCTCGCCGACCGGCTTGCCGGCCGCGATCCGCTCGATCAGCGTCAGGCCGTGCCGCCCGATGGCGCGGCACAGCTCGACATCCTCGTCGCCGACGAGCGTCGCCAGGCGGTGCGCCGCCGCGGCACGTTCGCCCGAGGGCAGGGGTCGCAGTTCATCGCGCATCCGATCGAGCGCCCAGCGCAGGTTGATCGCGGTCGGCCGGGTAGCGTGCAGCGACGCCCAGGCGGCGTCCAGCGCCGCATCCGACGGATCGGCCCGCATCTGCAACGCCATGCCCCACGCCGCGGTGGCACCGATCAACGGTGCACCGCGCACCCACATGTCGCGGATCGCCGTCTCCACCGCGGCACGATCGGGCAGCGTCACGATCCGGAAGTCGTGCGGCAACCAGCGCTGGTCGATGATGCGCACCGCACCCTCGGCCTCGTCGTGCCAGATGGAGCGGTAGTGCGTGCCGTCGACCTTCATGCCGGTACTCCGTCCATGTCGGTGCTGCCAGATTCCCCATGGACACGCATGCGCCCGAGCAGAGCGTCGATGCCGT
>ENA-ORXT01006283-ORXT01006283.1-marine-metagenome-genome-assembly--contig:-NODE-6283-length-11122-cov-7.141965_pt1 | contig 11122 bp, 12 predicted proteins | sample MGYA00237868_ERZ511482 | MGnify/ENA metagenome assembly ERZ511482
CTCGGCAAGACCGGCTACCGCGTGCCCGAGATCGCCTTCGGCGCCTGGGCCATCGGCGGCACCTGGGGCACGGTCGATGACGAGGAATCGATGCGTGCGCTGCACGCCGCGGTCGACCACGGCATCACCATCTTCGACACCGCCGACGTCTACGGCGACGGGCGCAGCGAACGGTTGATCGCCCGGCTGGTGCGCGAGCGCGACGAGCCGCTGACCGTGGGTCGAGGAGGCCTTGAAGGCGATCGAGTTCGACAGCGTCGCCACGGTGCGGATCATCTTCAACGCGTTCAGGCAACGTCCGGCGGAGCGCCTGTTCGCCGAGGCACGACGGCGCGATGTCGGCATCATCGCGCGCGTGCCGCTGGCCAGCGGCCTGCTGACCGGCAAGATGGGCGCGGCGAGCAGGTTCGAGGCCGACGATCACCGCACCTTCAACCGCGACGGGGCAACCTTCGGCAGGGGCGGGACGTTCTCGGGCGTGGACTTCGAGCGCGGCCTGAAGGCGGTCGACGAGCTGCGCCCACTGGTGCCGGACGGGGCGACCATGGCGCAGTTCGCGCTGCGCTGGATCCTGTCGCACGAGGCGATCGGTTGCGCCATGCCGGGGGCGAACAATCCCGGCCAGGTCACCGCCAACGCCGCCGCCTCGGACCTGGCCCCGCTGTCCCGACGAGGCGCTGCACGCCGTGCTCGACGTCTACGAGCGACGGGTCAAGCCCGACGTGCCCCCCCTGTGGTGAACGGCTACGAACCGACGATGATGCCGCCGTTCGGGTGCAGGGTCTGACCGGTCATGTAGTTGCCGTCGCTGCAGGCCAGGAACAGGAAGCTGGTGGCGACCTCCCACGGCTGCCCGGCCCGGCCCATCGGGGCCTGGCTGCCGAAGTCCTCGACCCCTTGCTCGGGCATGGTGCCGGGGATGAACGGTGTCCAGATCGGCCCCGGTGCCACGGTGTTGACGCGGATGCCCTTGGGCATCAGCTGCTTGGCCAGCGAACGGCTGAAGGCGACGATCGCGCCGCGGGTGGAGGAGTAGTCCACCAGTTCGCCCATGCCCATGAAGGCGTTGACCGAGGCGGTGTTGACGATCGTCGCCCCGTTCTGCAGGTGATCGAGGGCGGCCTGGGTGACGAAGAAGTAGCCCATCACGTTCGAGTCGAAGGTGCGGCGCAGGTCCTTCTCCTCGATGTCCCGAAGATCGGGCGCCCAGAACTGCTGGGCGGCGTTGTTGACCAGGATGTCCAGCTTGCCGAAGTGCTCGACCGTCCTGTTGACGATGTCGGTGGCGTGCCGCTTGTCGCCGATGTCGCCCGGCAGCAGCAGCGCCTTGCCGTTCTCGTCCTGCTCGACGATGCGCCGGGTCTCGGTGGCGTCCTCGTCCTCGTCCAGGTAGGCGATCGCGACGTGTGCGCCCTCACGGGCGAACAGGGCGGCCACGGCGCGACCGATGCCGCTGTCGCCACCGGTGATCAGCGCGACCTTGCCGGCCAGCCGCCCCGAACCGGGATGGCGCGGCGCGTAGTCCGGCGCCGGGCTCATGGCGTGCTCGTCGGCCGGCATGCCGTCCTGCGACTGGGCCGGGATGTCAGGGGTCTTGTTGCCTGCGGTGTCTTCCATCGGGAAACTCGGTATCGGTTGCTGTTCCACCCGTGCACGGTGCCCGGAGGTGCCGTGGGAACCGGTGCCCGTCGCGAGATTTACGCAGCCGACCGTGCCGACTTGCACCTCTTTACACGCTCGGCCGGCCGGATCGTCGATCCGGCACGCGCCCTCGCCCGGTGCGACACGCTAGGCTCTGCGGCACCGATCCCCGCACCGAGCACGCCGATGGAACTCGATCGACACGACCGTCGACTGCTGCACCTGCTGCAGCGCGAAGGGCGCCTGCCGGTCACCGCCATCGCCGAGCGTATCGAGCTGTCGCCCAACGCCACCTCGGAGCGCATGCGGCGGCTGCAGCGCGAGGGCGTGATCGAGGGCTACGCGGCGCGCGTGTCGGCCCGGGCGCTCGGCCGCGCCCTGCTGGTGTTCGTCGAGGTGAAGCTGGACCGCACCAGCGACGAGGTGTTCGAGACCTTCGCCCGAGCGGCGCGCGAGGCCGACGACGTGCTCGAATGCCACATGGTGGCCGGCGGGTTCGACTACCTGCTGAAGACGCGCGTGGCCGACATGGACGCCTACCGCCGCTTCCTGTCCTCGGCGCTGCTCACCCTGCCCGGCGTGCGCGAGACCCACACCTACGCGGTCATGGAGGAGATCAAGGTGAACGCTCCGCTGCCGGTGTAGGGGCGGTGGCGGTGCGGTACTCGCGCCAGGCCACGTAGACGCCGCTGCCGACCACGATCGCGGCCCCTGCCAGCGTGGTCGCCGCCAGCGTCTCGCCGTAGGCGAACACGCCGATCAGGATCGCCCACAGCAGCACCAGGTAGTGGAACGGCTGCAGCACCACCGCCTCGGTGATCTCCAGCGCCTTGATCAGCATCAGGTGGGCACCGATCGAGCTCAGGCACAGCGCACCCAGCAACAGCGTCTGGCGGCCGTTCGGCGCCTGCCAGTGCAGCCACGCGAACGGCAGCGAGGCCAGCGTGCCGACCGCTCCGAAGTAGACCAGCGAGGTGCTGAACCGGTCGTGCCGCGACACCAGGCGTGTCAGCAGGTTGTACAGCGCATAGATCAGCGCGCACGCCAGCGCCAGCAGGGCGTACGGGTCGAACACGCCGCTGCCCGGGCGCAGGATCAGCAGCGTGCCGATCAACCCGACGATCACCGCCAGCCAGCGCCGCCAGCCGACCCGTTCGCCCAGCATCGGCACCGACAGCGCCGCCACGATCAGCGGGAAGCAGCTGAACAGCGCATGGATCTCGGCCAGCCCCAGGAAGCGCAGCGCGAAGGCGAACAGCGCGATCTCGCTGCACATCAGCAGGCAGCGCAGCAGCTGGCGGCCCGGCCTGACCGAGCGGCACGCCACGCCGATGCCGTCACCGCGGTACGCGAACGCCAGCGCGAACAGCAGGAAGGCGGTGAAGCGCACCCACACGATCTGGCCGATCGGCAGCGAAGCGGTCAGCTCCTTGGTGACCGTGTCCTGCAGCGCGAAGACCAGCGTGGCGGCCGCCATCAGCGCGATGCCGGTCAGCGACGCGTTGCCCGCCTCGATGCGGGTGGCAGGGGCACTGACGGCGGTGGGCATGCGCGGCATGCGCGCGAGTGTGGCAGAGCGCCCTGCGATGTGGCGAGTGCCGGCGCCGGGCTGCCCGGTGCAGCACGGCACGGCACGGGCGACGGTGCGGGCATCGACGGTGACGCGGTGCATGTCGACGAAATGCTCGCGAACGTGCAATCGCCCCCCAGGACCGGATCGATCGCCAGCGGATCCGGCCCGGCGTGGTGCGAGGCGTGCCCGTCCTGCGCGGACGCCGGTCGACGCCTGACGCTGGCGCGCGGTGAACGCCTGTTCCGTCGCGGTGGTGTCATCCGCGAGCTCTACCCGATGTCGAGCGGCGCGCTTTGCCTGCAGCGCGACACGCTCGACGGTACGGCGCTGACCTTGCACCGCGCGTCGGCGCGACGCCGGTCGAGCTTCCCGTGACCGGAAGCCCCACACTGCCCGCCTGCACAGACCTCGGGAACGACGATGAACATCGGTGAGGCCGCTCGCCGCTCGACCTTGCCGGCGAAGACGATCCGCTACTACGAGGAGATCGGCCTGGTCTCGCCGGCCCGCCTGGCGAACGGCTACCGCGACTACGTGGAGAACGACGTCCACCGGCTGCGCTTCCTGCAGCGCGCGCGCACGCTCGGCTTCACGATCGAGCAGTGCCGCGATCTCATGTCGCTGTACGCCGACACCTCGCGCGCCAGCCACGATGTCAAGGCGATGGTGCAGACCAAGCTGGTCGAGATCGACCGCAAGCTGGCCGAACTGGTCAGCCTGCGCGACACGCTGGAGACGCTGGCCGGTGCCTGCCGCGGCGACGATCGGCCGGATTGCCCGATCCTGGACGACCTGGCCGGCACGCACGATTCCGGCCCGGTCCGGGCGGCCGATTCAGCCGATGCGCCCGAGCGCCCATAGCCCCAGCAGCAGCATGCCGACGTTCTCGGTCAACGACACGAAACCGAGCGGCACGTTGCTGCCACCGCCCACGCAGGCGCACTTGAGTTCGCGCGCCTCCAGGTAGACCGCCTTGAACACCGACCAGGCGCCGATGCCGCCGATGACGATCATCACCGGGGCCGCCAGCCAGGTCAGCGCACCGGCGATCATCAGCACCCCGGCCCCCAGCTCCAGGTACGGGTACACGTAGCCGTATCTCACCCAGCGCCTGGCCAGCACGTCGTAGTTCAGGAACATGGTCGAGAACCGCTCGACATCCTGCAGCTTCTGAATCGCCAGGATGCACATGCTGAAGGCGACGAACAACGTGATCGTGTGCCCGGACAACGTCCGCGATCCCGCCAGCGACGCGGTCGCCATGGCCATCGGGAAGGCAGCCGCGAAGATCGCGACGACCGGCCGGTAGCTGGTGGCGTCCTTGTCCGGAACCGTCTCGCCGAAGTGCTCGCGCAGCGCGTCGTAGCCGCCGATGCGGGTGCCATCGATGAAGATCTGCGGCGTGGTCCTCACGCCGTGCTCCGCCTTGAACGCCTCGGTCTCCTCGCGCGAGGTCAGCGGGTGATCCTCGACACGGTAGCCCTTGCGCTCCAGCAGGTCCCGGGCCTTGAGCCCGTACGGGCAGACGTGCCTGTCCATCACCATGCGGTGCAGCTGCGCCCTGCGGGCGAGATCGCCTTGCGCAGGCGTGTCGGTGTTCGCTCCGGCAGACGGTGTACCCATGCCGTTGGTCCTCGCTATCGTGACGGTACGCACACCCTGGGGGGTTCCCGCGCTGGAACGTCAACGTCGGGGCGGGGCCGCGAGCAGAATCTACCCGGCCGGCATCGACGTACCGCAGGCTTGTCCACCGCGCCCTCAAGTCGCCCACCTGCGGCTGCTGCTCCGGCTGGGTCGAGCACATGCAGCGGGCAGGCTTCGACGTCGACGTCATCGATACCGATGACCTCGAGCCGGTGAAGGCCGGGCACGGTCTGCACGATCCTTCGCTGAAGTCGTGCCACACCGCCCTGGTCGACGGCTACCTCATCGCTCGGGACGGCCATTTCCTGAAATTCCTCGCGATCCTGATTTCCGCTCCACCGCCGGGTATCGTCGCGCGCTCGCCACCCCGAACCGACACGCCCCATGACACTCGACGACAAGGTCTGCATCATCACCGGCGCCGCACGCGGCATCGGCGAGGACATCGCCCGCCGCTACCTGGCCGACGGGGCGAAGGTGGCCATCGCCGACCTGCGCCTGGACGCCGCCGAGGCGACCGCGGCGCGGCTCACCGCCGAGCTGCCCGGCGAGGCGATCGGGGTGGAGATGGACGTCACCGACGAGGCGGCGGTCGAGGCGGGCGTGCAGCGGGTGATCGATCGCTGGGGCCGCATCGACGTGCTGGTGTCCAACGCCGGCATCCAGATCGTGCATCCGCTGCACGCGTTCCCGTACGAGGACTGGAGGAAGATGCTGGCCATCCACCTGGACGGGGCGTTCCTGACCAGCCGCGCCTGCCTGCCGCACATGTACCGGCAGGGTTCGGGCAGCGTGATCCTGATGGGCTCGGTGCACTCCAAGGAGGCCTCGCCGCTGAAGGCCGCCTACGTCACCGCCAAGCACGGCCTGCTGGGCCTGTGCCGGGTGCTGGCCAAGGAGGGGGCGGCGCACGGCGTGCGCGCCAACGTCATCTGTCCGGGCTTCGTCAAGACGCCGCTGGTGGAGAAGCAGATTCCGGAGCAGGCGAAATCGCTGGGCATCTCCGAGCAGGAGGTGATCGACACCGTCATGCTCGGCAAGACGGTGGATCAGGAATTCACCACCGTGGAGGACGTGGCGGCGATCGCCCACCTGTTCGCCGCCTTCCCCACCAACGCGCTGACCGGCCAGTCGATGGTGGTCAGTCACGGCTGGTTCATGGAGTAGCGCGGCGGCCGCACCACCGGCCGGGCCGGCCGGACCGGGAACGCTCGCCCCGGCCGGGCCGCGGCGCTCAGTACATGTGCTGCCCGCCATTGACCGACAGCGTCGAGCCGGTGATGAAGTCCGCGTCGTCGGCCACCAGGAAGGCCACGCTGCGGGCGATGTCCTCGGCCGTGCCGAGCCGCCCGACCGGGATGCGCGAGACGATCTTCTCCAGCACGTTCGGCGGCACCGCGCGCACCATGTCGGTGTCCACGTAGCCCGGGGCGATGGCGTTGACGGTGATGCCCTTGGCGGCACCCTCCTGGGCCAGCGCCTTGGTGAAGCCGTGGATGCCGGACTTGGCGGCGGCGTAGTTGACCTGGCCGTACTGGCCGGCCTGGCCGTTGATCGAGCCGACGTTGACGATGCGTCCGAAGCCGCGCGAGCGCATGCCGTCGATCACGCAGGCGCAGGTGTTGTAGCAACCGCCCAGGTTGGTGTCGATGACCGCCTGCCAGTCGGTGGGCGACATGCGGTGCATGGTGCCGTCGCGGGTGATGCCGGCGTTGTTGACCAGCACGTCGACCTCCTGACCGAGCTCCGAGACGATCTTCTCGATGCCGCCCTTGCAGGCCTCGTGGTCGGAGACGTCGAACTTGAACACCGGGATGCCGTTCTGCTCGGAGAAGCTCTTCGCCCGCTCGTCGTTGCCGGCGTAGTTGGACGCCACCACGTAGCCGAGCGCCTTCAGGTTCACGGCGATCGCCGCTCCGATACCGCGCGTACCACCGGTCACCACTGCCAGTCTGGCCATCGTTCGTTCTCCGGATCAAGGGTGCGGGGTCGACCGCACCGGAATGAGGATGTCATGATGAAATGTCATGACACCGATTCAGTGCGCCGCACTGTCTCACGTCCACCGCCCGAACCCCAGCGTCCGGGACATCTTCGTTCGCGCAGCGGGTCGACGTCGGCCCGAGCGTGGACAATGCCGGGTGCCGCCGCACGAGGCGGCCACCCTCACTCCACAGGAGCACGCATGAACGACATCGTCATCACCGCCGCCACCCGCACCCCGATCGGCAGCTTTCTCGGCGCGCTGGCCACCGTGCCGGCCAGCGAACTCGGCTCGCTGGTCATCAAGGCCGCCCTGGAGAGGAGCGGCGTGCCGGCCGGCGATGTCTCGGACGTGATCTTCGGCCAGGTGCTGACCGCCGGCACCGGCCAGAACCCGGCCCGCCAGGCGGCGATGGGCGCCGGCATCCCGGCCTCCGCCACGGCGCTGACGGTCAATCAGGTGTGCGGCTCGGGGCTGCGCACCGTGGCCATGGGCATGCAGGCGCTCAAGGCGGGGGATGCGAGCGTGATCGTGGCCGGTGGCCAGGAGAACATGAGCCTGTCGCCGCACTGCGCCAACCTGCGCCCCGGCAAGAAGATGGGTGACATGGAGTTCGTCGACACCATGATCAAGGACGGCCTGTGGGACGCCTTCCACGGCTACCACATGGGCACCACTGCCGAGAACGTGGCCGCCAAGTGGGAGATCGACCGCGATGCGCAGGACGCGCTGGCCGCCGCCTCGCAACAGAAGGCGGAAGCGGCCCAGAAGGCCGGCCGCTTCGCCGAGGAGATCACCCCGGTGACCATCTCCACCCGCAAGGGCGAGCACGTGGTCGACACCGACGAGTACCCCAAGCACGGCACCACCACCGAGACGCTGGGCAAGCTGCGCGCCGCCTTCTCCAGGGACGGCTCGGTCACCGCCGGCAACGCCTCGGGCCTGAACGACGGCGCGGCAGCCCTGGTGCTGATGACCGCCGACGAGGCGGCGAAGCGTGGCTGCGCACCGATCGCGCGCATCGTCTCCTGGGCCACGGTGGGGGTCGATCCGGAGATCATGGGTTCCGGCCCGATCCCGGCCAGCAAGGCGGCCCTGGAGAAGGCCGGCTGGAGCGCGGACGAGCTGGACCTGATCGAGGCCAACGAGGCGTTCGCCGCCCAGGCCTGTGCGGTCAACAAGGAGCTGGGCTGGGATGTCGAGAAGGTCAACGTGAACGGTGGTGCGATCGCGCTCGGCCACCCGATCGGCGCCTCGGGTGCACGCATCCTGGTGACGCTGCTGCACGAGATGGTGCGACGCGACGCGAAGAAGGGCCTGGCCACGCTGTGCATCGGCGGTGGCATGGGGATCGCCATGTGCGTGGCGCGCGACTGACGCGTGGCGTGATCACCGGTTCCTGCCGAACAGGCACTGTTGCAACGCAACAGATCCGGTGAACAGCTCCGGATGACGGGCCAAGGCCCCGTGGCAAACGCTGCGGGGCCTTTTCTCGTTCATGACACTGTGAAACAGTTCTCGTGATGAAGGGAAATCCTCTTGCAGCGCAACATCACCGTCGCTATAGTGCACTGCAACAAGACCTGCCTTTCCCCCCACGCACTCCAGGAGCACACCCCATGAACAACGCTACCGCTTCGATCAACGACGCCACCGCCACGCTGAACGACCAGATGAAGAAGGCCACCGACCTGCAGGCCCGCGCCTTCGAACCGATGCGCCTGTTCGGCGCTCTCGCCGTCGAGACGATGGACAGCGTCGTTCGCAAGAACTACGCGGTCATGGGCGACATGGTCGAGTACACGCTCAAGCAGGCTCGCCTGCCGGTTGCCGGCGGCGAGATGAGCGACATCACCAACACGCAGATGGCCGAAGCCAACGCGTTCGGCGAGAAGATGTCCACTCGCGCCAACGAGTACGCCGAGATCGTCAGCAGCTTCGGCGAGCGTGCCAAGGCCGTGTCGGAGGAGGCCACCTCCACCATGAAGAGCGTCTCGGAAGAGATGAAGAACGCCTCGGAAGAAGCGACTCGCGACATGAAAGCCGTCACCAACTACGCCGCCTCCACCATGAAGGCCGACTAGGACCTTCGAGCTCCGGCACGCATGTCGTGCCGGATCACGAAAGCGCATCCTCCCCCGTGTCGCCTTGCCTGTGACACGGGGAACCGAACCCTTCACTCACGAACCGGCACGGAGCATTCCCGCATGGATCTCGAAGAAAACACCCGACGCGCCGCCCGGATCGGCGAGCGACAGAACGCGCAGGCACAAGCCTTCTCGCGTGCCGCCGGCAGCACGCTTGCGCGCCTGACACGTCAGAACTACGCCCTCATGGGTGACATCGTGGACTTCACGCTCGCGCAGATGCGCCTGCCGGTCACGCACACCGATGCCCGCGAACTGCTCGAGCAGCAGAGCGCCGACGCCCGCACCCTGGTGAACAAGGCCCGCGAACGCGCCGGCGAGTACGCCGACATCGTCGGCGAGATGCGCAACCTGGCCATGAACTCCACGTCGCTGGCCGCGCACACGGTGGAAGGGGCCGCGAAGCGGGCCACGTCCCACGCTGCCGCCGCCGCCGGCGAGGCCATCGACGCGTCGGCGGCCGGTGGCAAGCCCGCGGTCGAGGCGAAGAATGCTTCGCGTGGCGCACCGGTCAAGCGTACCTCCCGTGCCACGGCTGACAAGCCCGCAGCCGGGAAACCGGCGGCGAAGGCCGCGGCTGCGAAGACGGCGGCATCGGCTGGCAAGGCGAAGGCAACCGCGAGGGCTGCGGGCAAGGCAACCGGCAAGGCCGCATCGACTGCCAAGGCGGCCGGCAAGGCAACCGGCAAGGCCGGGACGACGGCAAGGGCGGCCAGCAAGGCAGCTGGAAAGGGCAAGGCAACGGCCAAGGGCACGGGCACGACGGCCCGCGCAACCACCGCGGCCAGCAATCGAACCGTTGCCAAGCGCACCGCCGGCAAGCAGGGAACGGGCAAGGCTGCCACCGCCGGCAAGCCCCGCGCCAAGGCCGCCTCCACCCGCAAGGGCTGACGCGGAGGCCGTTGCACGATTGCCGCCGCGCACCGGTGATCTCCGGATCATCGGTGCGCGGTGGCGTTTCGACCCGTACCATTCGCCCGACCGGTACGACGCGATCCCCCCTGCACTCGTGACGACCGGCCGGCAACCCCCGCCCGCCGAGCCAGAGGATCGATGAGTTCGCCCCGACTGATCAAGAAGTACGCAAACCGGCGCCTGTACGACACGGTCAAGAGCCGTCACGTGACGCTGTCGGACATTCGCGAGCTGATCGTGTCCGGTGTGGACGTGCGCATCGTCGACGACACCACCGATGCGGACATCACGCGTGCGTTGCTGTTGCAGGTCATCGTCGAGCAGGAACAGTCCGGCGATCCGCTGTTGCCTCAGGTACTGCTCACCCAGCTGATCCGCTTCTACGGCAACCCCATGCAGCACATGATGGGCGACTACCTGCAACAGAGCGTGCAGACCTTCACCGCGCAGCAGAGCACCTTCCAGAAGCAGATGGCGAGCGTGCTGAGCAGCGGTCCCGTGGATGCGATGCAGGGGTTGATGAAGCAGAACCTGAGCGTTTGGGAGTCGATCTTCAGAAAGGGCACACCGTCCGCTTCCGGTGACACGTCCGATACGGATACCGGCACCGACACGCAGGCCGGTACCGATGCCGATGCGACCGATGCGGCAGCCGCGCGAACCGACGACGATCCGGGTGCGCCATCCGGCCGTGCCGACCAGGACAGCTGAACCCATGAATGACACCCGCAAGTCCGGACCGAAGGCCTCGGACGAATCGGACGGCGCCGCGTCCGACGATTCGCCGGGCGCCGCCTTCGCCGAGTTCGGTCGCACCGCCGGCGAGCTGTTCACGCAGCAGGCCAGTGCGATGAACGAGCTGTTCGCGCAGTCGCAGCGAATGCTGACCGAGTCCATGGCGCCGATGCAGCGCGAGATGGACCCGATGAACGTCGGTCCGGCCTTCCTGGCCGCGGGCGAGAAGCTCGCCATCGATCCGCAGAAGCTGATCAGCTCGAACTATGCGCTGTGGCAGGAACACATGACGCTGTGGCAATCGACCGCCACGCGCGAGCTGGAGGCTCGCGCGCGGCAGGAAGGGAGCGACCCGGCCAAGGAGACGGGCAAGGACAAGCGCTTCCGCGACGAGTCCTGGGCCGAGCACCCCACCTTCGACTACATCCGCAGCTCCTACCTGATCACCTCGCGCTGGCTGGTCGACACCATGGCCTCCATCGA
>ENA-ORXT01006285-ORXT01006285.1-marine-metagenome-genome-assembly--contig:-NODE-6285-length-11121-cov-7.678287_pt1 | contig 11121 bp, 9 predicted proteins | sample MGYA00237868_ERZ511482 | MGnify/ENA metagenome assembly ERZ511482
GCACGGGGCGCGTGGCGCGCGGGGCGCGTGGCGCGCGGGGCGCGTGGCGCGCGGGGCGCCCGTGCCACGTGGGGAACGCCACCCTGGTGCGAATTCGATTGGCGGTTGTTGACAGGCGCCCGCACGGGCCAATTGGCTGGATTTTTCTGGTCGGCGGGGATAGAGCACCTTGACACTGGCAGACGAGCACACATCGAATTAATTACATAGCTAGCTGTTGGACGGTGCCGCTACAGTATCGGCGTCCCCGTTCCAAGCCGCCCTCGCCCCCGCCACCACCCACCACCCACCCACGGTCGTGGCCCACACGATCACGTGCGTCGCGACCACCTCCGCGCGCGACGCCCACGACCCCGCCCGCATTGCCACCCTGCCCAGAGGGTGCAGCGCGGGCAACCACCCACCACCCACCCGTCCGCCACCGCCGCTCGACAGCGACGCGCCCTCGTCCTCGTCCTCATCCGACGCACCCGTCCAGCCCCCCGCCCGCGCCGGCACCGACGCTGTGCCCGGCGACAGGCGGTGGCCGTCGCCGCCCCGCCCGCCCGCCGACGCCGTGCCCGCCGCAGCCCCCTCTAGGTGCGACGCAAAGGCGGTCAGCGCGGCAGCCGCCACCGCCGGCACGTCTGGGGAGCGCGACACCCGCCGCACCGTGGCGGGGACGTCGAGCGGCGACGGGGGCGGGCGGGGCTGCCCCGCTGCCGCCGGCGAGCGCGGGGAGGAGAGGGGCGACCACCCCCGCCGCCGCGGCCGCGTCGCCGTCGACGCGTCTGACGTGGACGGCGCCGACGGCGACGCGCCGCGGCCATCGGGCGGCGCCGTAGTCGGGGAGGAGGACGCCGAGGAGGTAGCCCCCGACGGCCGCCGCGCCGTCGAGGAGGACGTGGGGAGTGCGGGCAGCGCCCACCCGTCGTCGTCGGCTGAGCCGCTCCGCGCGGCACGCCGCGGGCGCCGCCGCGGCGGCTGCCCCGACGGCGTCGGCGGGCTCGTGTGTCGCCGCTCCCGCGACCACACGGATGACACGTCGTCGTCATCGTCGTCGTTGCTGCCGTTGCGGCCGTCGGCGCCGGCGTCGGCGAGGGCGGGGTCTGACGCGAGGGCGGCCGCCAACCCGTCGTCGTCGTCGACGTCGACGGCGTCGACGTGGGCGGCAAAAGTGAGGGCCACCCGCCGGGGGGGGGGCGCCGCACCCACCCCCACGTCGGACGGCCGGGCGGCGTCCGCGGCGGGGGGGAGGGACCGCACGCGGACGACGGCCGCCGCCGCCTTGGGGCGGGGGCGGGAGGGGGGTGGCGCCCGCGGCGGGTCGTCGGCGGGGGCGGCCATGGGTGGGGACAGCGCGGGGGTGGCGGCGGAGTGGGGGGGGGGAAGCTTGATGGTGCACCGTCAAGGTAGGGGAAAGACGACGCCACGTACGTCTGAGGATGACCTGTGAAGCAGCGGTGTCTCAAACAATGGGGCGGCGGGGACCTGCCGTCTTGTGCGGCCGGCACCGGCGGCCGTGGCCGTTGTCAAGGCGGTCACGCAAACGCGAGGGTGCGCGCCCACACAGATAGAGCCGCCCCCACAGAGCCACCCGCAATGGAGATTGAGCGCAACGGCCCGCCGGTGGAGCACCACCGTTGCACACCCCCACGCCGGTGTGAGGACACGCCCGCCGACGACGCGACCACGGGCCGCGGCTCGCCATGCACACCGGTACCACCTGCGCACAGGTTTGCCGACGCAAGGGGGGGGTGACTGCAAGCCGGATCCGTTGCTGGGCCCCACAGCCTGGGGCATCGGTCGGTCTGTCAACTAGGCAGACACAGCAAGGATCCCGTGCGCGTGGCAGGCGGTACTGACCGGGCGGGGCCCGCGGCCCGCCCGCCAGTGGGTGCCCCCCCCCCTCCCTGGCGCTCCTGCGGCCGCAGGAGCGCCAGGGTCTGGCCGCGCGGCCAGACGGGGGGGCACCCATCCGCTGCCACCACCACGCCGTCGACCGCCAGGTCCCCGACAGCGGCTTTGGACGGGCCGGCACGGACGGCGCCCGCCGTCCCGCCATCAGGCAGCGCTCGGACGATGCGTGGCGGGGCTCGACAGGGCGACCAGCGGCGGTGGGTGTTGACCGGGGCCTCCATCAAAACGGCCAAGGCGCAGCACCGTGCTGGCGTGACGCCAAGGGTCTGGAGGGAGGGGGGGGTCGTGCGGCACTCCTGGAGCGATCCCACGAAGGGCGGTCTCGCGCACAAGCACGCCAATCCCCGCCAAATGTCAGGCCCGCAGGAGCCTTGCTTGACAGCCATCCACCAATAGCGCTGGACCGGTCCACCCAAAATCCCAGGAGCGCGGGCCACAGTCGACAAGGCATGCGCTGTACTCTGCCTGATAGCTGTCTGTCAGTCTGTACATCTCCCACCGACGAGTCGAGCAGGGGCGTCGGCACAGACCCCGCGGCGCCTCGTCATCATCATCACCGCCAATAGCGAGCGGTCCGGGCGCGCACGCAGGTGAGGTCGGACGCGTTGGCCGCGTGGGGTAGGCCACGCGCATCGCGGTCCCTGTTGCATGATGACGAGGTGCGCCGAGCGTCTCGCCCCGCCATTCGGCAAACGCCGCCACCCCAATGGGTCTCTGTAGAGACTAGGATTGGTACCGCCTCCAGCTGTGGCAACAAAACGAAAGAGAAACATTTTTGGACGCAACCATGCAAAAACACGAAGCCGAAAAACAGTGAAAAGAACAACAAGAAGGCTCAAGAAGCGGAAACACCCAGCCCGGCCTCGGCTACCGCGGCGTTGTCGATGGCAACCCGCCGCGTCCGCCACTCGGCTTGCGAGCGTCGTGGGGGTCTCCGCCCCAGCTGCCACTGTCGGCGTGGGGCTCTTTGCGGTCCCCGACGCCGCCACCGCTGCTCGGTCGGCGGCTGCCCTCGCCCCCGCCGTCCGGATCCGCGCTTGGCGGACGACCGCCGCCGCCAGATCGCTTGTCCTTCTTGCTGCCGTCCTTGCTTGCCCCGCCCCCGCCACCTGCCATCGCGGCCGACGAGCCCACGCCGGCCGGCGTCGAGCCAGCCCCACCCCCGCCACTGCGCTCCATTGCCGGCGGGCGGCTGGCCTTGCCCGGTCGCACGATGGGGCTGCTGCTGCCACTGCGGCGGGGGTGGGGTCCGCCACCCCCGTTGACCATTCCATCCTCCCCACCACCGCCACTGCCCGAGCGCCGCGGCGTCGGTGACGGCTTCCGCTGCTTGCCGCTGCCGCCGGGAGCAGTCGGCGGGCGCGGTGGCGGTGGCGGCGGGAGAGCGTCACCGCCCCGCCCGTTGGAGGCCGCGCTGGACGGGCGGCCGTCACGGCCGCCTGCCCCAGCACCCGCGTTTGGACCACCTACACCGCCACCACTGCTGCTGGCGTCCGAATCGTGACCCCTGCCGTCACCACTCCCACCAGTGGCAGCCGACGTCTTGACCTTGCTCCCATCCTTGTCCGGCCGTCCCGGCCCGCGTGGGTAAGCACCGCCACCCGCCGCCGCCTCGGCAGGGTAGACCGGGCTGAACAGCGAGCCCGCCGGCCGCACCGGCGACCGTGCCGGCGGCGCGGCGGGGTGCGGCCGCCCGCCCCCCGACGCCGACGGCGGCTGCGCGCCGACACCCCCTTTGGCGCCCGCATCGCCCGCTCGCCCTGCAGAGCCACCGAGGGCCCTGCGCTCACCCGCCATGTCGCCGCCCCCGTCGCCCACGGCAGGGGAGGATTCTCGCGCGACCTTGACGGCCGGGGACGGCGGACGCTTGCCGCTGTCGCGCCGCTCCCAATGGCTGCCGCCGCCGCTCTTGTGACGGCCGTGGCCACCGCCACTCTTGCCGCTCACCTTGATCGGCCGGTCCTCGTCCACGGCCATGGCGTCGGGTGAGCGGGGTAACGGCGATGGCCGCCGTGGCGGCGGGCCCACGCCCGACGGCAACCCGGCCGACGCCGCCACCGGGGCCGCATGCGGCTCGGTGTCCGCATGGTCCATCGCCACGTCCGCGTTGCCACCCGCGCCGCCGCTGGTAGGGCGACGACCGCTCGCGCCGCCGCCGCTTTGCAGCACCTCAGCAGAGCCACCACCAGCATACATGCCCTTGTCTCCCGCACTGTGGCCGGCGCCCTTGTCAAGAAACCCCGCCTGGGGCGAAGCTTTACCCGCCACGCCCGGCGACGGGGAGGAGCGACGACCGGGCAAGACGGGCTGAGGGGAGACAACGGACTTGCCCCTTGCCGGCCCCCCACCGCTGCCGCCGCCGCCGCTGCCGCTGCCACTGCCGCCACCGTAGCGCCCCCGGCCCGGCGCACCGCCCTCGGCTGTAGACGGCCCGACGGCCACCTTTGGCGCGGTGGCCGCCGCAGCTGCTGGCGCGTCACCGACTCGTCGGCCTGGGCCCGACCGCACAGCCGACACGCCTGGAGCCAGCGGCGTGCGCGCAGGGCCGACACCGGCGCCGACGCTTAATGACGAGACAGGCGGCGCCCGCCATACCGTCGACGGGGGCGACGGCGCGAGCGGGCGGGCGACCAGCGACGGCGGCGGGGATCCTGCGGCCGTGCGGAAGTTGGTGAAGTTGGACGGCGCCAGCCTCGCACGGGCGCCCGGCAGCGCCGCAGTGTACGGGGACGGAGCGGCACCGCTGGTGGCAAAGTCACCTTCCAAAAACTCCCGCGGTGCATTGCGGCGACCCCCTGCCGCGAACCGCTTGATCGGTCGCTCATCGTCTGGCACGTCCTCCTCGCTGCCGTCTTGGAAAAGGCTGGCTGGCGAGCCCCGCGGGATGTCGCGCATGGGCACCGACGGTGCTGAAGGCAGATTGCGGAGGACGTCAAGAATGGCGCCAGTGGTCGCGTGCAAGCTCTCAGGCGTGTTGTGGTTGTACGCGTTGGACGGTTGGATGTGGAGTCGGAAGTCCGGGCCGTAAAACTCAAAGTTCTCCGTAATGGGCATGTCGTCCGGTAGCTCCATGCCAAGCACCCGCGACGTCTCGTACGACCAACAGCGGGCGACGTTGCGTATGGTGTAACCGCCGCCGCCCAACAGCAGCAGTGGCACATCGCGCGCAACGAAGAAGTCGACGCAAGCCGCGTGGCCGCGGAGGGACAAGTTGAAGCACCCGAGCCGGTCGCCAGCTAGGGAGTCGGCGCCGCACTGCAGCACCACGGCCCCAGGTCGGTACCACTCCATGATGCGGGACATAACTGGCTCAAAGATGGTCGCGTAGGAGTCGTCGTCAATGCCGTCCTTGAGCGGGAAGTTGATCGAGTAGGCGCGGCCGCGCCCGACGCCGACGTCGCCCACGGCGCCGGTGCCAGGGAAATAGTCGCCAAACTTGTGGAAGGAGGCCGTCATAACACGGTCCGTCGAATAAAAGGCCTCTTCTACCCCATCCCCATGGTGGATGTCAATGTCCACGTACAAGACACGTGCGTGCGTCTTAAGCAGCTCGAGGATGGCCAGCACACAGTCGTTGATATAGCAAAAGCCCGACGCCTCCGCCTTCTTGGCGTGGTGCAGGCCACCCGCCCAGTTGATGGCCACCTCCGCGGCGCCTGAATTGAGGCGTGCCGCGGCGGCCAGCGAACCACCCGCCGCAATTTGACAGAAGTCCCACAGTCCATCAAACACGGGACAGTCATCCTGCACGTTGACTGTACCACGCACAAGCGCAAGAGCAGAAAACCAAGGACAGACAAGAAGGATGCATAGTACAAAAGGTCAAGGAAGAAATACAGGCCACGCCGAGCCTCCAGAGAGGTGTTAGAGATCACCAACGAAACTGACGTCAAGAGCGTCTATACCAGGGCCAGGACGGTGTCGTGGTAAGAAGCCTGGAGCTTCGTACACGTCAACCAAGAGCGGACGAAGCAAAAAACATCAACAGGGGTGATGAGACAGCTCAACACACGCCATTCGAGCCGGCATGAAAGAAGTACAACACCATCACCCAACGTACATCGTCGTAAGAAGGGTTGCCCTTCAAGGGCTATCTCGGGTGTAATCGTCTTCAAAAAGTTGATGTACTCGTCGGCATGGAACCTGGTCATGTCCCGCTCCGACGCACGAGGGGGCGCCTGTACGAGAGCCAGCAAGTCCATAGGATACAACGGCAGAGCAAAGCATAGGCGGAAGACCATGAGGAGACACCGCATCAAGAGCCCGTGACCATACAGTGGAACCCCACGGTGTCAGACGACCGATAAATGAAAAGAACAGCGTTGACGACACACAGAGAACCAATGGTGACAAGATATAGACAGAGAGAGCCAATACATCTTGTGCACGACCAAACGTACCAGGATGTCCATACGGTCCAGCATGCCATACGACAGCAACAGGTTGTGTGTCATACGAACACGATACGGCTTCATCGGGTGGCCCTGGGCATAGTAGAAGTTCCCCACGTCCGTGTCATAATAGTACGACACCCGGTGGGCAGCCGGACTCGCCATGATGTCTGCGCTGCGTCTCCACGAGGGAGCACCAGGTGAAGAACAGAAAAAAGTGCCAGCGGTGCACAGGGTAAGACGTGCAGGGACCAGCCCCAGGCGCACAGACGGTGCCTAGTAGGGACAGGGACCAAGTTGTTCGCAGTCCTCGGGGACCGATACCAGTCCGGGAGAGCAAGGAGAGAGCGTGAGCGTCGGAGCAGAAGACCAGAGGGGCGTCTGCGTAGTCGAGCAGAGGCCACACAGGTTCGCGCGCGGGCGACAGCTGCGGGCTGGCCTGCAGCGGACCCCAGACACCCACGGGCGGGGGGGCGGAACGAGGGCGCGGGTGCCGGCCAAGTCGACTCCTACGTGAGCGCGCAGGCAATGGGGGCTGGAAGAGCGGGTCAAAAAAGCCCGCCGCAGCCCAGACCACCTCGGTCACTCACGGCCTGCGATTGGTTGAATTGGGCAACGTGGTCAACCCGTACTCAAATACAATAAAATACAGACGTTACAGATATGCATTCGTTATCCGGCTCACATCCACACGTCACGATGTACTTAAGGTACGCATGAGCGACCCATTCTGGGCATAGGCATTCTTGGCGGCTTGGTCATCTGACCAGTGAGGTCTGCCGAGATTCGTGAGCAGTGTGCGACGCATCCTCGTTACCGACCCAGGTGCCATACACATCCCTCGTGTCGGCTTGGAAGACGGAAGAAAGCAAAGAGAGGTACCAGAGGTCTGCGCTTAAACGGACGTTCAAGTGTAGTGCGTACGGGCGCTAACGTGGGGGCGCCGAGAGGCGGTGCGACGTGGGGTGGTGCTTCTCGCGAGAACGAGAGGGAGGCGATGGGTCGGGGGGGCATCGGCGATGGGGAGGGGGCGACGACCCGCTACTGGCTCTACTGCCGAGGACCAAGCGCCCGTCCTGCAGGTGTACAGTGCTGGCAGCGGCAGCAAACCGCAGTTGCTATTTTTTTCTAAAGTCCCTGTTGGGTCAGTGTGGGTGACACCAGCCGTTTCGAAAAACTGCGAGCCCTGTGACTGATATCGACGGCGGTAGGACAGTCGCCCACCAAACATTGAGCGAACTGACCCGACAGAGCTCCTTGCAGTCGCCCAAAGGAGTCTCGACAGTCTTGACAAGAACCAGCTTTTAGAGCCTTCACCATTGCGACGCGTACAGCTGTTCTCCCAAAAATCCCGCACTCAAACTGTTGCAAAAGAGTTCCTAATCGGCCTCTGCGGGGTCGTAGAGGCCGATGGGGAACTCTTTTGCAACTGTTGGAGTGCGGGATTTTTGGGAGAACGGCTGTATAGAGCAATGCGACTGCTGCTTCTGCGGCATTGCATTGGGCAGCGTTCCATATCAGCGAGCACATGCACTGGCCTACACCGTACACATGAGCGCAAGTTTAAAAAAGATATTTAAATTTACAACTCACACCCTCTATGGTGCAGAACGAAAACAGATAGGTACACTGCGCCATTCCGAGACCCATTACTGCGCAGCGACCCGCTCCGCCCGCACTTGCTTGGCCTGGTTGGAAAAGTAGGGACCGATGAGGGCCGTCAGGAGCACCAGCCCAGAGTGGAAGGCTGCCGCCTGCGTCGGCGCTGCTGGCCGTGTCGCCCCCAGCTGCACAATGGTAAAGTTGAGGTACATGTACACCCACGTCACAGCCGAGTAGATGATGTGCGCCTTGACGAGGTTGGAGCGCATCGACGCGAGCATCCCGAGCCCGCCGCAAAAGGTCATCACAAGACCAACACACAGCGTCATCAGCGGGAAAACGCCCACGTGTGGGGGGGCGCCAAAGGTCGAGTCCAGCCGCCCGGCGCCGCCATTCTCCGCCGCCAACAGCAGCGCACCGGCCACGGTCGTCGACAGGCCGCCGAGGACCATGTTGCCGTTCCAAAAGACCCCCCGGATCGCCGCCTTGTTGGCGTCCGTCTCGGACGCCTTGCCCGGCGGCGCCTGGTAGGCAAGGAGGGAGAGGCCCATCGCAAACTGGCCGCCCTGCAGCGCCAGGCACAGCGACACGGAAGTGAGGATGCCCATGGTAATGAACGCACGCGACTCGCTGATGGAGTCGAATGGGAAGACGGGTTTGGTGAGGAACGCCGACTTGTAGGCTGGCAACAGGAAGACGTAGATGATAAAGGTGAACCAGCTCATGACCGTCTGCGTGACAAGGAAAGCAATCGTCACCATCCGGTTGTGGGCGTTGAAGAGCAGTGCGCCAGCACCGACCAAAATGCCGGTGATGCCAAAAATGCACTCAAAGAGGGCGCCGAAGAATCTGAGCAGCGGCGGCGGAGCGCTCGACAACCGGTTGGCGGGCGTCAAATCCTCGGCGGGTCGAGACAGCACAAACCGAACCGTGCCTTCGGTCAAGACGAGGGCGGACCAGAGCAACAGCATCGCCGCCGCTTCCTGCCGCTTGCGGCGGTGCTTGACCTCCGCGGCCGACAGGCCGACGAGGGCGGCCATGCCCGTGGGCGCCTTGGCGCCCGTGGCCTCAACGTCAGAGCCGGTCGAGTGGGTGTCCATGACGAAAGGGTGGGTGGAGGGTGGCACGGGGGCGCACGGCGGACACACACGGCGCCAGGTGGGGGAGAAGACAGCACAGCTGTGCAGAAAGGCCCCTAGTCCTGACGTGCACCGCGAATGTAGGCGTGTGCAGGAGGGTAGTGGTGATGGAAACTGGCGCTCTCACTCGCCCCGCACCGACGGGGTTATATGCGCGGCCTGAGGGCTCGGCCGCCGCACGGCGGCGCTGCACCATGCGGACAGAGGCCCGCGCGGCGCGTCGCAAGGGCCGCCAACGGCCGCTGACGTTCCCCCCGCCCCCTCTAGAGACCGTCCAAAGCCAGACATGCCTTGGCGGGGGCAGTCGATAGAGAAACTGAGCGCCCGCCATGGCTCACCCCGCTCACGGATGGTGCGGGAGGCAGCACGGGGGCGGAGAAATCACGACCCTCGCGAGCGGCAGCGGGCAACGGGCGACGCGGCGCGGCGGTCTTGCTGATCGCACGGCACACGGCGTACAGTAGCTCGGGTGTTTGACCCACACGCCTGCACGGGGGGCGCACGGGGTCGGCAAACGGCTTCTTGACTTGTCTGCGCGTTTCAAGCGCGCGCGGGCGAGGCTACGCGCCACGACCGCCGCGACGCGTCACCGACGCAGTGGCTCGGCGCCCCCCGTTTCTCCGCTCAGCCCTGCGACCCGGCGCCAACAGTCACTGTGCGGGTTCCGATTTCAAGGAGGGAGGCGCGTGCAAGGGCCTGTTGGGCGCGACAGACCCGCGGATCCTGGTTTCTACGCCCTCTGGGTCCACACCCGAGGGGCTGCCGCGACAGGTCCTCCATTGGGTCAGATCTCGTTGGTGGGCCAAGCGGGTCCAGCCGAAACGGCCACCTGGGGTGCCTCGATGGGACCTCTATCGGGAAGTGCCGACAGGCGGGATTGGTGTGCCACAGTCCCTTTACAGTACGGACTGGCCCTCGCGCTCCGAATTCTGATACTGTCGTATCAATCTGAGTTTCTTCGCCATGTGGCGCTGCCAGCTGTCGCCAATCAGGGCGTCGCGCGCCGCTGCACCCACCGCCGCGCACGTGACGGTGACCCAGCAGCGCTAGACTCAATCTGGACGACCCGCGATCGCCTCCAACTTGGCGGCTGACGGTGGCCTCTTCGCTCGCCACCGCGCTGCCGTTCAGGTGGACTTTTCTCCACCTGGACACAGCAACCTCAAGAACTCTCGAGCGGTTCGGCCTACCGTCAAGAGACGTCCAGCTGGTTGTGACGCACCAGCTGTGTTGCCGTTCTTTCGTCCGTCATCCGCCTCGGTGTCGGCGGTCAGGCACGAGAGGACAGTGTGTCCTTTGGACGCCGCCGTTGGGGCGCACGTTGCACGGAGACGGCAAGCGGCTTTTCAGGTACCTTGGCGGGCGATACACGGTCAAGGCGCAAGGTCCTACAGTGATAGCGGACCCTTTGCGACTGAGCGACAGCACAGTCGCTGACCACAGTTTGGGACCGCCTCGTCTTATCCAGCTGTTCACCATGCGCCGGGTCGTCGTCGTTCCATTTGTTCCTATAAGTCGCAGGCACCGCCGCACAGACAGGCCGTCGTTCAACGCCGCCGGTATCAAGCGGCACGCGCATTGGTCCTCAAAAAAACTGCAGGATGCCGGCGTGCCCGCCCGACGGCTCCGTCGACGACCGACAAAAGGTTGCGGGCCTGCCGTTTGCCTGTGAAACGAAGTCGCTGCTGCACCCAGCCACACCGGCGGCGGCGAGTTGCGCGGGCGGCCACCACCGCCGCAGCCGTGACTGCATGGCACCCCGTGGAGGGAGCGGCTCGGCCGGCAGGTCAGCTGCCACGCCTGCGCGCACGCACACGGGGGGGTTTACACGCTGCCTGCCCAGCCGACGATCCCGATGGTGAGGCCGCAAACGGCCGGCGACCGTGGCACGGGCACAGGCGAGTGTGTACAACAGGACCGTGTGTCGAAAATCTACAGCACTCAGTTGAAGCCCCACGGGCTCGGCAGTCAATCGGGGCACACCAGCTAGTAACGTGCACAAGAGGCCGACCTGCAGCCGACCCATCTGGCTGTGCGCCCCCTTCCCCCCTATCCCCCCCCCCCCCCCCCCCCCCCTCCCCCCCCCCCCC
>ENA-ORXT01006286-ORXT01006286.1-marine-metagenome-genome-assembly--contig:-NODE-6286-length-11120-cov-10.217061_pt1 | contig 11120 bp, 16 predicted proteins | sample MGYA00237868_ERZ511482 | MGnify/ENA metagenome assembly ERZ511482
CCAGACATCGCCTTTGCCGTGGGGGTGCTGTCGCGCTTCATGTCCTGCCCTGAGGAGGACCACATGCGCGCGGCCAAAGGAGTTCTGCGCTACCTGTGCGGGATGACTCGCCTGAATGTGGTCTACAGCGGCAGCGAGCCGCTGCAAGGAATTTTCGACGCCGACTGGGCCGGCGACATCGACGGTCGTCGGTCGACAACCGGTTTCGTCTTCACCTTCAATGGCGGGGCGATTGCGTGGGCAAGTAAGCGCCAGTCGACCGTGGCCACCTCGACGGCCCAGGCCGAGGACGTGGCCGCCGCAATGGCCACCAAGGAGGCGCTCTGGCTACGCAAGCTGCTGTCGGCTCTGGGCGTCGACGGTGGAGACGTCGCGATGGGAGAGGACAACCAGTCCTGCCTGGCGCTGGTCATCAACCCCAAGGCGACGGGGCGGACCAAGCGGGTTCGCGGTGGTCGCTTGAGTCAATTTTGGTGGAAGTCGATTTTGGTCGATTTTGGCCGGGAGCAGTAGGCCTACTGCTCACACGGGTCGAGCCGATTTCCGGCGAAGTCGATGAGCCGCGTTTCCGCCCACACTTCGCGTCGATTTTTTGCGATTTTTGGCCCGCATCTGCGGGCCTCCAGCTTCGGGCCAAGTCGGCCTGTCGGGCCCGAATCGATTTTGGTGCCAGTCAATTTTTTTGGTTAAATGTGGTATGGCACAGTAGGCCTACTACTCCCTCGGGTCGAGCCGAGTATCGGCCAAATCGATGAGCTGCGTTTACGCCCGCACTTTGACGGGCCGCCGATGCGCCGGATCGTCTCCGTTTGAGACGCGCCCGGCTGAGCAGTACTCGCCTCGACGTCTGCTTCACGTCGATGGTGATTTTGGCGATTTGGGAGGAGGTCGAATTTACATGGCCAAAATCGGCTCGACTCGCTGGGAGTTGTAGGCCTACTGCTCCAACCGAGTCGATCCGATTTCGGCGCAGTCGTTCAGATCGACTTGGCCGGTTTCTCGATCGCGGATGTTGGTGGAAGATCTCGCACTGGTGGCCGTGACGGAGCTTTCATGGCGCGGACTGAGGGGCGCTGGGGGAGTGTTGAGGCAGCCCCCCAAGCCCGCTCTGGTGAGTAGGAGTTACCACGGACTGCCTGGCTAGTTCCAGGAGTACTTATGCGGTCATCCACTTGTTTGGCAGTGCCATTGTCATGCATTGCTGTATGTGTGTGATGTAACTACTTGCACTTGTATATTGAGGGCAGCTCCTTTTTGGAGCTGAGCTCGGGGAGATTCTTGTGGGGTCATCGAGGGGCGTCGCGATTTGTGGGGAGGTGAGAGCGTGTACCCTCCAAGAGAGGGAGCACTGCGCTGGCGGGGGAGTGCGCCGGCAGAACATGGCGAGAGAGGCAGACGGAGGGTTTAAGAGCCTGCTAGCCTCGCGCCCCAGACCGCTCTGGAGTAAAGCAACGCATCCACCCAACTACCGCTCACTTCACAGGGGACCACGGTGAAGTGGTTGAGTGGCTTGAGCTTGCGTGTGTGTGTGCGAACATGCTTTGTTGGTTGTCCTAAGGTTCGCCCGCCTCTCCCAACCGAGAGCACTTCATAAATAGTCCCGACCGGCCCAAGTTCTCCCATCTCTCGCGCCCACACCGACGCCCACGCCCTCGCACCAAATCAAATCACTCACCAAATCGAAAAACCGCCAGATCAAAGCGAAGATCAAATCCAAAACATGCCAAAAGTAACGCCCCAAGATGACCCAACACGATTGTGTGCAACTTGACCACGTCTTGCACATGTACCATCTGCGGTCCCTTCAGGGTCCCCGACCATCATCCATCCGCGAAGAGTCAGTGGAGTCGGCGACGAGCATCAAAGTCCAACAGGCCCACTCGCTACGGAAGATGGCCCACGGGGTACGCCCTCCCGCGTGCAGGTCGTTCGCCGTATACGCGCGGACCCACAGAAGTTCCGCCACGCTGCCGTACGGGATTTCCACCCCGGACCACCACGCGGAAGTCGACAGGTACAAGCTCGAGTCGGTCGCCGCGTCACAACTCAAGAACCCCGCTTGATGCCAGACCACGAGGTGGCCGGTGAGCCCGCCCCGGAAGTGGTTGCAGAGTGTCGTTGACTGGACCGTCGTGGGTCCTTCCTATTCGGACGCCCCAATGAGCGGGGGAGACATCAAAATGTCGGGGAAGGGCGGCACGAACGGCGTGTCCGCGGGAGCGTCGTCCATGAAGCCGACGTAAAAACGACGGTGCCTCACCCCACGGCTACGCCGCACCACGGTGATCGACGAGGCTCGGTCGTCGAGGGACGGTACGAGGGCGTGCGGCATGGCGGCAATCTACTTGGCGAACGGGTTCGCGGGGCGCACCGAGTCGATGCCCCGGAACGTCGCGTGGGCTACCGTGTCCGCTACGCCCATGCAGGCTTTCTCGCGCTCCCACGCCGGCTCCCGAATCGATGGGTCGGAAAACACTGGTAGGGGGCCCACGGCGGTTGAGGATGTCATCTCATCTCCTTGTCGGCCATTGCGGAGGACGACGCAGACGCGGACATCTTGTGGTCGGGCGGCCGCCGGGTACTCCGTTCGATGAGGGTGGTGGGGGCAACTGCGTGGTGGATGAGAAGGGGGGGGTCAACGCCGAGGGCCGACACAAGCAAGAAACAAGAAGCGACGGGCACCACGGGGGGGGCGTGGCCTTCTCGTCGTGAGGTGGGAGAAGGATCGAGTCTGCGAGCAACGCTTCGAGACCAGCGCGGATGAATGACGTTGCAGGGTGGTGTGGAGGAGCCGCGAAGTTGCACTTGGTGGGGGGGTCAGACCGGGGTGTGCGCGTGGACCCACGGGGGGGTGGTGGGGCCCGCGTGCGTCACTGGGGGTTTCGGTTCCGCGGGACACCGGCGTGGGCCGTACCACATACCAATCGGGCGCGAAGTGGGCCCGATCCAGTCCGCGGACCGACCTGGAAAACCCCTCTGGGGAGAGGATCGGGGTAGGGGGGAGGGTGGCGGTTGTGGCCGGCACACGGCCAGGGTGCCGGGCCAGACCCCCCTCCCCATGGCTCGTCGCGAGTCGGGCAGGGACGCCAATTCACGCGACCAGGGAGCTCTGCGGCGCTCGTGGATCCCCCAGTTGGAAGGGACGTGGCCCCTGAGCTGTCGAGAGTACACCCTGAAGGGCCGTCCCAAAATATCCCGATCCGGGGCAGCAAGGGAATATTCTGTCCGGATCTCTGGAAGATCGGGTTCGGTCGATGGCGAGGCTTTTCCCCTGTTGTTTTCCCAGCCCCCCTGCTACTTGTTTAAACTTTTGGATTTGGAGGGATATATCTGCTTGGCGCATTTCCGGCGGCTACTTTGGCCGCCGGAGTTCGGGTTGGAAAGTGGTTTATTGACAGCGGGGATGCCGTTCCTGTCGCCGTTGAATGAGACCAATTGTGCTTTGGACTACGATTCCCCATTTGGCTTTGCCGTGATCGTGTGCTCCCGTTAGGGGAAGGCTGGTCTGTGGGTCCATTTCCGTGGCAGTTCCTTCGACGGTCCGAGCTGATCAAGAGGTCTTTTCGGCAAGACGACGAACCAACGTGATGGTGCCTCGAGCAGCTACATTACAGCTGATTCTGTTTGGGCAGGGGGCCGCGCGATGCAGGGTGGCGGCGGGCCAGCTGTTGGGTTGGTAGAGAAGACGTCTGACCCATTTGCTCCTCGCAGAGTGGTTGCGTTTTCAAGGCGTGGCGGCGGGTCCGCCGTCCCAGAGCCCCGACACGTGGCCAGCATCCGTCCTCGCGCGGCTGGAGCGGTCGAGGCCCGGGCCACGCGCGTCGAGAAAAAGACGAGGCGACGCAATCCGCAAATTTGGCACTGTCAGACTTACCAAGTCGACTGCACCAGTGTAAAAAATATGTTGGCGCTCAAGGCGACCTCATGCCATCAACGCAAGGCAGCCGAGATCGCTGGGACACCTTATTGTGCGACGTGTGACAGGAAGTTTCAATTGGCTGGCCATTTGGCCACCCACATGCAGAGTAGACGCCACGCTTCGCCTGCTGCTCGCATAAGCTTTCGCTGGTCGTTGGAACAGGGTGCCCTCATGGTGTAGTGACGTACACATACTCTTAGAAAACGGAACATGACCTCCGTGTCAAAGGTCGCAGTCTGCATTCGTGTCCTCAGGGATCTGAGAGCGCGTCAGCGTTGAAAGGGTCGCGATGACTCTAAACAGCGAATAAAGTTACGTTGTTGAGAAGTACTGTCCTGCCACAATGGTCACAGAGCTCGGACGGCGCCTACCCTCGCGCCTCCCCCAGCCGCCTCGAGTTTTGTGCGGCCACCGCAAGGAGCGACTTTTGGGGTTCGACGCGACAATGATGGCCCGCGGGTGATCGTGCCTGCGCGCCCTCTTATGCTGCAGCGGCGCGTCGGCGGTTGCTGACGCCATCTATCGGTGCGGTGAGAGGCACCCAGTGGAGCAGCGAGCAGTCCCACCCGCTCAAATGTGCGCTGTGTCGGCCGCCCTGCTCGCCACGCACAGGTGCGCTTCGCGGCGGAGTAACGGCCATTCCTGTGGGCGTCGCGCGACACCAGCGGGCCGCCGCCGCTGCGGTGACGGCGACAGCGCCTTGTTTAGCGCCCCGCGGTCTCCGCGCCACGTCAATGTGGCTGTACGTGCCCCTGAGCGCGCTCGCGGCTATGGAGCCGGCCGACGTGCCCGGTGTCGATGGCCGCGTGGCGCCCTGTCATCCGTCAACGGCCGCGCCCTCTCAAGCGCGCTAACGTGGCTCTTCATGCGGCCCGCGTGGCGCGCGACGGCGGGTCGGGTACGCTCTCCCGGCGCCTTGGATCGGGCGGCGCGGCCAGTTTCGTCGTCTCCGTCCCCGCGTCGCCGTTCCGCCGCGGCCGGTCGCGTCCTTCCCGCAGCGTGGCGCGTTTTCGGCGCCACGGTCGCTCTCACGGTGGCCCCCGGCACATGAGGGGCCCCCGTAGCTCCACATCCCCTTTGGCTGAGATGAAGCAGTCCTCGGCGACAGCACCCGCCGGCCCCGGCGGGTCTCCGTCCCCCGCGCTCGCGGGTCGCCCCTCCACAGCAGGCACTGCCCCTGAGGCAGGTGCCGGTGACCCCTTGGGTCCTGCCGCCGTCCCTCGCGAGTCAAACGCGTCGACCCTTGCGGGTAGCGCTGAGTGGGCCCAGTGGGCGGGGGCCCCCGAGAGTAGTGCCGGCGCAGCTTGCGACATCCGCGGAGGCCTTTCGTGGCGCGACGACTACTCCGGCGCGGCCGGCGACGGGCCCGGTGACAAGTGGGCGCCCGTGTTGGGCGGTGGCGTCGCTACTACCCGTCACGACCGCGAGGATCGATGGAGGGGCGGGCGCTGCCGCCTCGCCGATGCCCGGGACGGCCGCGCCGGGCCGGCTGCCGGGCCGAGAGACGGTCGCGGACATGCGGCCACCGGCCGTGACGGTCTCGTCTGGACTTTTGACGATGGTCAGAGCGACGGGGGCGACGATGGGGCGACGATCGCGGTTGGAGCCCGGGTCACCGCCAAGGCGATGGGGGCTACCCGACGGCTGCGGCCAGGTTGGCCGCCGGTCCGCACCTCGCACGTTGGGATTTCGGGTACGTCCAGGACGGTCCCGCGACGGCGCAGCTCAAGCGGCGCGTTACGTGTCCCCCTGTGACCCCCATTCCGGGGCAGCCAGAAGACGCTTCGCGATTGGTGGCGGTGCGCATCGTGGACGCCTCCTACCCCAGTGACGGCCACGGAGTGGCGAGACTCGCTCACGTCCGGGCAGGTCGTCGCCTTGATCGGGTACGACCCGTCCGTCAACTGGGCCGCGGTGAGGCACCGCGAGGTCACCGCTGCGCCGGTCAAGTACGCCCGCATCGGGCTCGCCGGGGTCGTCCCCCCATGCCTGGAGTCCCCGCGTACGCGGGCGAAGCGATTTCACGCCGCTCTGCAACGCGTCCTGCGTGCAACAGGCCGCCCCGTCCACGTGTGGGAGTATCGTTGCTACGAATGCGAAAATCGCCCTGGCCTTGTACGTACCGTTCTTGTCGTGAAGTGTCAGGCCGTCATCCGCCGCGTCCTGGCTCAGTTGGGTGTCTCCCCATGCCCTTGTGCCTTGCGACCCGTAGCGGGTTCTCGCGCGGCATGGCCGCTCCCCGTCCGCCTTCCCGCACCCTCAGACGGCCCCTTGAGAGTTTTCAAAGAATACCGACCCCCCCCCCCCGCCGTTTCTGATCGCCGCGCCGACCGAAGGGGTCAGGCGCGGACGGGAGGGGGCGGCGCCGCGGCGCCGCCGTTGGCGGGGTCGATGGCGGGGGCCGCGTCGCCCGGGTCCGCCGGCGGCGGGTCGGCGGTCGTGTGAAGCAGCCCGAGGCGCAAGGTGCGGCGCAGATAAGCGCGCAGCGCCTCGTGCGGGGCGTCCGCAGCGTCCATTCAGGTTGGTTGCGGGTATCCTGTCCATAAGACCCGCACCCGGAGGGTCCTATCGGGCAATGTCGTGTGGTCCGCGATGTGGTCCACGATGGACCGCTGGCCATCGGCTTCCGTGCCATGGAAGGAACGAGCCACCCGCAGCGTGGGGTATTGGGCGGGGCCCTCGGCGGCCGCTCCTGACGCGCGCAAGACGTGCACGACGTTCTTGAGACGGTGCTCCCCGTCCACATCCAGGAGGACCGTCGGTTTATCCGTGGCAACAACGCGATACGGCCGGCTGCCGACGTTTGTGAGCTTGCCGCCGGCACCCGCCTCCGTGGCATGGTCGCGCAGCGACGCGCAGCCACCCATGGGGAGCTTCTCTGCGCACAGCACGAGGCGCGTGTTGTGGTCGCGCTGGTCGCGTCCCTGCGTCGCAATGAGCATCGCCGGCATCTGCGGGATGTGCTGCACGAGACGGGTAAGGAGGGCGGCCTGGGCCCGCTTCTCGGCGACTGTGACGCGCTAAGCTGTCAGAGGGTACGCCCTGGTCCTTGGAACGTCCTTAAATGCGCAGCTTGAAACCGACATGGGGTTGACCAACTCCAACGGGGAGACCCCGGTGCTCCGGTGCGTGCGACTGTTATACGCCTGCGCAAAGGCCTCGAAGAACTGGTCCCACGACCGCGGATTCTCCGCCACGTAATGGTTGAGGATCGTATGCATCGCGCGGTTGAACCGCTCCGCCTGCCCGTTTGTCTGCGGGTGCGATGGGGACGCCAGCTTGGGCTCGATGGAGAGCAGGTTGCAAACCCGGCCCCAGAAGTGGCTAATGAACTGGGGTCCCCTATGAGAGAGCAGCCGGTCCAGAGATCCAAAAGACGCCACGCAGCAGTCTTTCCACCCACCTAATACGTGTTTGATCTTTTCGCTTCGGAAGGATTTCACTGTTCGGCGCATTTTGGGCGGCTTCTTTGGCCGCCGGCGTTCGGTTTGTCGCCTTGGCAGAGCCGTGATCCTTTCCTCCCATTGGGGCAAGTCTGGGCTGCGGTTGTACTTACGGGGCAGTTCCTTGGACAGACCAAGCTGATCAAGAGGTCTCTTTCGCCAGACGAAGAAAACACGTGGTGGTGCCCAGAAGCGCTACAATTTCCAGTGGAGCAGGATGGGATTCCGGCCGTTGCCACGCCCGTACCGGGCAGCCGGTTCCGCTATCGTCTGTTGGTTTGTGGATACAAGGCGACGTGAATCTTCGTTTCGGCCTGTCTTCGATGGCCGCCCGGCCACTGGAATGGCGCTGCCGCCCGACTTCCCCAAGTTGGACGCGATCGCTAGCGGTATGCCGGCGGGTACATCCGCGGTGACCCCAGCGGAGGCTGCAAAAGGGGGATCCGCGGCTGAATCAGAGATTCCGTTCACTCCGCCTCGGCCATTGGCGGATCTCGTGGGCAAGACGGTACGGCGGGTCCCGCCGGGGGCCGACGCCTTTATTTCTCTACGTCACGACGAACGGACGGGATAGGTGGATCAAGATCGAGGTTTGGCGTCGCCTCTGGCGATGGCCGATCTGGACTCGGCGGTGTCGACGTTCCGCGGGTCGTTATGAGCCGACATTTCTCGGGTCATCGCGGCAAGCCCCGCGGGCTGTGTTTAAGTTACCCCCCTCCGAGATTTCCCCTTTGACACGCAAAGGAGCCGCAGCAAAGGGAAGTCACGGCGTCACCGCAGTCCCTCGTTGTCATCGTCGTCTACAAATTACTCGCCGTCACCGGCGACAACCGACAAGGAAGATGACCTCGTGAGGCGCAAGGTGAAATGACACAGTCGGCGGCCCCTGAGTATCCGGACGATCGCTTCCCAGGCGTCCTGGACTGCCGATCGTACCTCCCACGCAACCGTCATTCGACCTACGGGATGTGGCAGGCTCTTCAGATGGGACGGACTGCCAAGAACATGACATTCTCCTTCGGGGGTACCTCGATTTTCAACGAACATGGAGCGCCTCAAGGTCTTCTAGTGGCTCCGAGAGTTTATCAAGGCCTGCGATGAAAACGACGCGTCCGAGAAGATGGGTTTGTACATAATTCCCAACTTCTTTTCGGGCGACGCTAAAGCGTCGTTGACGCGGAACGTACCGGGGTCGGGTATTGGGGGCGAACGGGGCTCGCTTGGATCCTTCTTCGCAGCGGTCAACTGGTTTCTGTCGACCTACGCGAAGCCGCACGCTTTGGAACTGGCACAGGACACGTTTTGCCGGGCGGCGCTCGTGAATAAAGAGGGGGTGAACGCCTTTGCGGCACACCTACGGAGCCTTGCCAAGCTTCGCGGCAACATCCTCTTCGAGGGAACGATCATGCAGCAGCGGATCCAAGGCCCGACGGTGTACGTACGGGCGAATGCAGTCTCGTACAACAAGGAGCAACGTAGCTACCAGCAGTTATTGACCTACGTGGCGAGGAACTATCGGGCCGCAAAGGACGTCATGGCATTGTCTTACCGCGGGTGCCACGGGGGATCATTGTGGAAGGGGCAGACGTCCCGGGGTCCCCGAGGCCTCTCGGTCAACCTCAACTCTCCGTGGAAGAAAGACGACATTGCGACGCACGACATGGTCACGGTTCTGCCGTCGGGTACCACGGGGCTCCGTACGGCCGGAGCAACGCCCTACCCCCGGCAGGAGGCCCCGACGGCACCCTCTCTGGGCTACATGTGCTTGACACGCGGTCACCGGGTCTCGGATTCTGAGACTCTGACGGAAAAGAAGCGGGACATCGTGAAGCCGCGCGGGGCACCTGCTTCCGACAGAAGAGCGCGAGAGCGGGCGCCGCCCCGGATCGAACCTCCGTCGTCGCCGTTTTTGGGGACGACCTGTTGGGAGGCGCGGAAACGTCAAACACAAGAGCATAAGACACCCCACCCGCGGCAACCTCGGCCATGTTGGAATGCTCGTATCCAATTCCACAGGCGGTTTGCGGATGGATGTTGGTCGGTGACCCCTACGGCACTCCAGATGGGGCGTTACTTTCGGCATATTTGGATTTGATCTTCGCTTTGCTCAAGTGAATTTTAATTTGGTGAAGGACTCGACTTGGTTGTGACACCCCGCTCAGCCCACCCCACCCTGTTGGGGGGAGGGCGAGCCAAACCGTGTGGCCGGGTGGTCCTGTCGGGGAAAACCCGCTCCGGAAGAAATCCCCGAAGAGCACACACGCACGGCGTCGACCGGGGGCAGGCGCCGCGAGCCACAAACACGAGTTGTGTGACCGGAAGTTTACTTGCCCGCGTCAAACGCCTCAAGGCGACACTCTCGCCTCGCCCTCTTATCCCGTCCGTTCCCCTCGGAGCCTCCCGAAAACCCTCCTCAGACACCCTCACAGGACCATAGGAAAACCCTCCTCAGACACCCTCAAAGGACCCTCAAAAAACCCTCCCCTTAGGGACCACTGGGCACATAATCCGGAGGACGGCTGAACCTTCGAATATCTCCTTGAGTAGAGGCGTGGGAAGGGTGCTACGTGACACCCTCGCGGCGCCCCGGGGACAGGGGCGCGGAGTGACATAAGTCGAAAATCAGAGTTGGGTTTACACGAAATTAGGCCCTTGAGTAGGGGCCGGCTCGGGGGGGGTTACGAATCCCAGGGAAGTACTGGGATTGCGGTTGTGCTTGGTGAGCCACGAGGCGATCACAAGTGCGTCACCAACAGAACAATTTGAAAGATGCGGTAGTGGGGCATATTTCCGGGAAATCTGGTTCCCTGGGTGTGGCCACCATGTGACGGACCGTCACATTGGTGCGAGGGCGTGGGTGTCGGTGTGGGCGCGAGAGGCGGAAGATCCTGGGCCGGTGGGGACTACTTGAAAGTGCTCTTCGTGGCATGAAGCGGGCGATCCTCAGGAAAACCAACAGAGAACGATCGCACAAGAAGACACAAGCTCAAGCCACTCAACAACTTCCCTGTGGTCCCCCAATCCCTATCACCTTTCCGTTTCAACAGGCCACGGGGCGCCGCAAGGCGGTAAACGCCCTGCGGGGTTGGCTTCGCCATCCATTTCAACCTCCCCTGTCCTCCCCAACTTCCCGGTTGCCCCGCGCTACGTGGCGTTTGCCTCCCCGGGGGTAACCACGACGTGGCCTGTCCCGACCCAATGTCTGTGCCGTCGTGCGCGATACCACCCGTGGTTCAAGCGGAAGCTGTTGCTGCTACACAAGAGTTTTTTGAGATTCGCGCGTCAAACTATTTGGCGCCGAGGCAGACCCTGATCCCCACGAGGGCGGTAGTCTACACTGGCGCTGGAGCCAGCGAGATATGCGCGGATATGTTGCCCGAGGGATGGTGCTGGGATTCGAAAATTGTACCACTCAGCTACAGCCACAATACCTGTGTGAATGGTCCTGAGGAGTTCAAACTCATAGTCCAACACTCCTCCTAAATTCACAGGACCTCAAGCGGCCAGGTCTCACTCACGAAGCCAATCCCCAGACTCCTGCGATTTCAAGTCGCCCTCAGGTGAGATTTGATTCTGCGACCTCCTGCAGAGTCAACCAGCTTAAGCTGGAACTTTCTGGGCCCATAACCAGTTGAACCGCAATGGGGATAGGGGTTGGGGGACCACGGTGAAGTGGTTTACTGGCTTGAGCTTGTGTGTGTGTGTGCGAACGTGCTTTGTTGGTTGTCCTAAGGATCGCCCGCCTCTCCCAACCGAGA
>ENA-ORXT01006287-ORXT01006287.1-marine-metagenome-genome-assembly--contig:-NODE-6287-length-11116-cov-5.576954_pt1 | contig 11116 bp, 10 predicted proteins | sample MGYA00237868_ERZ511482 | MGnify/ENA metagenome assembly ERZ511482
GAATCTCGCTGCCCGAACCGACGTCGAGCGCATCGCCGTTCAACGCCTCGATATGGAGCACACCGTTGTTGAGCTCCTTCCATTCGATCTTGTACGGCGTCTTGTCCTTGGCAAAGCGAGTGTCTCGGTTGATGCGGAAGAGCGACCCGCCGACAACACGAGCATTGGCCTCGAAGTGTGGGCTGATGTCAGCCAGCAGCGGGCGGAACGACTCGATGAAGTCGAGCGCAGGCTCTTTCACGGTCAATTCGTAGCGCTTCTTGTTGTCGTTGAACCACACCCGATCGTTGTTCGCCGCCAGATCTTTGAGGTAGGCGAACAGGTCGGCGTCGAAGGCTCTCGGCATGGCCGTCATCTTCCCATACTGCGGTCAGCCTGGTCTTGTCGCTTGGATCGTGTACTGCCACGGGATCAGGTAGCGCTGGTCATCGGGCAGGTAGAAGAGCTCGTCGATCTCGACCTGCTGGCGAAGGAACCGCCAGTCGAGGTGTCGGTGCTCTTCGAGAGCGGTGACGGTGAGGCCGGCGTTCGTGAGCGCCGTGAAGACCTCGCCGATCCCGTGATTCCACTCATGGGTGAGGCCGTTCTCGACTGTCGCCCCTGCGGTGTCGACGTAGGTTCCGTTCTGGTCGAAGGTCAGCGGTGCTTCGGTCTCGAAGTACGGATACTTCACGCAGAGCAAGTCGTCGTCACGTTCGTCATCGAGCGCCATCGCCATCGGGTGGGACTCTCGGAGGTGCACCCTGCCGCCGGGGCGGACAAGCGTCGCCACCACTGACCCCCACTGAGCGATGTCGGGCAGCCAGTTGAGTACGCCAACGCTGGTGTAGACGAGATCGAACGTCTCTCCTCTCAGAGCGTCGACGGCGTCGTACACGTTCGACTCGACGAACCGTCCGGGCGTTTCGACGGATGCGAAGAGGGTGCGTGCAGCATCGAGCGATGCCGAGGATTGGTCGAGACCGGTGACGTCGGCGCCCAATCTGGCAAGGCCGAGTGTGTCGGTTCCGATGTGGCACTGCAGATGAAGCACGCGCTGACCGTCGAGATCGCCGAGCTGCGGTTTGTCGAACGCGATGACACCGCTCAGCAGAGAGCGGTCGTCGCGAAATCGATCCAGGCGATAGCCCGTGTCGGGGCGTGCGTGGAGCGGAGCTCGATCGTCCCAGTTCCGACGGTTGGCGGCCATGTGCTCGGCGTGGTCCATCCCGACATCGTGGCATGGCTGGCAGCGGTTGGTTGTCGCTGGATTCTCCACCAACATGTGCACCGAGACGTCCAACGCTCGGTCGGCTCGGCGCACAACTCATCGCGACGCCTCGCGCCACCGGGCCGCGCACAGGCACCAGCGGTCCCCCGGCTTCAGCCCCTCGAACCCGTATTCCGGGCGCGGGGTCGACAGGTCGTTGCCCTTGGATTTCGAGAATTCCAGGAACTCCGCCGTCATCACCGCACAGACGGTATGCGACCCGGTATCCCCCACATGCGCCTCGCAGCAGCCATTGCGTACATAGCCCGTCACCGGGTCGAGCGAGCACGGCACCAGCGCATCCCCCAGCATGTTGATCGAGGGGGTCAGACCCGGCATTTGCTCGGCCATTATTGCATCTCCTGTTACGTGTGGTATACTGACAATCAACCCGGCATCACATGCCTAATATGGGGCTGTCTTTACCGAATCGAAAGAAACTGGGCAGAAATTAAACGTTGTCCGGTCTTGTCGCCGCCCTCGTGTTCAGGAAACAGGTTTCGCGTCCCTCATGGCCCACGGTACCTTATATCTCATCGTCGGTCCGACCGGATCCGGAAAGGAAGCGCTGATCGACGCCGTGCTGGAGACGCGCCCCGAAATCAGACGCGCGCCCCTGATCGTCTCGGCGGAAAAGAGCCGGAATGCCTGCGTCGTGGGCGCGATATCGTCCGATGCGTTCCTGCGGTTCATGCGGCTGGGCAGCTTTGCGCTGCAATGGGATTCGGACGGCACCCGCTACGGCCTGACCCATGACGCGACCCGGCAGTTGCGGGACGGGCAATCCCTGATCCTGTGCTGCGATTCGTTCGTGATCGAGCGGGCGCGCGCGATGTATCCCGACGTGCAGGCGATCTACATCACCGCGCGGATGGACATCCTGCGGCGGCGGCTCGCGTCGATGGGGTTCGGGTCGGATACCGATATCGACATGCACCTCGCCCAGAACGAACGCCTGCGCCCGCGCGGTGCCGGAATCGTGACCGTCGATACCAGCGACAGCATCGCCGCCGGCGCGCAATCGCTGATGCAGGCATTTCCGGCGGCCTGACCAGCCCCCCCCGGCCCCCATGCAGGCCCGGTGACGCGCCGCTCGCCCTGCCCCGGGGCGCTGCCCGGGGCAGGGCGTATCGACCTACAGCCCCAGCGACCGATAGGTCTGGGCCACGCGCTCGATCGAGATCAGCATCGCCGCCGTGCGCAGGTCGACGCCCTCGCCCTCGCGGGCATTCCACACCTCGGCCATGCCTTGATAGGCACCGCGCATGGTATCGTCGAGGCCCGAGCGCACGAGGGACAATTCGTCCGCCCCGGCCAGGATCTTCGCGCGCTTGCCTTCGCTGAAGGACTTGCCGGTCATCGTCTCGATCTCGTCGACCAGCATGTTGTGGTACATCTCCTCCTGCCGCCGCTGCATCCTGCCGAAGCGGATATGGGACAGGTTCTTGACCCACTCGAAATACGATACCGTCACCCCGCCCGCATTGGCGTACATGTCGGGGATGATCACCGCGCCCTTCTCGCGCAGGATCGCGTCGGCCCCGGCGGTCACCGGGCCGTTCGCCGCCTCGATGATCAGGGGGGCCTTGATGCGGGCGGCATTGGTCAGGTTGATGGTGCTTTCCATCGCCGCCGGAATCAGGATGTCGCAATCGTGTTCCAGCACCGACCGGCCATCCTCGGTAAAGGTCGCGCCGGGGAAGTTCTTCACGCCGCCGGTCGCCACGATATGGGCCTTGACCGCCTCGACGTTCAGGCCGTCGTCGTTGACGATGGCCCCGTCGCGCTCGATGATGCCGGTGATCCTGCACCCGTCCTCCTCCTCCAGGAACTTCGCGGCGTGATAGCCCACATTGCCGAGGCCCTGCACGACGACCCGCTTGCCGTCGAGATCGCCGGACAGCCCGCATTTCGCGACATCCTTCGGGTGGCGGAAGTATTCCTGCAAGGCATACTGCACCCCGCGCCCCGTCGCCTCGACCCGGCCCGCGATGCCGCCCAGGTGGCGCGGCTTGCCGGTGACGCAGGCGCGGGCGTTGATGTCGTCGCTCTTGATGCGCTTGTAGGCGTCGGCGATCCACGCCATCTCCCGCGCGCCGGTGCCCATGTCGGGGGCGGGCACGTTCTGGGCCGGGTGGATCAGGTCGCGCTTGATCAGTTCGTAGGCGAAGCGCCGGGTGATCCGCTCCAGCTCGTCCTCGTCCCACGCCGTCGGATCGATGCACAATCCGCCCTTCGACCCGCCGAACGGCACCTCGACCAGCGCGCATTTGTAGGTCATCAGCGCGGCCAGCGCCTCCACCTCGTTCTGGTTCACGTCCATCGAATAGCGGATGCCGCCCTTGACCGGCTCGGCATGTTCGGAATGGACGGAGCGATACCCGGTGAAGGTGATGATCTGGCCGCGCAGCTTGACCCCGAAGCGTACCGTATAGGTTGAGTTCGCCACGCGGATCTTCTCGGCCATGCCGGGGGGCATGTCCATCAGGGCGGCGGCGCGGTTGAACATGATCTCGACGGAATCGCGGAAACTCGGTTCCTGCGGCGTGGCGGCGCTCATGGTACTCTCTCCCTTGCCGGGTAAATTCCGGTCCGGGGCGACCTTGCGCCGCCGTACCTTGTCCGTCAATTAATGCCTCGCAGGATTCGTGCGGACGAACGCCGTCGATCAGCGCCGCTTTCGCGGCTTCGCCCGGGCGGTCGGGTCCGCGTCCAGCGGGTTCTCGGGCCACGAATGGCGAGGATACTGCCCGCGCAGATCCTTGCGCACATCGGCGTAGGAATTGGCCCAGAAGCCGGGCAGATCCCCCGTCACCTGCACCGGGCGGCGGGCGGGGGACAGGAACCGGACCAGCAGCGGCGCGCGGCCGCCGTCGATGGCGGGGTGCCTCGTCTCGCCGAACATCTCCTGTATCCTGACATCCAGGGCGGGCGGGTCACTGGTGTAATCGATCCGGGCGCTGGTATCGGCAGGTGTCCTCAGGGTTGTGGGGGCCAGCGTGTCGAGCGTATTGCGCGCCTCCCACGGCAGGCTGTCGAGCAGGATGCGGGTCAGGGGCAGATCGGCGAATCCGGCCTTCGAGCGGGTCCGGCCCAGATGGGGCAGCAGCCATTCGGCGATGGTATCCAGCAGCGCGTCGTCGCTCCAGTCCGGCAGGGCATCATGCCCCCGCCCGCGCAGCCACGCGACCCGGGCGCGCAGCCCCTCGGCCCCGTCCTGCCACGGCAGGGCATCGAGACCGAGCTGGCGCAATCCGTCCAGCGCCGCCGCCGCCACGCGGTCCTGCGGCACATCGGTCCACTTGCGCGAATCCAGTACCAGCGCGTCCAGCCGCCGCTCGCGATTGGCGACGACCGTGCCGCTGCGGGCATCCCACTCGCAGGCGTCGACCTCAAGGATGCGGTCCCCGAAGGCGGCCTCGATCCGGGGCAGGGTGATGCGCGCGGCGAGACGGATGCGGGCTTCGCGCGGGTTGCCGTCCAGATGCGCGATGGCCAGCCACGGCTCGCTCGCCAGCGGATCGCCCGCGTCGTGAAACACCGCCCCGCGCCCCCCCGCCATGCGATAGCGCGGCGCGTCCCCCGGCCTGCGCCGGGCGATGCGGTCGGGATAGGCCGACGCCAGCAGCGCCCCCGTCTCGCGCAGGTCGGCAGTGCCGCGCCCGATGCCACCCAGCGATTTCGCCCCCTCCCGCACCCGCCCCAGCGCGCCCCGGTCGATGGTGCCGACCCGCTCGGCGGCATAGCGTTTGGGGTCGCGCAGCGCCTCGACCCGCAGGGCGATGTCGCAGCCTGCGCCCGTCAGCGGATCGCGGTCCTCCAGCAGGGCAGCGAGGGCGTTGGCGAGGGGGGTATCCTCCCCGGCCTTGATCCGCATATGCGCAAGGCGGGGGTGCAGCGGTTCGCGCGCCAGCCGCTTGCCGTGCTGCGTGACCGACCCGTCCGCCGCGACGGCCCCCAGCGCGCGCAGCAGGTCGGTGGCCTGCTCGACGGATTTGGAGGGCGGGGTATCCAGCCAGCGCAACTCGCCCGGATCGCGCACGCCCCAGACGGCCAGTTCCAGCATTAGGGGGGCGAGATCCGCATCGACGATCTCGGGCCGCTCGAAGGGGGCGAACCCGCCCTCCTCCCCCCTGGTCCAGACGCGATAGCACACGCCCGGCTCGGTGCGCCCCGCGCGCCCGCGCCGCTGATCGGCGGCGGCGCGCGAAACCCGCCCCGTCACCAGCCGCGTCATCCCGGCTCCCGCATCGAAGGCGGCCCGGCGCGACAGCCCGCCATCGACCACGATCCGCACGCCCTGGATGGTCAACGAGGTTTCCGCGATGGCGGTGGCCAGCACCACCCGGCGGTGCGCGGGGTCCGGCACCAGCGCCGCGCGCTGGCGGTCGAAGGGCATGCCGCCATGCAGCGGCTGCACCACCGTCCCCGCATCCAGCCGCCCCTTCAGCATCCCCTCGACCCGCCCGATCTCGCCCACGCCGGGCAGGAACACGAGCGCATCGCCCGGCTCCTCCGCCAGCGCGCGGGTGATGGTCCCGACCACCGCCGTTTCGAAGGCATCGCGCCGGGCCGTGCGCCCGCGCCACGGCGTCTCGATCCAGCGCGTCTCGACCGGATACGCCCGCCCTTCGGAGCGCACGACCGGCGCATCCCCCATCAGCGCGGCGACCCCCGCATCGTCGAGCGTAGCCGACATCGCCACCAGCCGCAGGTCGTCGCGCAAGGCCCCCTGCGCATCCAGACACAGCGCCAGCCCCAGATCGGCATGGATCGAGCGTTCGTGGAACTCGTCGAAGATCACCGCCGCGACCCCCTCCAGCGCGGGGTCCGATTGCAGCATGCGGGTCAGGATGCCCTCGGTGATGACCTCGACCCGGGTATCCGGCCCCACCGCCCGCTCGCGCCGGATGCGATAGCCGATACGGCCCCCCGCCTTCTCGCCCAGCGTCTCCGCCATGCGCTCGGCGGCGGCCCGGGCGGCGACGCGGCGCGGCTCCAGCATCAGGATACGCCCCCCCGCGACCCACGGCTCGTCCATCAGCGCCAGCGGCACCCGCGTCGTCTTGCCGGCCCCGGGGGGCGCGACGAGGACGGCATTGAGGCGGGTGCGCAGGTGCTTGCACAGGTCGGGCAGGGCATGGTCGACGGGCAGGGTGATCATGTGCGCCTTATCGGGGGGCGGGGCGGGGAGATCAATGGGGGGGCTTGCCCTGTCCGGGGCAAAAATCCCTACGGGCGCTTCCCGAGCCATTCGGTGACCGTCTCGATATCGTGCAGCCATCGAGAAGCGGTCGGGCTGCGCCATTTCACGATCTTCGAGATGAGATCGAGATCCCCCCGAAGGTCGCGCATGAAGATCGGCTCGTGGTGAGCAACACGATTGCGGAGCTTTCGTATCCGCTCCAGGTCCCGCCGGAGTTCCTCGCGCCGGGCAGTCGGGGATTGCGTCGCAGGGGAACCCGGAAAGCATGGATCGAACTGGGTATTCCAGATGATCGGATGCTGAGCGCCCAGCAGGATACGCTCCCAGAAACCGAAATTCATGTCTGCCACGACCTTTCCGGTCGTCCGGTGACGCCGCGCGCATTTCTGGAGCGCATGGCGGGGGTTGAACTTGGCGCGATCCGTCGGGTTCTGGAGGGTGAGGATGAAGCCCCGGGTCCACGGCCACGCTTCCCCGTGAATCGCCTCTATCCCCTGCACGACCCCGTTTCTGGACGCTATCTCGAGCAGATGCAGCGGAATGGCGAAAGCGGCCGATACCGTCATGTTCCAGCGATACAGCATGAGAGCACGCTCCCTGTCATTGTCCGCGCTCCGCAGATATGTCGCGAATCTGGGGGCGGACAGCACATCGGGCAGGTGGTTAAGCTGGTCTGCCGTGAAAGGCGCATTCATTGACAATCAGCCTTTTCCCTGCATATATATCGCCAGAAGCATTGAGGATCGAAAGCGCAAGCTCCCCTCATTCGCTGCACGACAAGGAAGCCCGTCGCATTGCGGCGGGTTTTTCTTTTGCCAGCAACGTCCGCTTGCGGCAAGTGCCATCACCACCCCCCACAACCCCCATGGCACTCCCCCCCGAAATCCGCTAGCGGTGGACCCTTCACCAAAGGGCCGCCCCATGATCCGCATTGCCGACAGTCACACCCTGCCCCGGTGGCAACGCCCCGAATCGCTGCTGATCGTGATGACGGTCGCGATGGCGCTTTCGTTCGATGTGTGGATGGCGCTGCTGAACAACTTCGCGGTCGAGGCGGCGCGGTTCGACGGGGCGGATATCGGGTGGCTCCAGACGATCCGCGAGATTCCGGGGTTCCTGGCCTTCGGCGTCGTGCTCGTCATCCTGTTCCTGCGCGAGCAGATGCTGGCCTATGTCGCGCTGCTGCTGCTGGCCTTCGGGGCGGCGATGACGGGGTTCCTGCCGACCTTCTGGGGGCTGGCGCTGACCACGACGATCAGCTCGATCGGGTATCACTACTTCGAGACGGTGAACCAGTCGCTGCAACTGCAATGGCTGCCGAAGGGACGCGCGCCGCAGGTGCTGGGCAACCTGCGCGCCATTGCCGCCGGGGTGGGGTTCGTGGTGTTCGGGGCGCTGATCCTGTGGGGGTTCACCGCCCGGGGCGAGGCGGCGCAACCCGTGCCGCTGGACTATCGCTGGCCCTACCTGATCGCCGGAGGGCTTGCCGCCACCCTGATCGTCGGGGCGATGCTGGCCTATCCGCGCTTCGAGGCACCGCACGCCCAGCGCAGGGAACTGGTGATGAAGCGGCGCTACTGGCTGTATTACGCGCTGGTGTTCATGGGCGGCGCGCGGCGGCAGATCTTCATCGTCTTCGCCACCTTCATGCTGGTCGAGAAATTCGGCTACGAACTGCACGAGATGGCCGCCCTGCTGCTGGTGAACCAGTTCATCACCATGCTGGTCGCGCCGTGGATCGGCCTGCTGATCACGCGCTTCGGCGAGCGGCTGGCCCTGACGATCGAGTATACGGGGCTGATCTGCGTATTCTCGGGCTATGCGCTGATCTACTATCTGGAGGTCAGCCCGCTGTGGGCGGCGGTGCTGTACGTCGCGGATCACATCTTCTTCTCGATGTCCTTCGCGCTGAAGACCTATTTCCAGAAGATCGCCTCGCCGGAGGACCACGCGCCCACCGCCGCCGTGTCGTTCACCATCAACCACATCGCCGCCGTCTTCCTGCCCGCCGCGCTGGGGTATCTGTACCTCGTGCTGCCGGCGGCGGTGTTCCTGCTGGGGGCGGGAATGGCCGCGATGTCGCTCTGCCTCGCCCGCATCGTCCCGCGCCATCCGGTGGAGGGGTACGAGACGATGCTGGCCCCGCGCGGGGTGGCGGCGGAGTGAGGGGGCTACCCCCGCTTGCGCCCGTACAGTTCCAACCGGTGATGCACGATGTCGTAGCCCAGTTCGGCGGCGATCTCGGCCTGTAGCCGTTCGATCTTCTCGGAGCGGAACTCGATCACCGCGCCCGTCTCCAGATCGATCAGGTGGTCGTGGTGGGGGCGGTCGGCGGTCTCGAAGCGGGCGGGTTTGCCCTCGAAGGCGTGGCGCTCGATCACGCCCGCCTCCTCCAGTACCGACAACGTGCGATAGACGGTGGCGAGGGACACCTTCGGGTCGATGTCATGGGCGCGGCGGTGCAGTTCGTTCGCGTCGGGATGGTCCGCCGCCGCCGCCAGCACCTGCAACAGCACCCGGCGCTGGCGCGTCAGGCGCACGCCCTCGTCGCGCAGGGCGTCTTCCATGGGGGTGGGGGGGTCCGGCTCGGGCAGGGTCATGCTGCGAAGTGTAGCCAGATGCGACGCAGGTGCAAGTGGGTCGCTTTCTTGCGATTGGTTCTCAACTGCATTGACACGCCCCGTCCCGCGCCCTAGCTTTGCCCCGACCCCTTTCCCGGAGAGCCTGTCCCATGCCCAGCCCGACCCGCATCCTCGCCCTGCTGCTCGCCCTGTCCGTGGCGGGATGCGGGGAGGGGGCGCAACCGGATGACGGAAAGTTCAAGGTCGTGACCACATTCACGGTGATTGCCGACATGGCCCGCAACGTGGCGGGGGAGGCGGCGACGGTCGTCTCGGTCACGCGCCCGGGGGCCGAGATCCACGGCTATCAGCCGACGCCGGGCGACCTGACCCGCGCGCTGGATGCCGACCTGATCCTGTGGAACGGCCTGAATCTGGAACTGTGGTTCGAGCAGTTCCTGGGCAATCTTGGCGACAAGCCCTCGGCCACGGTCAGCGACGGCATCCTGCCGATCCCCATCGCCTCGGGCGCCTATGAGGGCAAGGCGAACCCCCATGCGTGGATCGGGGCGGATGCGGCGATGATCTACATCGACAATATCCGCGATGCGCTGGTGCGGCACGACCCCGGCAATGCGGCGACCTACCGGACGAATGCCGAAAGCTACAAGAAGCGGGTGCGCGAGACGCTCGACCCGCTGCGCGCGCGGATCGCCGCGATCCCGCAGGACAAGCGGTGGCTGGTCACCTGCGAGGGGGCGTTCAGCTATCTGGCGCGCGATTTCGGACTGCGCGAGTTGTACCTGTGGCCCATGAACGCCGATGCCGTCGGCACGCCTCAGCAGGTGCGCAAGGTGATCGACGGGGTGCGCGAACACGCTATTCCGGTCGTGTTCTGCGAAAGCACGGTCAATACCGATCCGGCGAAGCAGGTCGCCCGCGAAACCGGCGCGCGCTATGGCGGGGAATTGTATGTCGACAGCCTCAGCGAGGAGGGCGGCCCGGTGCCGACCTATCTCGACCTGCTGCGCGTGACGTCGCAGACGGTGGCGGACGGATTGACCGCGCCGTGAGCATGGCCCCGGCATCGGGCGGCCCCGGCATTGCCGTGCGCGACCTGACCGTCACCTATCGCAACGGCCATACCGCGCTGACGGATGCCAGCTTCGAGATTCCGCGCGGCACGGTGACGGCGCTGGTCGGCGTGAACGGGGCCGGGAAATCGACGCTGTTCAAGGCCATCATGGGCTTCGTGAAAGCCTCCAGCGGCGAAATCGAACTGCTGGGCAGGACCGTGCGCGCGGCCCTGCGCGAGAATCTCGTCGCCTATGTCCCCCAGTCCGAGGAGGTCGACTGGGCGTTCCCCGTGCTGGTCGAGGATGTGGTGATGATGGGCCGCTACGGCCATATGGGCTTCCTGCGCATCCCGGCGGCGGCGGATCGCGCGGCGGTGGAGGCGGCGCTGGGCCGGGTCGGCATGGACAAGTATCGCCACCGCCAGATCGGCGAATTGTCGGGGGGCCAGCGCAAGCGCGTCTTCCTGGCCCGGGCGCTGGCGCAGGACGGGCGCGTGATCCTGCTGGACGAGCCGTTCACCGGCGTCGACGTGCAGACGGAGGACCGCATCGTGACCCTGCTGCGCGAATTGCGGGACGAGGGGCGGGTGATGCTGGTGTCGACCCACAACCTCGGCTCCGTCACCGAATTCTGCGACCATACAGTGCTGGTCAAGGGCACCGTCGTCGCCCACGGCCCCACCGCGACGACGTTTACCCGCGAGAATCTGGAACGGGCCTTCGGCGGGGTGCTGCGGCACTTCACGCTGGGCGGCGACGAACTGCACGACGACGACGATTCGCGCGAGGTGCGGATCATCACCGACGACGAGCGGCCCTTCGTGATCTACGGGGAGGGGGACCGGTGATGAAGATTTCCCCTGCCCCGCACTCGATGCGGGGCCTTCATGAGCGAAGCACCCTCGTGGCAGCAGGCCCCGGATCGAGTCCGGGGCAGGTATTTCTTCCGGGCCTCACGCGATGCTGACCACCCTCCTCGAACCCTTCACCTACGGCTACATGACCAATGCGATGAGCGTCTCGG
>ENA-ORXT01006288-ORXT01006288.1-marine-metagenome-genome-assembly--contig:-NODE-6288-length-11116-cov-3.197119_pt1 | contig 11116 bp, 8 predicted proteins | sample MGYA00237868_ERZ511482 | MGnify/ENA metagenome assembly ERZ511482
GTCCTTCAATTGCGATGGACTTAGGCTGCCTGAAATATCGATTTTTGGTCTAGTTCCTAAATAGTGAATTCGCGTGAACTATTATGACTTTTTATGACTTTCTGTGATTTTCTGTGAAAATGGGGGTTTTGCAGATGCCTCCCAGCATTGGGATACGCTTAGACAAACAGGTGCCCCTATCCTAAATGTTATGGTTAGAACGAAGCATTTTCGCTGTGGTTTGCAATGGGAAGTATTATCCTTAAAGCGGACATTAGGTAAGTGACTTGGCTCGCGCGAAACTGACCCGTTCCGTCAGCGAAGGAAGACGCCCGACTTACTCAAAACATAACTATAGGTTTTGAAACTCAAGCGCGTAATATATGCTCATCACTCAAAGAGAGTGAGTCCCTATGCCAGCCTACCATGACGATGAAGATAAAGTTAGTTTGTGCGCTGATTGTATAAAGGAAGCGTATTTATCTAAAATCATTAGAAAAGAGGGAGACTTAACAGACTGCGATCAATGCAAGTTACTGAAAGTATCTATGTCGTTGTCTGAAATAGCAGATTATTTACACAGAGCGTTTTCAAGTCACTTTGAACCAGGGGATTTCAACCGTTTTACGTTCGATCAAGAGGGAGAATCGGCAGACACTATAATCGAAGGTTTGTTGGAAATAGACTTTGAATATTGCGAAAGTCTCAAACAGATTCTGATGGAGAATTTTGGTAACGATGCATCATATTACGAGGAGGAACAACAAGCTTATGGAGATGAGACGTTCTACGTTCCGATCAAATTTGAAACTTATAGTGTTCATCATCAATGGCGGCTGTTTGAAAAACGTGTTCGCGAAAACGCCCGTTTTTTTGGTAAGAAAACAAAAGCATATTTAGACAAAATCTTTAAAGACATAGATGAACTGGCAACTACAGATGGGACGCCTGTTTTCACAAAAGTCGGAAAAGGGAAAAAATATAGTACGTTTTTTCGCGGACGGTTTTTTCATGAAGACATGGAAATTATCGAGGCAATGGAAAGGCCAGACCTTTTAATCGGGCCGCCGCCAACAGAACATGCTTCTCCTGGCCGAATGAACGCCAGAGGTATTAGTGTTTTTTACGGCTCTACAAATGCTCAAGTCGCACTTGCAGAAATTAGGCCTCCCGTAGGCTCCAGGGTGGTTATGGGTGAATTTGAAATCACAAAGCCACTCAGACTATTGAACCTCTCTTTAATTGGAGATTCTGATGTGGACGGGAGCGTATTTGATCCTGAATATTCTAAAGTTTTGAGACGCCTGACTTTCCTAAAATCATTGGTAACTCTCATGACTCGGCCAACTAATCCAAGTAAGGAAAGTGCGTATCTTCCTACGCAAGTCATTGCTGATTATTTAGCTAATGCTTACCCAAGTAATGTTGACGGCATTTTGTTTCCATCGTCTCAGAGCAAAGTAGATGGCCTCAATGTCGTTTTGTTTAACAAAGCCGCAAAAATGATTCATTTAGACATTCCAGAGGGGACGACATTCAGGTCCGACACTGAGGATGAAGTCGATGAGGGTCAATTTGCACCAAGGTATTATGTCGAAGAGACAATTCTTTCGAAAAAAGAGATAGAGAAATTACAGAAAAAGGCTCCGTATAGACACCTTACTAAAGCACTCTCGCAATCAAAAGAGGGGAACCTGCGGGTCAAAGCCGAAAAGCTAACCGTGCATGTTATTAAACCCATAGAGATTGATACAGAAGACCATAAGGTTGACCGAGACCGATTTGTCAAAGGCCAGCCACGTTACGTTATATAGGACCTAATTAGCTCTATAAGAAACCAAGTAATTGAGGTTGTGACATCTAAGATTTAGCTGATCCGCTCACCTTTCGACTGCATATGCCATCTAAGTTGACTCGCCTCATTTTTCTGTAGTTATCCCCATAGCAGACCTTAGCTTTCAGCAAAGAAACATAGTAAACTGAGCTACACCAACAAACTTTTTAGCGGCTAAGAATTATCTAGGAACTTGATTTTCTACTCCATGAGCAAGCGATCTAGTCAATTCACACTGGTTGAGTGTCATCAACATCATAATTAGAGAGCGAGAAAGCAGATGTAAGCCTATGATCTAATAGAGCTTGGAAAATGTCCCGACACGTTTCTTCTGTTGGAACGATTTGCCCGGCGTCATTAAAGTTTATGTTAAGACCGTATTCGGCACCGTGATCCCTAAGCCTCCCCATAAACTCGTCATCTTTATAGTGGCCTTTCAACCTAATAGCAGATGCTCGACGCAATTGAATTTTGTTGGTAGAGACATATTCACTTAGTGGAAGGATATCAGCGAATAAATCCACGAACTCCTGCTCGTTTTGCATCTCTGTAAAATCATTAACGTGTGCCGCCTTGTATTTCAAAATTGACTCGAAATTAGGCTTGCTCAATATTGCTATGCTTCCGTTATAAACGAAGAAATCGATAGATCGGAGGATTTCAAATCCTTGATTAGAATTTAACACTAATTGACTGTTTGCGAACAAAACAGGGACTATTCCCTTAGCTTTCTTAGTTCGCCAGTTAGAGGTCGTTTTTTTGACCGCAAGTATAGTCCTGGCTCCAACTACGATCTTAATCACATAAAAGGATGAGTTGAGTAATGTCTTAACATCGATCGCTCTCTTTTGCGGCAACTCCGCTGCAACATTAGTTTCAATTCTTTCAATGAATGTTTCATCCGAGGCAATACTTAGAGCGCTAGCTTCATTGGTTTGAGCCAAAAGTGAATAATTGATAGCTTCGGTTATTCTTGCCCTTTCTGAATTGACTACCCCCTTTATCGCTTCTTTTACATCATTTCCTATTTCTACCCAATGTCCATTGAACTTTGGATCAGCCGAGCTCCCCGATGATTTGAAAACCCAGAGTGATGTTGTAGCATCATCGAAATTTAGCGACCTAAAATTATTCAATTCAAACATTACTATTCAGCCTCTAATTTCTCTTCTTAACTATCATCGTATCCTGAAAATGTCCTATTGCTGCTGTAGCACGTGGCAATATTTGGTTACGTGAAAGCAATTTTCCTTGATAACTTTGACTGTCATTTTGATGTTGATATTTGACGTCGTAGAGTTTCCAGCCAAGCACAGTAAGCATTGGATTCATGATTATTTGTTCGGATTTGAAAGTAACCCAAAACATCCAAAGGAGAAAAATCAATATTCCAATTAGCTTACTAGTGTCCTGATAATCAATAGTCATAAAAGACACTACATAAGGCAAAACATAGCTCATTAACTCCGATGGAATATGTTTACTTTCTTCAACTGTTATTGGGTGGTCATTCGTTCTGACCAAACTAATGATAAATATTGTGAATAGAAAGCATACCAGACACAGTAGAAAAATTCCGATTGCCAGGGCGGGAGTTTTAAATGGCAACGAACATTCTGGTGCAAGAAGGTTCAAACAAAAGTTTTCTTTTGAGACATTACCGTCAAAATTTAAAACAAGCAAAATCACACTCAATGGCAAGTACGAGCCAAAAAAGACTATTAGCGCTGTTATTGCTCTAGGTTTCACCTGCTTCCTTCCCCTTCAATCATAGGATGAGTATTATTTTGTTCGCCGTCAAGCTATAGGTAGAAAGAAGTCGAGCACGAAAAACCTTTCATATGAACCTTTTGATTGATGTTAGTCCTAATAACTCCTGAAGAAATATTATCTATTTCATAGCTGTGATCTCCTGAACGAAACCTCACATGCCCGGCAATATTTGCTAAGCCTACAAGGAGTGGGCGAAACCCATTTCCTCTACCAACGTCATCATGCCTAGATATCCCATCGGTTAGAGCAAGTCGTAAAGCCTCGCCATAATCTGATAAATTTGAATACTCTTCTTTGCATTTCAGACTATCTAATACTCCGATGCCAGCGTCACCTACCACAAATTCAAATGTGCCCCTATTTCCCAGAAAAGCGGCATATCCTGACACAGAGTCTTCACTATGCTCCGAGATATTTGATCTAAACTCTTCTAAAGCTCCTGTAATACCATTCACTGTTCGGCGGTCAAATCCTACATTGCTAGCCGCCTTTTTTGCACGCATTATGAAGCCGAGCCAAACTGGTTCACTTTCGAATAGTTCTGCACCAATTACCCAACCCATTTTCGAACCATTCATTTGCGGGCTAGACTGCCCGTTTGAAAAATCCGCTAAGAGCCTAGAAGTCAAAGGTGAATGGACACAATTTAATGAGAGTTCATTTGCCTCAAACAAATGTGATTGGTGCCACGCCTCAACAACGGGACATAACGATACAACTTCTAATGATGATAATATTTCGGAGGTAATTAGACCTCGCTCCAGACCCAAGCATAAGTCATCAAACACATGAAAAGATAATTGTAAGGTTTTCACGCCCTAGGAGTTAGCGCTTTGAGCATAAATAAGTTTTAGCAAAGACGAAGTCTCTTCGATATTGTGAGCAAATAGCTTATCCAATTTTGTCACTTCATCTGGCAGATATGTCGTCCAAGCCAATCGATTGTTGCCGCGCCGAATGGCTTTTTTATAGTGAGCAGACTTCATAAAAGATGATGTTTCAATATAGGTGATATTTTTATACACTCTAGAAAGCGGCAAGATTGCATTTGTATTACCTCTAATAATTATATCCAAATTTCGCCCTGCATTCGACGCAATTTTTACAAGGCCTGCAATGTGCAATGAGATTCGGTCTTTTCGTCCCGAGCCTGTTCCAAACTCGTATGCGAGCGTTTTGATTTCTCTTCGAGAAGCGATCAGTTGGGCCCAGCGGTCAAAGTCTTTATCTGTACGACTGTTAGGATGTAGGGCGGCAGCTAATCCCTGAACTTGAAACTCAGCAAAATTATCCGCAATTCTTTTCATGGAATGAAGGTTATCTAAACGAGGAACATCTGTCATCATGCTATAGTTAGGGGTAGTAATCAAAGAAACTCCGGCAGCTTTTAACTCTCGAATAATTCTAGGTCTAACTCGACTGGTCAAGGCCCACCATTTTTCAATATATCTGTCTTGATCAATGCCCGTGACATATATTTTGGTATCAAGGTGAATACCAAAGTGACGACAAAGTTGTGTTTTTGATTTGAACCTTACGACTTGGTCTTCAAAATTTACCAACTCTCGTAAACGTAAAAAAACGGCGTCAAGTTTTATGCCGTTGGCTTTGTGTCCGCTATGATAGATTAAGGGCACAGGAGCGTTCGGAAGTTCTTGAGTTAAAGGTAAAGTCTTGGAGATTGTTCCCAATTCAAAACCCCTAATTTCATTGAATTGATCGGGAAACTTTGTATTCTCACGGCATATAATTTGACAGTCTTCTTTTCCTCCACAACAGTTATCGTAGCAATCATAGCGTTTACTTTCAGCGTTTATCCCGCCGCACGCAGATAAATCTGAGCAACCATTACATCCTAATGCCATAGGCCATTGGGACTCATTATTAGCAAGTCGACGCCTAAGAGTGGCATTGCTGATAGCTGGATCATATGGCGGGTTTACTCGCAAATCGATGCCTCAAAAGTACCCGACAACGGATTAATATTCGTGACTTCTGCTCGGACTGCTCCACCTCCATTTCTTATACTATCATAAGTAGGTTGTGGTGGGTTTTTGCATTCGCCTATACGTTGTCGACCTTGGAATGTTATCAACGCTCCATCAATTGCCTGGATAGTAAGTGGCCCTTCCGTTGCTGGCATGCGGTCAATAGCGTCACACAATACATTCCGTGTGACTTGAGAGGGATCGACTGTGAATAGGTCTCGCTGAGAAAGGTCGTATCGATTTCTCTCTATATGCTTTTTATATGTAGCTTGTCTTTTGTTTAAGATATCAGCTCCCATGAAATCACCATGCAGGGCGATATAACTTTGCCCGCCCTTTCTTAAATTCCATTAAAACACCCTTGGCCACCAAACCGGCCAACCTATTATTCCAAGCTGTTGGTCCAGTATTTTCTTCTTCCCCAAACTCTTGCATCAAGCTTGACGCGTCCGCAGTCCCCTTTTCAGCGACCCGATTAAACGTAGAAACTTGCTTCGCATCTAAATTACCAAACAGCCTTGCGTTAGAGATTTTTCCCGCTTCATCGCAATCGCAAACAATAATCGCATCCTTGCGCGCTTCTGTAAGCACCCTTAGTTCTTCTTTGATTGCATCATCAGCATTGGCTACTATGGGATACCAACGCGAACCAGTGGATCTCATGAAAGATTTTGTGCCGAAAACAAGTTCTTTCATATAACTAGCCGTAGCTAGCTCAATAGAAGCAAAATCGAGAATTAAAGGTGTAGGCTCAGCAGGCTCGGTTTGAGCTTTGGAAATTATCTCGGAAAAGGCAGATCTACCACCAATAGCCCCTGCTAATACGCCGTCTATAGATTTGTTTGCAAGGTTAACCCTCATTACACTCTCCATCTTCACTGAACTTAGTGAACTAAGTGATTCTGATACTCCTTGCAAGAATTATCTTGAAATCAATTCAAATGAGTACGTTTTTTGACGATTTATAATGTCCCACTAAGCCCTGTGATTTCACCTTAGTCCCCTGAAACAGTCCTCTTGGCCTAGGGTTAGTTGTAATAAGATGATGGTTTAGCGAGCTTTTCAAATGTAAAAGAGTCAAAAGTTCGAGAGAAATTTTAGTTCAAAACGGAAACCATGAGAAAAAAGCACACCAAGAAAACTGCTCGCAAAAAAACCAGAAAGCCCGAGAACAAACTAACTGGCCGTTCCGGATCCAATGCCGGAAGAGGGTTTCGTTATCAGGATGCCGTTTCGGCCTGGTTGGCGGTGGAAATATGGGCCGGCCAGCGCACGGCCGCAATCATGATTCCGGAAGGTGGTGATGATGTTGAGCTGCGCGGCGAGGTCTCCAGCCTTGTTCAGGTCAAAAGCCGGCGTTCACACCTCGGGGACTTTTTGGAAGGCGTAACCGCAGGAAACATACAGGAATTGTGGGCTCGGTCACCTAGAAATAACGCAGGGCCGCGTTTTGAACTCATTCTTGAGCGAGAAGTGGCAAATCTAGCACTGCCCGACGGTCAATCGACAAACCGTCCAATCGAAGGGTCAATCAAGACCAGGCTTTCCAAGCTGAAAGGTGCTGAAGATCTTCTTCCCAAAACTGCGATCACTGTGGCTGGGTCACCGCAGGAGCGGGCAATTAGTTTGATTGTGAACCGCATAGACTGCACGCCGATTACGGCGCAGATGTGCTTTGCTGAGTTGCTTGTTCGCGTGGGAGCCCTGGCCGATGCCAATGGTCGATTGACGCCTGAAAACTATCGCGGCCTTTCTGTCTCCGACACCGAAATTACAATCCGTCATGTCCTGTCGGCTATCAATGTCGATGCGATCGAACAGGCTATACGAGACGGAGTCTGCGAACCGGTCGATTTTTTGACGCCGCTTGAAGATCCAAACTTTTATCTCGGAGTTGATGTCGAACCTGGTCATATTGCGGCAGGATTAGTATCCGAGCGGCCTAGAAGCAGTTCGGCCATGATAAAAGGTATTGAACAACGCCGCGCTGCATTGGTCGTAGGTCCGTCAGGTGCTGGCAAGTCCGCCTTGATGTGGGAAACGGCCAATATCTTGCGCCATACGGTTCGGTGGTTCCGTGTCCGGCGACTGAATACTGCAGATATTCCCACCTTACGGCAGTTAATTCGGACTTTCCGCGCCTCGGAAGAAAGCCCCTTGGGCTTTGTAATGGACGACATCGGGCGAAACGGGCCGGAAAGCTGGGGCGCACTGCTGAAAGAAGTCATGTCGGTACCCGGAGTTCTCATGCTCGGTTCCGTCCGAGAAGAGGATGTAACGCTGATTGCGGAACGAGCCCGTGCTGCTGAAGTGCGCGCAGAACCCAACGAAGAACTTGCGGAGCGGATTTGGCAAAAATTGAGTGAAGCCGGAAAAACGAGTTGGGCAGGCTGGCGCGAGCCTTGGCAGCAGAGTGACGGTCTCATTCTGGAATATGTCCATGTCCTGACAAGCGGACGAAGATTAGGCAACCTTCTTTCGGATCAGGTCGCGGCCCGAGTGTCGGATCCGGCTCGAGTTCTTGAACTTGATATCCTACGCACCTGCGCTTGGGCGGGTGCCGCAAACACCGAAATTGACTCAGCACGATTGGCACGTACGTTTTCTGTCAGTGAAGCCGAATTATCGCGTTCAATGCAACGCCTCATTGAAGAACATCTAGTCCGTTCTCCCAACTCAGGCAAGGTAGCCGGTTTGCACCAAATACGCTCGGAAAATTTGTGGCGACTAACGCATGAGACAGCGTTGCCAACCATGGAAACGAGCTTTGACCGGACCGTTGCAAGCGTTCCCGCAAAAGATCTGGAACCCCTGATCGCAGATGCGCTATCGAAGGGACGTCTGCCTGTCCCAGCGGTACTCGATAGCCTGACCGATCGTTTAGAGGCGGAACCGGACACTTTGGCGTTGGCGTCTGCACTACGCGGTTTGGGCTCAGGGCGCATCTCTTCGGGTGTGGACGAGTGGCTGGATTCTGCTGAAGTCGGTCAAATATCTCGCACGCAGGTCGGGACCGCAGCAATGTTCGGAGTCGCGGGAATCAATTTAGATAATCTTGTTATAATTCCGGAAATAAAAGCTGCGGCCGACATGCTGTCGGAAATAAAGGGATATCCTGAAGCTGACCCTCGCCGCCTTCTTGCGGAGCGCATATCACCTTCCACTATTTCAGCTCTGATTAATATATCGGATATGGAATATCTGTCTGATATTTTGGCGGCTCTCGTCGGCATGCCTCTTTCCGAACAAATACGGGAAAGCCTGATGAGTGTTCCGGAAAATCTGCAAACTACCGATCTGCATCTTGTGGGATCTGTGTTGGGCACCCTTTCAGACCTGGATAGAGAGCTCGCCAGTCTTTGGGTAAGCGAGGTTGGAGAGGAACACCTCTTCAAGCGTGTCCAAGACGAGATAGCTTGGGCCGGACCTGTTACAATCGATGATGACGATGATGGCGTGACCGTTCGATGCGATTTTTGGTATGTGGCCGGTTCTGCGCAAAATAACCCGCATGATGCCGTTGTCAATTTATGTGAGTTGATTATGGCTCTGTGCCCGACCGCTGATTTCGCCGCCTCAAATGCCATAACCGCATCCGGTGAACTGGCAGGCCTGGCCGAGTTACCGCTAGCCACAAAGCGAATTTCCCGTGAAAACCTCCCACCGCAGGCTGTTCCGCTGTGGAACAAGCGATGGATGGACCTGATCGCCCGTCGTGTCGCCGCTCCGAGTTATAGCGATTATCTCGAACGAGGTGTGACGATTCTCGATACTCTCGTTCCTGCTTTGGAAAAGATTTTTGATGCGCACTTGCGGGGTAAGGATGTACTTGGCCACCTTGCCGACAAGCTGAACTCACTTAAAACAGATTCGGAAGCATTGACCCCTCCGGCTGTTTCGCCATTGGAAGCATTGGGCACTGGAAGTGGAGAATCCAACACTTCAGTTACCACCTTCCAAAACCTGCTGCACAGCACAAGTGTAGCCCTCATAACGAGATTTGCGAAATTGCCCGATCAGGCAGGTGCATATATCGCATGGGTAGGCGATCTAATCGCCGATGTTAAAACGACGATTGCAGAGGAACCTTGGAAGATTGTTGGCAATGGTCCTCCACTAATGCTCACAAAGCTAGAGAGCCTTCTCGGAATATTGCGAGTGCTGGCCGGAGAGTCACACGAAAGACAAGAGCCGCCGGCAGTAACTTGGGCGTCCCGTGGCAAAGGCGCACGCGCGGGGAATGCTGCAAAGCTCGTATATCTCTCTGCCAAAACCGCTGGAGAAACACGGTTATCGGAGCGTAAGGCGGAGATTGAACGCCGGGCAAAGGAGACCGGTATTGCTGCAAATTTCTATCTACGTATTAACGTCAGGGGTATTCTGCCATGGCCTCCGGTAGATGTTCTCGCCCTACTGCCTGCATCAGACCTGACTGGGGCAGTCATTGCACTGACGGAACAGACGGAACTCTTACGATCCCTATTGGACTTTTCAACTCACCTGACGATCATGCCATCCATCGAGGGCGTAGCATTTCCGGCTCTTGCGAAGTCCGGATACCAAACCCTGTTTCCCGACGCTGAAGCCGGAGCCAAATGGGCAGATCAGTTGGGATTGCAAAAAACCTCATCAGTGTTAGCCAACTTGTATAGCGAGATATCGGGGTTGGCCAGTGAGCTTGGTTCAATGGAACAAATAGGCCTGGGCGCGCAAACCCGTCCTTACGACGAAATCGCTGTTCGAAGGTGTCTGGAAGTTGCTTTCGAAAGAAAAAGTGAAGAATTGACCCAGCAACTCAGGCCCTGTGATCCCGATCTACAATCTGATGTATTCAACATGATCGCTCGTTTGCGAACAGGAGAAATTGATTTCACTGCCGAAGCGCAGTGTGCCTTGACCGGCTCTGCAAGCGAAATAGTTGAAAACCATGGATTAATTGCCCTCAGACTGATTGATTTTGAATCATCAGGAGAGTTTGATCCAGTCTTTTAACGTCCGTTTTGCCCCCAGCTTAAGACTAAGCTTCTCTATTTATGAAATACTCTGCCCCCTCGCCTTGGTCAGCGTCCATGAAATCGTCTGCCCTTTCATCACGCCTGAAATCAATTTCCCTAAATTCCGGTCCATCGTCTCCCGCCAGGGCACAAGCGTAAACTCTTTCGATTTTTCAATGACGGCATATTTACCGCTCGGCCTTTGTATGGCCTCGCAATAGACTCCCGAAATACGCCCTGACGCAGACGCGGCCTTATAAGGTTTGCCAAGCTGACCGCTCAAGGCTTTACCCGCCGCATCAAGGTCGTGTTTCTCAAGAGCGTCCAAGGCGCTTTGCGTAACCCCGGATGATTTATCGATGAGCTTTTGCGAGAGTAAAAACTTCTGTCGCTGCGCTTTTAAAGCTTCAACCTCTTGCCCAAAGCCGGACGCTTCACTCTTGACCCGACCAGCCATCAACTCTGTATCAAGCCACGTCTTCCCCATAGTCTTGGAGAGCTCGGCCAGGGACTCACGAGCCCGTATTTCGAGTTTGACGGGATTTCCA
>ENA-ORXT01006289-ORXT01006289.1-marine-metagenome-genome-assembly--contig:-NODE-6289-length-11114-cov-12.512005_pt1 | contig 11114 bp, 9 predicted proteins | sample MGYA00237868_ERZ511482 | MGnify/ENA metagenome assembly ERZ511482
TAGTGTACCATTAAGCAAGACGAGTACAAAGGCTGCAGCTGCCGGGACAACGGTAAATATCAAGAAGAAAGTAGACATACCGTAAGATTCAACAATCGGGTCAATGTAACTACCCGTAATACCTGCTGCGAAGTTGGCGATAAAGTTGGCGATAAAGAATACCCCAAACATCAATCCTATCAGGCGAAGTGGTGCAAGTTTGCTCACATAAGATAAACCTACGGGCGATAAGCATAACTCTCCAAGTGTATGGAAAAGATATGCTAAAATCAACCACATCATACTAACAGAAGCTGTTTTTGCACCTAAAGGAATACCTACACTGCCCCAAGCTAAGATAGCAAACCCTATCGCAACTAAAGAAAGCCCAAGTGCAAACTTAATGGGCCCAGAACGAATGATTTTTAAATCCCAGAATTTGGAAAACATGGGCGCGAAGGCAATGATAAAGAATGAATTGAGAATACCAAACCACGAGGCGGGTACTTTTGTCTCGTTGTTCTGAAACTGTGTGTACAGCATCCAAATAACAATTGCCCAAATAATTACGAAGCTAAATCCTAACACGATACTCGCAAAACCAACGTCTTTGAACGTAGCTTTGATCAACTTGGAAAGCACCCAAGTAATCACAACTAAGGGAACGATAGTGAGGATTGCATTAAAAATTTTGAAGATCATCGCGGAGCTACCTACTAAGTCTCTGCTTGTATAATCACTTGCAAAAATGGTCATCGAACCACCTGCCTGCTCAAATGCCCACCAAAAGAAAATTGTAAAAAATGTCAATATCACAATCACCCATACTCGGTCACGTTCAACCTTATCTAAGCCGGGGTCGGAGACAATAAAACTAATAATACCTGTAAATGCTCCAAGAATAATAGAAGGCATGAATATGGTATTTACCAATGATAAATTTGAAGCAGCACTATGAAAATCGGGTATCATACTTCCTAAAAAATAAATCGCAATACCAACAACTAAAGCAATAATACCACTGGTCGTAAATCGCTTTGAATTAGATTCTGTGATCGGATTAGTATCAGCAAGACCTTTATCAGCGATACCATCATTTGTAGGCTTCAATCCCACTGTACCAAACATTTTGCCAGATAACAAGAACTGTACGGCTCCCGCAATCATAAATAACATCGCCAAACCAAAACCGTAAGACCAACCTACTGTTTCACCAATATAACCGCATAGCATAATACCCAAAAATGCACCTGCATTGATACCCATGTAAAATATCGTATAAGCTCCATCTTTTTTCGCTTCATCCGAATAGAGTTGACCGACCATAGAGGAAATATTTGGCTTAAATAATCCATTTCCAAGTATCAGCGCAGTCAAACCCAGATAAAAGAATATCGGTATTTCGAGTGCCATAAAGAGGTGTCCGAGTGCCATCACAAAAGCACCGATGACGACAGCTCGCCTATATCCCAAAAATTTGTCGGCGATAATACCTCCAAATAAAGGTGTAAAATAAACCAAACCCGTGTATAAAGCATATAAACCGAGTGCATCGCTACGTTCCCAGCCATAACCGCCATCGGTAATAGAAGACACGAGAAACAGCACCAACAAAGCCCTCATTCCATAGTATGAAAAACGCTCCCACATCTCTGTAAAAAACAGGATAAATAGTGCGCTCGGATGTCCGAGTATTTTCTTTTGGGCTTCAAAAAAATTTGCATTTTCACTGACCTTATTAACGTCCGCCATAGTAATTCGTTTATAAATTTAAAGTTTGGATTTTAAAAAGCACTAATGTAACACTTTTTTGTACTTCGTAGCGAAAAATAACGAAATTTAATGCTGCGTGAAATGTGCATCTAATAAAAGAGAGGTTTTTTCCCATAAAAACGACACCAAAGCGGTGGAACGTTTTGGATGAAAATATTATTATTCTTGTGTACATTAAGTAGTGGGACAAAATAGGCTTACAATTTTGACGTGGTTATTTTTTCGATATTTTTTCTTACAAAAACCGCACATAGCCTACGCTACGTAAGGATTTTTGTAGGGAAAAATAGCGGAAAAAGAAACCGTCAAAAAGTAAGGATATTTTCGTCTCACTACTTACGTACTACTTGATATTCAAACTTTTTCATGTTGAATGTTTTTACGATTTACGAAATCGTTTTAAATTCCAGTGTCGCCAGACGAATTCTGGTTATAAATGAAGCATACTTAAGTGTTAAAACTACCAATTTTCATAAAAAACTTCGTCTGCCGACTATACTATTTTAATCGAACATCGCCATTTTTACGATTTAAAAAATCGTGTTACGTCGTTTCCATTTTGACACTTTTGATTGGGCTGAATCAGCTTTTGAGTTGATTGGTTTGGCTTGATTTAAAATTTGTGTGGCGAGCAAAGCGGCTACTTTTGCTTCTTCTTCGCATAAGCCAGACATTTCTGTCTGGTTGTCCTCACCTTCTCCAGACAGGAATGTCTGGGTTACGAAGTAATTTTTCACAAAATGCGTATCAAATTTCCCTGAAACAAATGCCTCGTGCTGCATCACAAATTGACCAAATGGCAGCGTAGTTTCCACGCCTGTAATTTCGTAATCACGTATGGCGCGTTGCATCCGGCTGATGGCTTCTTCGCGATTTTCGCCGTAAGTGACGAGCTTCGAAATCATCGGATCATAATAAATCGGAATATCCATACCTTCCTCAAATCCATCGTCCACTCGAACGCCGTGTCCGCGTGGTGGGCGGTAGGTTTGGAGCTTGCCGACACTTGGTAGAAAATTATTATTTGGGTCTTCGGCATAAACGCGCAATTCGAGGGCATGACCTTCTATTTTGAGGTCATCTTGAGTAAAAGCAAGTGGCTCGTTTTGCGCCACGAGAATTTGCTGCCGTACCAAATCAATACCCGTAATAAGTTCAGTAACAGGGTGTTCTACTTGGAGTCGCGTATTCATTTCCAGAAAATAATAATCCAAATTGGCATCCACTAAAAACTCTACCGTACCTGCGCCAGAGTAGCCGCAAGCCCGTGCTACATCGGCTGCACTCTTGCCCATACGTGCGCGAAGTTCGGGTGTGAGAATGACCGACGGCGCTTCTTCGACGACCTTTTGATGACGACGCTGAATGCTACATTCACGCTCAAATAGGTGAACGACGTTGCCGTGATTGTCTGCCAAAACCTGTATTTCGATATGGCGTGGCGAAGTAATATATTTTTCAACAAAAACAGAACCATCACCAAATGCAGAGGTAGCTTCGCTCACTGCTCGTTGCATTTGTTCCGGCAATTCCTCCGAATTTTCGACTATTCGCATTCCCTTTCCACCACCGCCTGCAGAAGCTTTTATGAGGATAGGAAAACCGATTTTTGCCGCGATTTCTTGGGCTTCTTTAGCATCCGTAACCGCACGGTCAATACCCGGCACCATCGGAATATCGTAATCTTTTACAGCATCTTTAGCAGCGAGTTTGCTGCCCATGACCTCTATGGCGTGTGTGCCGGGTCCGACAAATATTATTCCTGCCTCGCTTACAGCTTTTGCAAAAACGGCGTTTTCACTTAAAAAACCATAGCCCGGATGTATCGCATCCACCCCGAGGCGTAAGGACTCTTCAATGATTTTTTTGCCCAATAAATAGGACTGATTCGATGGCGGCGGACCGAGGCAAACAGCTTCATCTGCATAACGTACATGTGGCGCAAGCCGGTCTGCTTCCGAATAAACGGCTACCGTACTGATGCCCATTTCTCGCGCAGTACGCATGACACGTAAGGCGATTTCTCCTCTATTTGCGATTAGTAATTTATTGATTTTCATAGTATTAAAATAGTCCAAAGTCGATAGACCATAGGCAGCCGCGAGACAGGTGTTAGCTATCGTGCTGCATTTCATTTAAAACCTCATTAACTCTGTCGGGGTAATCCGAAATAATACCGTCCACGCCCCATTCGATGAGGCGTCGAATATGTAGTTTTTCATTGACCGTCCACGGAATGACGCGGATGTTTTTATCGCGCAATTTACGAATTTCTTCCGCATTTAAAAGAAAATGGTTGGGACTATAAATCGTAGGCGTGAAACCGAGTGCTTTGATATTTTGGTCGATGCCGTCATTATTCGAGATGAGTAGGGCGGTGGTCACAGAGGCATCTATTTTGTGAATTTCCTGCAAAGTACGTACATCAAATGACTGGATACATACACGCTCTTTGAGTCCTGCTTTTACAACTTCATCATACACCAATCGCGTAAATTTCGCCGGAGGCGGCGTGAATACACCATCCCAAATTGGGCGGCTTTTTATTTCAATGTTGTATTTTATTTCAGCGTTTTTACCATCTTTTTCTCGCTTTTCTATGGTAGTAAAAACTTCGTTTAAAAGCGGTTTTGTAGCCGCTATTTGGGCTTGTTCGGGGTAGTCCGGGTTGCCGCGTTTGCCGCAATCGTATTGTTTGATTTGGGCAGAAGTGAGGTCGAGGATCTTAATACCATCCTCCTCTTCTATGGTGGATGCTGTGCCGTCCGGTTTGGTGCAGATTTTATGATTAAACCACGGTTCGTGCGATACAATGACTTGATTGTCAGCAGAAATGACGACATCAAGTTCGAGTACATCAACACCGAGTTCGAGGGCTTTGAAGAAACTCGGCAGGGTGTTTTCAGGGGCGTATCCGCGTGCACCGCGATGTCCTTGTATTTCGATGTTTTTCATTTTGCTATCGGATGCGCAGGCGGTTATTATCAAGGTGATGACGAAAAATAGTGTGTATGTTTTTATTTTTTTCATGAGAAAATAAGTAGTACGCAGGCAGATAGGAATGTCTGTGTTACGTGAGAAAATAAGTAGTACGCAAGCAGACAGGAATGTCTGTGTTACGTCTGTAAGACGAGTAGTACGCAGGCGCAAGCCGGAGGCGTTACGCTACGGTTGTGTTGTCAAAAAATCCATCGTGTCAATGCGGTTGGGGTAATCATTGAGGGTAGGGTAGTGTGGTTGTCCGAATGGGGTGATATTTAGGTTTTTGATAGATTGGTTGGCGACGATACATTGGATTTCGTTTTGATGTGTCTGTAATTTTTGTGCAACTTCATTGAGGTTTTCGTAATATTCGTAGTACAACATGGCAGTACGTGCGGAGATGTCTTCGGCTTCTTGCATCAGTATGATTCCATTTGAAATATGGGGCAAACCATTCATTAAAATTAGCGAATAATTATAGTCAAAATTATTTTTAAATTTATTGTGATGAATGAGGTGTTCGAATCGTTTCCAAAACTCTAATAGCGGCGCAAGGTCGTAGCCTTTCGGCAGGTATAATTTGGAGACATTTCTATTGCTCAAACCAAAAAAACGAAACACGTCGATACCCAGATTTTTCCAGTCTTCTTCGCTTTCATTTCCCGTAAGAACGGCAACTGAGGTAAGTCGTTTGCGAATGATATTAGGATATTTTTTAAAATAAGTTTCATAATAACGTGTAGCCTCATCTACGTTTGTAACTATCACGTTATCAGCATCTTTTATGCGTTCGACGACTTCAAAATAATTAGTGGAATCGGGGTTTATTTCCTGCATAAGTGTAAAAAGATAGGGAATCAGGTGTTCGTCTTTTTCGGAAAGTTTGATGATGGATTGATGCCCTGCCACAAAGACGTTGAGGACGTCCCGAAAGCCTTCAAAGGGAATGTTGCCTGATAGTATGATGCACACTTTTTTAGGGGTCGGGTGGTCGGCGACGTTGTATTGTGCCGCCCATGTTTGAAGTTTGTTTTTATCCAAAAATTCTTGGCGGATAGCTTGCAGCGCAAGTTGGGTGTTTTCAGTAGTAGACCATTTATGATGTAGATACGTTTTTTGAATAATCTCGTCTAATTTTTTGTTGGGTTCACCTAAACGGCGACCCAATTCGGCGAGTACTTCGATGCGTTGTTGTAAGGACATTGACATGGTGCAAAAATAACAAATTAAGTCGATAGTCCATAGTCGATAGTCGATAGTAATTAAGTGAATTAACATGTATTTATTTGGGTAACGAAAGGAAAATATCGTATTTTTGCATCGCATAAAAAACTTTTTACAAAAAAAACTCGTTAGTAAGTGGTTGAGTATTTGTGCTTAACCATTTAAGTTCGTATATTCGTTATTCGTGTACCCGTTATCCGGACTAAAGTTTACGAATAACGAATACACGAATAACGAGTCAACAAATAACGAATACACGAATCAACGAATAACGAATACACAAAATAATGGCGATTTTTATAACAGACGAATGTATAAACTGCGGGGCTTGCGAGCCAGAATGCCCGAACACCGCTATCTATGAAGGCGGCGTAGAATGGGCGTTTAAAGACGGCACAACAGTACAAGGCGAACTTGCGCGCGAAGACGGCACAATGGTCACAGTGGATGCCTCGCAAGCACCTGTGGATGATGATATTTATTATATCGTACCCGAAAAATGCACGGAATGTAAGGGCTTTCACGAAGAACCGCAGTGCGCTGCCGTTTGTCCGGTAGATTGCTGTGTACCCGACCCCGACCGCGAAGAAACCGAAGAGCAACTACTTGAACGTCAAGGGATTTTGCATCCTGCATAGAACGTACTGAAAGATATTTTTGAAAATCCCGGCTTCGTATGAGGTCGGGATTTTTTTTTGGATGGGTGGGGTTTTTATTTTTTAGATAAGTTTTGAGTGTTTTTGTCCTTTTTGACGATAGTTTTGTAATTATTTTGCAAGATTGTTTTGACAATAGCTGCTATAACCATATCTTTAGCTATTAAATATGTTTTTAGCAAAATGTTAATAGAGAATAGCTAGTAATAAGTAAGCTGAATTCATTGTTTATTTATATTGAAATTTAGAAAATAATTTAACTGATGGAAAACATCTTAGAAAGTAATCTATTCAAACGTCTTGAAGATTACGAGACCGATTTTAAATACTCTAAAGCCCTATTTTTTTCAGCCGCGGATAGGATACTTGAACAAAGTGAGAAAAAACTCAAGGTGGATAGAATACTCAATCGGGTTTCTGTCTTGATTTCTGTTCTTATGTTCTCAACATTAGTATCTCTTTTAACTGAATTATTCGATAAAAATTTAATACTAATTATTGTTTTTGGATTACTATCTTTTACAGAGATATGTATTAGTGTCTTTCAATTAAATAACCCTCCGATAGGCTCACAAGAGTCTTATCGGAGTAGGGCAGAAGAGTATAATGATTTATTCAAAACGACTAATAATCTTATTGCCAAAGTCAAGGATAAACGAATTATCTATGATGAATTAGACATGGCTGTGGCACAAATAGCTGAAAAGGATAATAAGTTAAGAGCGGTGGTTTTACCAATTTCAAAAGGTGATTACGAAAACGCAAAAAGTCTTATTAGTCAGGGTAGCTATGACTATAACAATACCAAATTACTATCTCAAAATAATGACAAAAAACCAGCTTAAATCAAACATTAAAAATGAATTAGCCTCTCTTTTAAAGGATAATTTTATCAACCTTTTTTTGATTGGCTCAACAATTGAAAGCCATGCGGAGCATATCAATGATATAGACTTTGTCTGTATTGTTAGCGATAGTGTTTCTACCTATAATCTTACAAAGCAAGCCTCTACCTTTCTGACTTCGTTGTCATTAGAAGCCAATATCTGGATAAGTTGCTTTTTTGTTAATCAAAATAATTTTGAAACAAGTGATTCACGGTTTCTAAAAAATGTAGCTTTGAATGGTATCAAACTCTGAGAAATATCAAAAAATAAATAATTTTTGGTTCAGTGGCGAATCACTTCTACGTTCAGGGTTTTACCGACAATCAGTCTATAATTTTTGGGTGGTATTGCGTGATAGTATTAGCACTTACTTCGATAAAAAAGGTATTGATTATTCAAGCACTGCTGAACTAATGATGTTGGTATTAAAAGATGAAAAGTTCACTGATGTAAATAGTGATTTATCCTTTTTATACACCATTGGGATTTGTGCCGAATGGTATGAGTACATGGAACTAAACAAAAAACAGGTCGCTGAGTACCGCCAAAAAGTGAAATCAATTTTAAACCAAATAAATCCATCAATCGTGAAAACAGATTTACAGCACTATGGCGAAATTGTAACCGAAATTAAACGACATCTTGAGGATGCAGAGGATAGTCGTAATCAACATTATTTTCTTGCTACAAGGTACAGAAAATATAAAATGTCTTTGGAAATAATGATTGCGATTCTGACTTCCGGGATAATTTTTATACTCACCTCGTCAGCTTTTGAACTTCAAACCTCAAGATTATTTGCAGCACCATTGAGTATTCTTCTTTTACTTTTTACTACACTCAGATATATCTTGAAATTTGAGGAAAATGCTTCTAATCACTGGGTTGCTGCTCAAAACTATCAACGAATGCGGAGAAACCTTATAAATTGGAAGTCAGATTTCCCTGATGAGTCATATTTAAAAGAAGCCGAAATAACTGTTAAACATTACAGAGAACGAATTACAGAAATCAATCGAGATGCACCTCCTTTGAGTAACTATTCATACAAAATGACCACTAAAAACAAACAACAAAAAGAACAATCAATGACTTATGATACTACCGATCAAGGAGTGAAAAATGATTAAATATGAAAAAAACAGATTTTACTTTATCTATTCCCCTCAAACAGCACACTCCCATCCTCCACTTTCAACACACACAGGATGGCGCAGGGCTACGTGCTACCGAATTAAAACCCAAACTTGACAGGCTGCTACATAGTGTTATGCAAGTGCCTAAAAATTGGCTCGTAGGGCACGGACACAATGACATCACCGCCCTCGACTACAAACTCAAAATCAAGGGCGATGTCACTGAGGACTATTTGGTGGCGAGTTCTATTCCGAGATTTGTACGTGAGGAATTTCAGGACAACAATCAGCCTTTTATCACAAGCGCACCCTATTTTGCAGACAACGAGCCGATTAAAAATAAAAAACTGGACGATGCGCGGCGCGGTAGAATGATGCAAAATGTCCGCTTGGAGTTCTTTAGTTTTCACATCAGACTAATTGAAAAAATTGAAGAATGGCTACCTGTGCTATTGGCTTATGAGAATTTTGGACTACGACAAAGCAAGGGTTTCGGTGGCTTTTGTCCCGATAATTTCAGCATAGGAGATTTTGAGAATGCCCTTAAAAAGCATCCTGACTTCGGGGGGGGCTTGTACTACCGCGTTCATGGTGGATTTAAGGCGGCATTCAAAAAGATTGATGAAGAATATAAAATCCTCAAAAGTGGCTTTGCTAAAACGCCCTCACAGATGGAGGAATATTTTGATGAGCAATTCAATATCAAGTGGGAAAAACCTACCATCAAGCGCGAACTGGTCAAAGGTAGGGGTGAACCCAGACAGAGAGACTACACCAAAGATGCTAAAGTAAAATACATCCGCGCCTTGCTCGGTGTAGCGGAACTGTACGAGTTTCCGAGAGATAATAAGGAGAAAATTACTATAAAAAACAATGACGGCATAGACCGCTTTCGTTCGCCGATTACCTTCAAGGTATTCAACGAAACGATTTACATGGTATGGTCTAAAAACCCTATACCGGACGAAATATACGATGCCGAATTTACCTTCACCAATAAGCGTAAAAAAAGCATCCGCATCAAAACACCCCCCAAATCCATCAACTTCAATTTAGAAGATTTTTTATTAAACCACGTAGATAGCACTTGGAATGAACTCAAAAAGTAAATACATCGGACTCACCGTAGGTCCACTTATCAAAACCCTACAACAATCCAAAAGCACACGCGCCTTATTTTGCGCCAGCTATTTGTATTCCTTTGCTATGGGAGAATTTTTGGATAGGCTGAAAAGCAAGAAAAATCAAATCATCTTACCTGCACCCGACCGCGTGCAAGGTATGGGCGTAGGCTTGCACCCCGATAGACTGATTATGACGGTCGAATCGCCCGATGATTTTAGTGGTTTCATGAAAATTCGAGAAGCGGTGATTACGGAAATTCACAACAAAATTATGGCAGACCATCCTTCGCCATCAATTGACCGCGATTACTTGGCAAAATACTTTCAATTTTACTGCCTTGAGGGAGATTTTTCGTCACTTGATACCGTCAATCAGGCATTAGATACCCTTGAATTACGCATAGCATTTCCCAATACGGATATGGACGAACTACGTACATTCCTAAATCGCAAACGACACAACTTCCTACTACAAGATGCGGGTATCCCTAAAGGTAAATTTCCCTCACTCATCGAAATTGCTGCACGAGAATTACATCGCATCAATCCTAAAGTGTTTGAGGCGATTATAAACGCAGAATTTACGAGTAAAAAAGAAAAGGAAAAGTCAATCAATACAGACATAGAAAGAGATGAAACTTTAATACAAAAATTTAAAGAAAAATACCCAAAGAAACAGAAAAAAGAAGACGGCGAAAAAGACAACCAATCTTTCAAACCCTACCACAAATACATCGCTATCGTGTATGCCGATGGTGATAGTATGGGAACTTATAGTGGTACGTTAAGTGATGCAGATAATAAGGTGTTTTCTACCCAACTCCGTGACTTTGGTGTCAAGGCAAAAGACATCATCGAAGACTATGGAGGTACACCTGTATTTATCGGTGGTGATGATTTAATGTTTTTCGCACCAGTCAAATACGACATGGGAAAAAATATTTTCAGTCTAATGAATGAACTGGACGATGAGTTCAAATCTGTGGGAAGTACGCCCACCCTTTCCTACGGCGTATCCATCACCTACTATAAACACCCCATGAATGAAGCCCTCGAACTTTCGCGCAACCTACTCAAAGATACCGCAAAAAAGCAATACGCGAATAGAGATAAAAACGCCTTAGCCTTCGACCTCGTCAAACACAGCGGACAAAGCATCAAAGGCGATTGGCAAAAAAGTGATGGCCCCAAAAGCGTACACCAGATGTTCCTCAACTTACTCAACCTCACTATTGATAGCGGTAACTTCATCAATTCCATCACTTACACCCTCGAATTTCATCGCAATACCATCAACCACTTGATGACAGTGGAAGACAAAAACGAGAGAATTAAAAACTTTTTCGACAATAA
>ENA-ORXT01006292-ORXT01006292.1-marine-metagenome-genome-assembly--contig:-NODE-6292-length-11103-cov-4.055959_pt1 | contig 11103 bp, 10 predicted proteins | sample MGYA00237868_ERZ511482 | MGnify/ENA metagenome assembly ERZ511482
AACCCCATGGCAGTACCTAATTTTAAGTCAGACGTAGAAGCCGTTGACGCCCTCGCAAAAGCATACCATGATCTTCGTGCCGAAATCGGCAAAGTGATCATCGGGCAGGAGGAAGTCGTGAAAACGGTATTAATTTCCCTTTTTTCCAACGGTCACTCCCTTCTTGTGGGGGTACCTGGTTTGGCCAAGACCTTACTCGTATCCACTATTTCTGAAGTGCTGGATCTCGACTTCAAGCGTATTCAGTTTACGCCGGACCTGATGCCTACGGACATTACCGGCTCCGAAATCCTGGGCGACAACCGGAAGTTTGAATTCGCGCACGGCCCGCTGTTTGCCAACATCGTACTGGCGGATGAGATTAACCGTACGCCGCCCAAGACGCAGGCCGCCCTGCTGGAAGCGATGCAGGAACGCTCGGTTACCGTGAACGGTGTTCGTCACCTCCTCCCCGCTCCCTTCTTCGTGCTGGCCACGCAGAACCCGATCGAGCAGGAAGGTACTTACCCGCTGCCCGAAGCACAGCTTGACCGCTTTATGTTCAACATTCCGCTGGACTACCCCACCTACGAGCAGGAAATTGCTGTAGTGAAAGGTACGACCGGCGTTGAGGTGAAGTCTTTGAATACCGTCCTTACGGGAGAGCAAATTCTTTACTTCCAGCAGCTGGTGCGTAAGATTCCCGTCAGCGATAACGTGCTCGAATACGCCGTTAACCTGACGACGAAGACAAGGCCGAATACCGAGCGGGCGACCGCTGAGGTGAACAAATACATCAGCTGGGGCGCCGGACCACGGGCGAGCCAGTACCTAGTGCTCGGTGCGAAATGCCACGCCGCTATCTCCGGTAAGTACAGCCCGGATATCGAAGACGTGCAGGCGATCGCCAAGTATGTGCTCCGCCACCGGATCGTGCGGAACTACCTCGCGGAATCTGAAGGGATTACGGAGGAGAATGTGATTGAGGCTTTGTTTTAGGGAATGAGTGAATGGGGGAATGAAGGAATGAGTGAATGAAGGAATGGGGGAATGCTTGAATGGCTCGTGCTGCGCACTCGGGGTCCCCGGATTGCGGCTCGCTACGCGAGGCCTCCATCCGGGGAGGAGCTTTGACTACTTCGTGGTCGGGAGTTAGAAGGAATCGAATGAAATAGTAATCAGCGTTCATCCGTTAAATGTGATCTGATTAAATCTATGATCCCACCCGCCACAACCGCCTGCCTTGTCATCTGTTTTAGTAGATGTACCTTGGTGCCCCCTAACTGGGCTTTCATCGTACCTTCTGAACAGAACAAAGCATTTATGATCCATCGCATCCTTACTTTTTCGCTGGCGCTTCTTCTTGGGATTACGGTCTTTTCCTCCTGCGGGGAGGATATGCAGCGTAGCCTGACACCAACGCCAACGGCTTTTGGTAAAATTAATGGGGTAACGATCATCGCTGACGACGAGCTATGGGACAGTAATTTACGAGACTCCATTGCTTTCTTTTTTGAATCGCCGTATCTGATTCTTCCCCAGCCGGAGCCCATCTTTGACCTGCGGCACATCGAGCCGCTCAAGCTGCTGCAAGAGCCTACATTTAAGGAGCTTCGCAACTACATCGTTCTTGCAGACCTTTCAGATAAAAATAGCCCGACCACCCAGCTGGTCATCAAGGACCTGAGTGATGCTAAGATTCAGCAGGTTCGGGAGGAAGGCTTCGGCACCGCCGTTGCCCGTAATAAATGGGCCACGGGCCAGCAACTCATTTACCTGATGGGTGAAAATCGGGAGGAGCTGATGACGGGACTGGGTACTGCCTACCCCGCCGTTGTGGCCCGCATTGATGAGCGGGAGAACGAACGGGTGAAGGTCACGGCCTACTTCCGGGGTATCGATCGCAAGCTGGGTGCAACGATCACTGAAAAGAGTGGCGCTACTATTGACATTCCCGGTGGCTACGAGGTCGTCCCGATTGACGAGCCCAATTTCGCCTGGCTGCGTAAAGACACCCGGGGCGGTAGCCTCAACATTATGGCGACGAGGGTTCCTTATGAGGACCAGTCGCAGCTCAGCCGCGAGGGGTTAAAATCCATCCGCGACCAAATCGGCAAAGAATACGTAAGCACGACGCTGGAGAACACGTACATGAAAGTCAACGACGTGAGCCTTCCCCTGTTTACCGAAGCGACGGAACTGAACGGTGCTTTCGCTATCTCAGGTCGTGGTATTTGGGAGATGGAGAATGACTTCCTCGGTGGTCCGTTCATTTCCTACCTGATCAACGACACGGCCAATAAGCAGCTGGTGCTGGTGGATGGTTTCGTGCTCGCCCCAGGCGAGAAAAAGCGGGAGCTGATGGAGGAGCTGGACCAGGTGTTGCGGACGACGGCGGTGCAGTGATTAGTATGGTAGTAATGATAGTATGATAGATGGGCGCAAGCCAAATTGTCGCTTTTTCGCCCCCCTAAAATTTAGTTTGCGCCCTGATAGATTGATAGGAATGATAGTTTGGTAGTAGCTACCGCATTGAGAGTGCTTGTTTTGCTCGTGGGGCAGGCCTTTACGCGGGCCAAGGAGACGGTGAATCGTCCTACCACTATTTTATACTTTGTGTCGGTCAGTTAAAAAATTTCGTCGTTGAACCAACCTTGACGAAGCCTTGTTGTGTCTCTTATAGAGTTCCTTGGGTGATTTTAATCGACCAATGGCTGCTTAATTCCTTACCCTACAACACCATCAACATGCGACTTACGCTACTTTGTTTATTAGCCATTTTTGTTATTTCCCTGAACGGACAAACCGAAAATAAAGGTAAATTTTACCTTTCTGGAAATACATCCCTAACCACCAACAATAACCTTGTAAATGGTACTGGCCAGATTAGCTTTAGCTCTTCTCAGTTAGGCTACTTCTTTGGTAATAAGTGGTTGGTGGGGGCTGAGGTCATTGCGGGCTCGGACGAAGACCTCTACGACAACAGTCCCTTCACCATCAGCCCGTTTGCCCGCTATTACTTTCTGCAAAAATCAAATACCCAATTTTTCGGGGAGGTCGGCTTCGGTACGATTGGCAACTTTGGCTTTGGCAGCAGCTTCGAGACCGACATGCACGCGGGCGTTGGTGCCGAGCGCAGCTTCGGTGACGGGATAGTGGGGACAGCCCTACTGCGTTACAAGGCCTATGCTTCCGGGCTCAACTATACAGAACTGGACCTGGGCCTGAACTTTATTCTGGGCGGCAAGCAAGCAATTGAAGATTTTGCGGGCCGGCGCAAGGGATCGCTGCTCATTGACCCTCAATTCGGCAGAATTGGTTTTGGTCATCGCTCGCGGGGCAACGTTCAGGATTGGCAGGTTAACCTGAACCTGGGGCTTGGCTACTTCCTGACCGAGAACCTACTAGTGGAAATAGGGGGAAGCATCGCCTCCTTCGACACTTCCCTCGAAGGAGGCTCTTTCAGCGGGCTGGAATCAAACAAATCGAACGAATGGAACGCTTACGTCGGCCTTCGTTACTTCCTCCCTTCCGCTACCGGACGGCTACAGCCCTACCTGATGGCCCGGGCCACCAGGACCGGTTCTTCTAACCGCCTGGAATTAATTGGCTTTACTCCACAGATAGCAAACGATTCCGGCACGCTGGGGGAGGCAGGTGGAGGAACCCTCTACTTTCTAACCAGTAAAGCAGCTCTTGACGTCAACGTCCGCTACCAGAAGAGGCTCGATCTTCGCGCTAATGCAGGGCATACCATTGGTGGATCCCTTGGGATGAAAGTCTTTTTTGGTAATTAGTAAACACCCAAAACTCTATTTAACATGCGTTCCATTATTTTCCTTTTTTTCCTGCTGTTCACGCTCGGTTTGCAGGCGCAATACGAGCGAGGTAACTGGTATCTGAGTGGTAATTCCTCCATTGATGCGGGCGAGCAGTCTACCGTAGCAGAAACTGGTTTCCTGCCAGCATCTCCCAGCCGAACGGGCTTATTTCTTCTGGATCGCTTGCTGGTGGGCGGTAATGTATTGAACCCGGCAGTTTTTGTTCGGTATTATCAGCCGTTGAAGCCACAGAGTAAATGGTCGGCTTTTGCGGAGTTAAATGTGGCGGGGGAATTCAGTTCTCGTCGGGGGGTCGCGCTGACCTACCAGCCCGCCATTGGGCTGGAGTATCAGTTTTCTCCGGGCATATTGCTTTCCGCAACGCTGCAGCACTCAATTGAACGAGACCTATTCCGCAGCACTTCCCTTCAGTTCGGGATCAACACGGTTATTGGCAGGGGCGGCCTGGCGCCGGGGCAAAATTTGCTGCAAAAGGGAGCTGTTTTTATCGACCCTAATATTGGAAACATCGCCTTTGGTAAAATCACACTTACGGACTTCGACATCAATACGTTCGGTTTTAGTCTACACGCCGGCGGCGGGCTGATGCTGACGGACCGGTTAAGCCTTGACGGTAGTATTTCCGCCAGTAATTACCAGGCGGAGTATGAGTCTCCTGATTTTGGCGACCCTTCAGGGATTAATCTGACGGCCGATCTCGGCCTGCGCTTTTTCGTAACGGGTGCAGGAAAGTTTCGGCCCTACCTTGGTGCGGGGATTAATGGGCGCTACGACTTGGAAGACGTAACGTTCGAAACGCCGGGAAGAGAAGATTTCCGGGAGGACAATTTCGAGATCACCCCTTACGCAAAGCTGGGAACACTTTTATTCCTGAGCGATAAAGTAGCGCTGGATGCGAGTGTGGAGTATAATTTCCGGGATGATAATAGTAGTCGGGCAGCGGCTTCTCAGCTGGGGCTGGGGGTTGGGGTGAAGGTTTTTTTGGAGAGGCGGTGATTTGGCGCGCGCCAAATTAATATGTTTTCGTTCAATATTCGTCTTCAACGAATACAATAAGAATTCATTCAACTATTCCTTTTTTAAAGTGAATGACCACCCTAGGACTTTTAAAAATAGACTATTTTGCTTAATATTATATTTATGGCTGGATTCTTTTTTATGTCGCGGTCTACATCAAATTCTCTAATTAATTTCTGCCCTGTCGATTCGATAATACTCTGATAAACAGGAAGCAATTCCATTATCGACATTCCAACCGCAATTTCACCTTGGCTATTGAATGAAACTTCCCCAGGCCCTTTTGAAATAAACAGAGAGCTAAGCCTCCAATTACCTTTGAATTCTTTATAGAAAAATGTGATTGAATCGTTGGAGTATTGCAGCTTTGAATACTACGTCATACTTGCGGTGTTTTTTTGTATTCGCTTCTTGTTTAATTGGACTAAAATTAAAAAAATCCTACCCGGTATTTCAGAACCACCTCACAATCGGACGCTTACGTTTGGTCAGATGGCTACAAAGAGAAAGCTACGTCAATGTGCGAAACTTAATGAGATCCTTTCAACCACTCCCTTTTGCAAGAAACAAACAACCGTTATGTAGTAGGTACGATTGTCATCAAGTCTACATGCGAAGTCAGCACTTACGTCCGGCAGCTTATTTAAAGGCATTGGCTTTCCTTCGACTCGATAGTGTACTTTGCTAGTAAATACATTAAGTAGCTCCGGAGTAAAGTAAGCGATAGTATCACCAGGACTTATTGGTTTGAAGTCTCCGAGCTGCAGGATATCGTTTACGTTTATCATTGAAATGCTTCCCGGAAAAAACCTGCCTTTTTTACGGTACACCCTGACTTCGGCGCTTCCTGAATAAGAATAAATAAAATCGTACTCCTCAATTTCATCATCTTCATCTTCATATATACTCCTGCGGAGCTGTGAGATAGCGGTATTAACCCAAGTAGAGTCAGACTTTACTTTTACGTTATTAATGCAGATTTTATCTATACTTAGTTGAGCAGAACAGCTAAGACTTAGCGACAACAGGGCGAAAAGGAAATTAATTTGTAGGGTTCCCATAAAGATCAAATTGAGTGAAAAAGAAAGTTCGAGGATCTATAGCATTACTTCCCCCAGGCCCGGCTGATTTTTGGGATGCAAAATGTACTTCGTCGGACGGTTACGGTTAATCAAAGACGTACTTTACAATAATTTCTTCCAATAAGCCGTCCCTAAATCGTAGAGATAGCAGTCCATTTTCATTGAGATCTACTCGATTAGGTTCTTTTTCTATTTTAAGGGATATTACTCGGTAGGCATTTTTATCAAAATTATTGATAGTCTTGTTCTTTTTTAATGGGGAAATGGAAGCAGGAGTGATATATTTTTTTATATCTTCAAATGTTGTCTGGCCAATTGACAAGTTAACCTTATCTTCTATCGTCATGCAGTTTTTGCATTTAAGTACCATATCCAGCATGACGGTATCGAGTCCGCTAACAGAGTAAGTGACGAGCAAGGAATCGGAATACAAATAAAGGAGTTGGTCTCCGCCGTATATTTCATCTCCGTCTACTTCAGTAGTAAATTTCAGCCCAAGATTATGGACGAAATTGCTATTCGGTGTTACCTCCGTATTGAGTATACATATCTTGTATAATGGGAAAGTCGAAACCTGTGCGGCTAATGAGTGCGTTAAAATCAGCGCCAGAATTGATAGTAGTAGTAGTTTACCTCGGAGTTTCATCTGCATTGAATTGTGTAAAGAAATAATTGAGGGGTTCACGGTAATTTGCGTCGCCGAAGCTGTTGACGCATACACCGGTATGGGTGTGGTGGAATTGATCACTAATAGAATGTGCATTCCCGGTACTGGTGGGAGTTCTTATGAAGCAAGCCAGTTTGGGCTGGGGGTTGGGCTGAAGGTTTTTTTGGGAAGGAAGGAGTGATCGGGGCGCGGCCGCAGGTGCAGTGCTAAAAACCGAAGAGCAAGAGACTGTGAGACTCTTCATCTAAGTGTGTCTGAGCCTCTTCATAACTGAACGTGACGCTACCTCTTCCTTTTCTCAAAAAAAGAGCGTGTCTACAAGACATAAGATGTAATACGAAAGTATCCCACCGAATATTTGTCCTCTATTTAAACCATCAATTTTCTATACTTTACCCCACCAGACATTCCTATTATTTTAACCTACCTGGTACTTATCCAGAGAACTTCTTTGCCACGTGTGCCGACAAAGTTATGGCTATTGATTTCTTTGCTATAAGAAATTAGCCCTTTTAAGTCCATCTCACTCACCCGAAAATTTTCTAATTCAGGATACTCCTCAGACACCCAACCGTTAGCAATAACTTTACCATCGACTAAATTTAAAAGCTCTAAAACAGCGGGAGAATCTCCCTCCTCAAAACAACTATTATAATGTGCGACGTATTTTCCAATTACTCGTGTGTAGTAATGGTATTTTGAGCACCCATTCCTGGAGCGCCATGCGACCTGTCCTGAATCAGTGTTCAAGCAATAAACATCTTTAGCAGAAAAAACCAATCTATTCTCTATCCTGCTTAAATAAGGGTTCTCAATAGATTTAAAATCCGGAGAGAAGGTCCAGATGATGTTATGATCGGCTTTGTTGACTTTAATTAATCCGAGTTCTGCCTCCCAGAAGATAAGTCCACCCTTCCCATCCTCAGTAAGTCGTGAAATATTACTTTCACCCTGATACACCAGACTAACCTCTTCGTTCACCTTCTCCATACAGAAAAGGCTACTACCTACGGCGAAAAAAATATCTTCGGAAGCAGAAATAATATTTGACGTTATCGGTTCCTGAAGCTTGACACCCAAAAGCAATTTGTCATGGTTGAAGTCGTAAATCCAAAGGGCGTTTTGCTTGTAGAAATAAGACTTATCATTTTCAATAATCTGCACGCCAAAACCAATTGCTTCGTTTTGCCCTGCTTCAGCAACTGACCTAAATGTTTTCATTCTTGAATTGTAAAAACCAACGCAGCGCCGGTTTTTCTCAACGAAATGAATCATTAGGTTATCAGTCAGATTAGTTAAACCTAATGTTTTTTTATCCAAATCAGACTCGCCTGATTCGGGCTTCATGCTACTTAGTAAAGAGTGTGTAACTATTACTCCATCTTGCTGGAACGGAACAGATATTCCTCCAGGATGCTCTTTTAAGATGGTGAAGGAGTCCACTTTTAAAACATCATTGACACTTAGCCCGGCAAATTCTGCCTGAGCCTGCAACATAGATGCAGCCAAGTAGATAATACATATGCATACATACCTCATAATTGATCTTAGTTTTCTTCAAAGCAATGGTCCGTTGCAATTTAGCCCGTTCTTTTGCCAAGATTCCTAATCTGGGGTAAGAGTTTACGAATTATCGGCATGTCGGGTGATAACCCACACCCGCGAATTATTCTCAACGCCATGCTTTCATTGACGTATTCAGTCTTCACGTCAGCGATGCTAAATGGTAGATCCTGTGGCTGCTTCGGGGTCAAACAATGAGCAGCTTTAGCCGGGTGTGACGGTGTTTTGATGTACGCCAAATTTACGTAACTTCCCCTGAAAACTGCATGGCTGCACGGATTGTGAAGAAAGAAGGGGGTAAACTCACCATAGAAGTTGATATGGATCTCAAGGGAAGTATGCTCACTCAGGAGGAGGCTATTCAGGTCGCCTTGAATGAGGCTGGAAAGTTAGCAACGCTGACAGCTCTCGAGAACTTCGATACCGATGGAAAGCCAATTAGAGTACGAGGCAAGCGGCTCACGACTAAGGGGGCCAAAAAAAAGTAGTGTCGACTCCTTACGGTAGGGTCGAATGGTTCCGCCACGTTTATCAATCCAGTCATGGTGGCCGCACTTACTCCCCAGCTGATCGTGGTGGGCGACTTGTGAAAAAGAGTACTCCCCGGCTAGCCAAGCTTCTGCAGGAAGACTATACTGATTTGCCCGCCCGTCGGGTTACCAAACGCTTTATGGACCATCACCAAGTCGGCTACTCCAAGGATTTAGTCCGCGATTTACACAACCATTTAAGCAGCCACCTTAAGGAAGTTGAAGAACGTTGGAGCTACCAAACGGCCCCTGTAGACGTGCTCAAAAAGGTAGCGACTGTGTCGATCAGTCGCGACGGAGCAATGGCGCATATGCTGGATGGTAAGGAAGGTTCTCCAAACCGAGTAGCGGGATGGCGAGAGTGTATGTGCGGCGTGATTTGCCTGTACGACGATGAACTTGAGTGCATTCATACCACTTATGTTGGCGTTGGGCCACAAAAGGATAAGCCTGCTTTTACCTATCAACTTACTCGAGAGGTAGACAACCTGAAGCAAGAACTTAACGCCATTGCCGTACAGCCTACCTATGTAGGAGTAGCTGACGGAGCGGTTTCAAACTGGACGCAGCTCGAAGCGATTACAGACCGCCAGGTAACGGATTATTTCCATGTCAGTGAACGCTTGGGCAAGGTGGCTACCACGCTGAAAGGAGGGAAGTCGGACCAACAAAAGTGGCTCAAAAAACAGAAAGGCTACTTACTCGACCAGCCGAAGGGTGCTGATTTAGTAATCGCCGCCGTAGAAAAACTGCTTAGTGATGACCAAATTAAGTCCTCAGACAAAAGGTCGGTAGTCCAAGAGAACCTAACGTATCTACGGAATCAACGCCCACGAATGGACTATCACCGTTTGCGTCAAGACAATTTACCCATTGGCTCCGGCCCCGTGAAAGCTGGCTGTAAAACGTTAATCAAGGCGCGACTTGGTGGTAGCGGAATGCGGTGGCTAATTACCGGGTCAGACGATATGTTAATCAGCCGGAGTCATGTCTTAAGTGACGGTCGATTCGACCAGTACTGGCACAAAAGAATGCAGTATGGTGCCAATTAGCTACATCAAAACACCGTCACACCCTACATATCTTGTGTAGTTGGGAAGCCGGAATCTGCGCGACTAATGAGGTCGCTGAAATCAGAGCCAGAATTGACAGTAGTAGTTTACCTTGGAGTTCCATCTACATTGAATTGAGTAAAAAAACAAGGGGTGGGTCAATTCTGTTTTTGCTGGCAGTCCGACTGGAATAAATTTGGATACTCCAGCCTTGATTAGTGACTCAAAGCATGCCAGTATCAGCAAACCTTTTTTTAATCGAACAAGCTTTCTAAGTAAAATTTGACTGATATGTCCTGCAATGTGCCATCTTCAAATCTTAGCAGCACTTTGCCATCTGTTTCATGAATACGGAGGTAGTCGGGAATGGAAAAATTGAAACTCAGTTCTGGGATATTTTTGAATGCTTGCGCTGATATTTTTTTGGGATAGTTACTATTTAAATAATCTCTAAGTAAAGTTTCATTGCCTTTGTATATTTCTTCCAATGTCATTCCTATTTGTAGGGTAACTGAAGCTACACTGATCGAGTATTCTTTTGAGTTTGTGTAAATACTATATATCCATACGTCAGACTTGTCCTGTAGCAAGTTGATGTTTATCCCATTAGAATTGCAATCAAGACTAAAATCAGGATAGCCAATATCATCGTCAATGCGTAAGGCAAAGCAGGTGTATCCGCGATGGTTCTTTCTGATCAATGCGGTATCCGATAATACGGGGACGGAATTTATATATACACTGTCAGTAGAGTGAAGTGTTGATGCGCTAGGTTGAGCAATTCCTCGTTGTGAATTACAACTGAATAACGTTGTAAAAGAAATGAGAATAATCGCCTTAAGGCTAATTTGTAATGTTTCCATCATGATCGAATTGAGTGTAGAAAAAATCAGCAGCGGATCTCGCATGAGTATTGCCGACTGATGTACCCTCATATACATTTATGTGAGAATGACGTCGCCATACCTGAATGGTCATGGCATTACCGGTTCTGCCAGACTCACCTAGTTTTTGACCTTGTGAGACATGATCACCCACTGCTAGGTTCTCAACGCTGTTTAAATGTGTGTATAAAGTGATAATGGAACCGGCGTAGTCTTCATTACCATGTTGCGTGTTGTTGTGCCGGATAAAAACTTTGTTTCCAAAGTAATTTTTTGGGCCTGTAACATCTGGATCATAACCCCTGGTGTTTGCGGCAACATTTGAAACGATACGTGTGATAGTGCCATCAAACATTGAAAATATATCGGTGTCTAATGCCGCGTACATATCCATTCCATTATGCGCTTTCTCCTTGTTCTGGCCATAAGAAGGAAAGTGTGATAAAGATGCACTCCTACAGTTTGTAGCGCCGCCTCTGCTGCATCC